>Ga0160492_100015_pt1 | contig 307086 bp, 252 predicted proteins | sample DID2MG_FD_108258 | JGI IMG/M metagenome (GOLD analysis project Ga0160492, IMG submission 108258) | Enriched soil microbial communities from UW Madison campus, WI, USA - DID2877_E24_FP2 MG | ecosystem: Environmental > Terrestrial > Soil > Unclassified | place: USA: Madison, Wisconsin | collected... | reverse complement strand
TATACCAGAGAAATAAAAGGCCAATGCAGATAAGTTTCATATTGTAAAATTGGCGGCCAAGGTAATTTAAACTACTTCCCGGCATATACCGTCAGGAGGGGATTTGTAGCTGTTCCTTCGCGCGCGGTAAAACAGTACTGATACAACTATACACGTTAACTCCCCCTTTCGGGTGATATTTCTCTAACATAATTCCTCGGTTTAGGGGAGGATGAGCTTCTCCTTTTCCAGGTAAGTTTACTTTCTACCGTCATCAAAAATTTATCAATGAAAAAGATACTCCTGTTCTGTGCTACGGTTGCGCTTTCAACATTAGCTGCAACGGCCCAGCAACCTACAAGGCCCTCGGCTGTAAAACCCACAGTTATTAAAAAAAGTCCTGCACCCGTATTGAAAGGCGCTGAGCCGGTAAAAGACAATCCAACGCCGCCGCCACCATCCACGCCACCACCACCAGCACCTCCGCCACCGGTTCAGGCACCAACTATGGCTGATTACAAGTTGACCGATGTGCGGGTAAAGATTACCACCGGGAGGGACAACAAGGAAAGTCCTTCGGAAGTGTATGTAAAGTTTTCTTTACCCGAACAGTTCAATGCTTCCTACTGCGCTTTTGCGCAATGGAATTTGCAAAATGAAATGCCCGTAAACAGTGACATTGAAGTAGGCTTGTATAAACGCGCCAATGCCAACCTGTCGCTCATTTCCACCAAACTCACCATGAGCAACCCTGAAGAGTTACGCACAGGCGGAAAGGATATTTCTCTGTCCGATATACAGGCACACGGCGGACGGTTGAAGATCAAATATTTTCCGCACCTTTTTACCGATGCATGGCGTATAGAAAATGTAACCATTACCCTGGAGTTCAAAAACCAGCAAAATGAACTGCATCCGGTGTACGGCCGCAAAACGATTTCTTTTTCCAACGCCCGCACTTTTTTAAATGCCGGCAATGAACGTTACCTGATTTGTGAAGTGGGCACAGATTTAAGCGCGATGGTTTCTTATCCCGGAAAATAAATGTCGTATTCTTTTCTTTTTCCAGACGAAGCCAGTCGCTTCGTCTTTTTATTTCCATGCCTGTCCGATCACCGCACTGATCGGAGCCACCATCGGTGCCTTGCCGAATTTTTCACCCAATTCTTTTTCTACTTTTCGTTTTATTTCTTCTATCCATGCAGGATTTTGCTTTTCGATTTCCTGATAAAAAAGCCCTCCCTCTACCAGTCCGTAAGCTGCTTCTTTTGCAGATGGACTGACCGAAGATTGCTTTACTTTCTCAACCCTGTTCTTTGAAAAGCCTGCATCCTTTATTAGTTGCGCTATTATTTTTTCATCATTCATGGAAGTGGCGGTGGCATATGATGCGGGCAATGGTTCTTTCAGGTATTCTTTTGCTATGGACCGGGTAATAAAGGCAGCGCCGTTTTGCTCGAGGCGGTCCCAGGTAGTCAGGATAAACTGACCTCCGGGCCGCAGCACGCGACAGGCTTCAGCAAATGCTTTCGGTTTATTGTCAACAAACATATACCCGAAGCAGCAAACCACGAGGTCGATACTGTTGTCGGCAAAAGGCAATTGTTGTGCATCGATGTGTTGCCAGTCAATCGCAAGATGGCTTAACTTCTTCTTGGCCTCCTGCAACATATCCTCGTTGATATTGGAGGCAATCAGTTTTGCCTGGGGCGGAATCCGTTCACGGATATGCCGTGTAACGCGGCCGGTGCCGGCGGCAATTTCCAGGGCAACGGCGATGCCGGCGGGGTCTATCCGTTTGGCCACTTCCAGGGCATAGGGCTCAAAGAATAATGGCCCGAAAAACTGGTCGTAATAGGCGGCCGTATCACCGCGGACATCGCCGGAAGCTTTTTTCATAAAATCGCCTTTTAGTTGTGAATGGCTTAACGGTCAATCGGTTAGTGATTTGTTTTACGGGGCTGGCTTTTATTAACGAAAAAGAATTTGGATTTTCGCCAAGCCCGTTTACATTTGTCCTCTGCATCGGGCCATTTACGGCCATTTTATTGTTCAGCCTCTTATTGTTACTGCCTCTGCCTCATAAGTTCATTGATTTGCGCAAACGATGACAACATGTTACCGTCTGCGGGTTTTAGTAATTGCCTTTTTTTATTTTATCGTAAAAGCCAGCATTTATGAAACTATCAGAATTTATCGCATTGCCCGAGGATCACAAAAGATTGACTGTTTTCAAAGAAAGCGTAGCCATTGCTAAACGCGAACTCCCCGACAAACTCGTCTTTCTTTTTCAATTAAAAGAATATTACATCGAAGCATTTTGTTGTTGCAAAACCAACGAAGTACTGGAGTACCGGGTGTTTTTCGATACAGAACAACTGGCACCCTATCTCGAGGATATCCGGATCGATCAGTTGCTGAACTAACCGGTTTAAAACTGGTAGAGCAGCGCATTGATATTCATCCCGGCGCCCACCGAAGCAAAAACAACTTTGTCACCCGGCACAATGGATTGTTCTCCGACCTTTTTCTTCAGAATCAGGTCGAGAAGGGTAGGTATTGTCGCTACCGAGCTATTGCCCAATGAGCCGATGGTCATGGGCATGATGCCTTCCGGCAGCGTTGGAATATCATAGAGCTGAAACAAACGTTCCAGGATGGCCTGGTCCATTTTTTCGTTGGCCTGATGAATCAGCACTTTTTTTACTTCGGAAATCGGCACGCCGGCCTTATCGAGTGTTTGCTTCACCAATTGCGGCACATTGTTCAGGGCAAATTCATACAATGCGCGGCCATTCATTTTGATGAACATGTCCCTGCTCTGATCAGCAGGATCATAAGATTTATCCATTGTCAGCAAGGGAGCGTGCTCGCTGGCGAAGGTTTGTGCGCGGTGGCAAATGATGCCGGCCTCACCGTTCTCTGCCGCTTCCACCAGCACGGCACCTGCTCCGTCTGCATAGATCATGGAGTCGCGGTCATGCTGGTCGATCACCCTGGAAAGCGTTTCCGTACCGATTACCAGGCAACGTTTAGCGTCGCCGGAGCGGATATAATAGTCGGCCTGGATAAGTCCCTGCAACCATCCGGGACAGCCAAATATGAGATCATAGCCAATGCAATCCGGATTTTTAAGCTGCAGGCCGTATTTAACCCTGGAGGCAATGGATGGAACGATATCCGTGCGGTTCGAACCATAACGGACATTACCAAAGTTGTGTGCCACGATGATATAATCAAGGCTTTCCGGGTCTGTATCGCTGCTTTCCAATGCATCTTTTGCGGCGAGCACGGCCAGGTCGGAGGCCGTCTGTTTCTGCTTCGCATAACGCCGTTCGTGGATGCCGGTAATCTGTTGAAACTTTTCAATGATCCGCTGATTAGGGCCGGCAACAGCCTCTCCGTCTTTTTGTAAAAAAGAATGGGAGAGAAAGGCACTGTTGTTCACAATTTCTTCCGGGAGAAAACTGCCGGTAGCGGTAATAACAGATTTTAAACGTTCCATAAAAGAGCAATTGTGTTAGGAGATGGGCACCAATATCTACTAACCTATTACAATTTTTGGGCGCGAATGTTAATCCGGTACTATTTTTTGGCAGGGCGGCGCATAATCCGCTTGTTTTTTGCATTAACGGACTCATTCCTAGCGTACTAAAGAATTGTCAGCCTTGCATCATTTGCCGGGGTTCCTATTCCGGTATGGAAAAAATGGTTGTTTCAGGGGATTGAAAGCAGCACTGCTATGAAGCATTTTTGAATGGTGATCCGATCAATACCATTTATCAGCAACAAAATGTAACATGAAAGCAATACTATCTATGCTCCTTGCTACCACTTTATTCACCGGACTTGTATCTGCACAGGTCAAACAACTGCCTGTTGACAGGAACAAGACAGTGGTAAAAGATCAGCCGGTAAAGATGCAACCCGGCATTAAACCGAATGCCGTTAGGTCGGCCGATACAGTTGTGAAACAGTCGCCGCCTGCAGCGGCAACTACCACCCAGCCACCGGCAGCAGCTACACCGCCGGCTTATTACCTGGTATCGGCGAGAGTCCGCGTGGCTACCGGCGATGATAATAAAGAATTGCAGTCCGGAGCCGAGGTCAGAATATTTAAACTTAGTTATACGCCAGGTGGCGCGAGCCCCGGAGATTTTAAAGCTTATCCCGGACAACGATTGTTGTTTGAAACCAGGGACGAACCAAGAAGAGAATTTAAAGTCAATTCAACGAATGAAATAAATTTGAAAAGTATTTATTCCCTTAACTATCAAGCGGTAGATATTATGCTCGGTTATGTGGAACCATATGGTTTCAAAGCTGTGATCACTTATTCTCCCAACTTTCCGCTGGATGCGTGGCGTATCAACAATGTAACAGTCGTTCTCGAAATAAAAGACAAAAATGGTAATCCACATCCTTATATGGGTTACAGGGAAATTCTTTTTTCTCCCAACAAATTGATGAAGGCGGGCGATAACACCCTGGAGCTTTTTATCGATAAAAATTTTATGCGGCAATTGTAGCAGGCAATACATTTCATGAATAAAGCCGCGCGATAGAATTTTATACAGGTAGATAGAGGTTCAGTATTTTACCATTCTTATAAGCGATTGATTTTTGTAATTCCAGGAGCTTTTTTTCTTTAAAAATGGAAAGACCGTTTCCAATGGCCACCGGGTTGGTGAAAATATAATATTCATCCACCAGGTTTTCATTGATCAGTGAGCGCACAAAGTCAGCGCCACCGTAAACAAGAATGTCTTTACCGGGTTGCGATTTCAACGCTTTTACGGCAGCAACCATATCTCCGTTTTCTACTTCAACATTTCTACCTTTGATTTCTTTTTGTATCCGGCTGAAGGTAATCTTGCGCATATTGACCATCTGTTGCGCAAAGGAATACTCAGGGCTATCGGGCTGGTTGTCGGCAACATTTTCCCAATAGTCGCAGAATTCGCGGGTCATCTTGCGGCCAAGTAAAATAGTGTCGCTGGTTTCGGCAAGTTCAGCTATTTTCCTGAACATGGATTCATCCGGTTGGGCCGAGGTCCACATCCAATCGAGTTCGCCATTTGGTCCGGCTACAAAACCATCGATGGTCATCTGTATCTGCAATTTTAGTTTTCGCATAAAAGTTGTTTTTTGAGTTTGTGTGTTACACAAATATCCGCACACCGCTGCTGGCAATCAGGGTATGAACGCGACAAAAGAAGGGCGAATTGCGATGCAGTGCAGCCGTTAGCTTAGTGTTGAATCACATTCCAGGTAAACCGAAGTGCCTTTGCCCGGTTCCGATTTGATATCCATGGTGCCTTTCAGGTAATTGACCCTGGATTTTACGCTGCGCATACCCGCGGATTGCAACATATCTGTTTGCGATGGATCAAAGCCTTTGCCATTGTCTTCAATGGTAATGGTTACGCGACCGGTGTCCTGTCGTATGACCTGCACAAGTATGGTGTCGCCGCCGGAATGTTTTACCGCGTTGTTGACCAATTCCTGTATGATCCGGTACACAACTACTTCCACCGTATTTTCCATTCTTTCTTCGAGGCCATAGATTTCACAGTTCACTTTCAGCGATTGATCGCCGGAGAGGCTCTCACAATAATCGGAAAGCGCTTGTTTCAGTCCGAGCTTCAGTAAAGCTTCAGGCATCATGTTATGGGCAACACGCCGCATTTCGCTGATCGATTCGTCGAGTTTATTCAATACTCTTTCAAATGCCAGGCTGTTTGCTTCCGTTGTAATGAGATTTCCTTTCATGGATCCTAGCTGTAATTTGACGCCGCTGAGCAGCCCGCCAAGACCGTCATGCAGGTCCTGTGCCAAACGACTCCGCTCTTCTTCCTGTCCTTTGAGTAAAGATTGCGTCGCCAGCAATTGTTTCTCCGCTTCCAGTTCGTTGATCCGCTGCTGCTGTATTTTTTTACGGCTGTTATAATTTCTATATAGGAGTATGACGATGAGCAGCAGCGCGGCGGCGCCTCCCAGTAACAGATAATTAAAGAGATTTTTTTGCCGGAGGTCTGATTGTTGCAGTTTTATCTGGTCTTCTTTCTTCTCTGTTTCATACCGAATTTCCATTTCCGAAAAGGTGATGGCTCGTTTACTGCTTTGCAGGCTGTCTTTGGTTTGATCGTATTTTTCATAATAATCATAGGCTTCTTTGAACCGGCCGCGCTCGTAAGCGATATTTTTCATCAAACGGAAAAATTCATTTTTCTCAAAAATATCTTCGCTTTCTTCAAAATAGGTTTTTGCCTGTTGCGCATGCTCGTCGGCCATTGTCCAGTTTTTCTGCCGGTACGCTATCTCCGTCTGCAGCAGGTGGGCGTCTGCGAGATAGCTTTCCTGGTCGAGTTCTTTCGCCAGCGTAAATTGTTTTTCAGCAAACAATACCGCCGAATCCATTTTGTCAAGTTCCAGGTATTCTTTGCTGATGTTGTAGTAAGCATCGGCAAGCGGGTACTGAAACGCTTTTTCTTCCAGTGAAGGCAGGTATTGCAGGCGCATGCGCAGGGCTTTTTCTGTTTGTCCGTTGTCGTAAAAATTACCTGCTTTCTGCATCATGTATTCCGCCAGGTTTTCCTGTGCCTTCCGGCTGGTATATTTTGACGTGATCGCGATGGCTTTGTCGATGTATTCATCGGCCTTCTTCAGATTTTTAACAGTACTGAATACCGTGCTCAGGTTGCGGTAAAGATCCGATAACATTACATCGGCCTTGTTTTGCGGTGTGCCGGATTTTTTGATAAAGGAAGGATCTTCCAGTATTTGTTGCGCCTGCTGATAATAGTAAATGCAACTGTCATAAGCGCTTTTCCAGTATTTGATATTGCCCATGTTGTAAAGCACGCCGGCCTGCAATTGAACATTGTCATTTTTTACGGCAGACTCAAAGGACAACCGGTAATAGTACAAGCCTTGCTCATAGTGCTCGAAGGAACTGTACCACAAACCCAGCAGCCGGTAACAATTGGTAATGGCATCGCGTTCGCCCACTTTCAGGCTTTTATCCAGCGCTTCTTTTAATAGTTGAAGGGAAAGGTCTTTGTCTTTCTCGATCAATTCATGGCCTGTTATTCTCAGGCGGTTCACCTGTGCGGTATCCAGCGGCATGCGCCGTATTTCTTCAATACGTTGCAGCACGTTATCACCGGGCTGTGCGATGGTTTTTAAACAAAGACATGAAAGCAGGACTAGCAGAATAAGGGTTGGTTTCATGTGCTGAAGTTACTGTATCAGGTCCGTTTAGGCTACAGGCTTAACCGGTATTGATTGGAAGAAAGATGAATATTTCTCATCTTTATCCCATGAGCACCTTCCGGCATTTCTTCAGCAACCTTACCCCCGTATCATCCGGTGCATGGGAACAGTTCGCCGCGCTGTTCAGGTCCGAACAGCTTTCCAAAAATGATTATTTCATCAAAGAAAGTCAGACGGCAAAAGAGATTGGTTTCCTGGAGAGCGGCGTCGTCCGCGCGTTCTACAGGAACAATGAAGGGATCGAATACAACAAGCATTTTTTTGTCGCCCCCTGTTTTATAGGCGGGTATGCCTCATTGATCACCCAAAAGCCGAACCAGATCAATCAGCAGGCGGTAACCGATTGTAGCATACTGGTCGCCGATTTTTCCAAAATACAAGGGCTTTATCCGGTTTTCCCGGACATTGAAAGGGCGGCGCGCGTGCTGGCCGAACAGTTTTTTGTACAAAAGGAACAGCGCGAGATCGAACTCGTACTGCTCGACGCGGAAAAACGCTACCAGATTTTTCAGCAAACCTTTCCGCAGCTCGAACAGCAATTACCTCAATATCATATCGCATCCTACCTGGGCGTTACGCCCACGCAACTCAGCCGTATCAGGAGAAAATTATCCGGCCGCTGATTTCTTTACATAGGTAAATGGATTTGACTTCCGTCTGTTGCAGTTTTGGGTCATCATTAAAATGACACCAAATGAAAAGTTTATTGCTCATCGTATTCGCAGCCTTATCGCTTGCGGCCAATGCACAAACAACACAAAAGCCTATGGAAAAGCAAAAGCCATACACCATTCTTGTATTGATGAATGCCAATGCGCGCTGGCTCTCACTTTCCAGGCATCAACGCGCCGGTTTTTTTGAGAAAGAGATCGTTCCCATTTTTCAGCAGGTAAGCAAAACCGTTACGGTCCGGTTATTCGACAGCGAGTATTTTCATGCGGCTATTTCGGATTTTATGCTCATCGAAGCAAAAAACCTGAAAGACTATCAGCAACTGATCGAACGCCTGCGGGATACGAAGATTTATGGTGAACCATATTTTGAAATCAAAGACATCATCATGGGGCAGGAGAACCGTTTTGAAGATTTCAATGAACAGTTTAAAGCAGAGAAATCATGAATGTAGCAGGCAATACCATATTGATAACCGGTGGCTCATCGGGTATCGGACTCGCTTTGGCCACCCGTTTTCTGGCACTGGGTAATAAAGTAATCATCGCCGGCCGCGATCAGGAAAAACTTGAACGCGTCAGGAAGGAGCACCCCGAAGCAGGTATTTTCAGTGGCGATCTGTCGGACCGCCACTCGCTGGAAGACCTGGTCCTGTTTATCGAACACGAATACCCTGATCTGAATATACTGGTCAATAATGCAGCTGTTCAATTCAATTATCCTTTCATGGAAGAAGCCAACCTGGTGAACAAGATCGACTATGAAATTTCGGCGAACCTGGCAGCACCGCTGAAACTAACCGGGTTGTTGTTGCCCCTGTTGGCGGAAAAGAAAAATTCCGCCATAATAAATGTGAGCAGCGGACTTTTTATCGCACCGAAGAAATCGGCTTCCGTGTACTGCGCTACCAAAGCAGCGGTGCACAGCTTTTCCAAAACGCTGCGCTATCAGCTGGAGGATATACCGATGAAAGTTTTTGAAATCATACCGGCCCTGATCGATACGCCAATGACGGAAGGCCGCGGAAAATCGAAAATGAGTGCAGACAAGCTGGTAGATGAATTCATCAGGAACTTCCGCAGGAATAGATATGAAAGTTATATCGGTAAGACAAAGTTGCTGAGGTTGATCAGCCGCATTTCCCCTGTTTTGGCAGATAGGATCATGAAGAACAGTTAATTCCTGCCTGTATCAGTTTTTTTCTGTGACTCCAGGTGTTCCCGCAGTTCCTGGTATTGATAAGTGGTGTCCGGAATAGCACCCGGTGGTTCGAGACCTGGTTTTGGCGAGGGAAAGAATACATTCCTTCCGATAAATGCAGCGATGATGAGCACTGTGGTTATCGCCAGGAGCAATACTATCTGGTTGCGTTCTTTATTAACCGGGGTTGCTGCTGGAATGGTTGACGATGGACTAATTACCGCATCCAGTGTATAACCTTTTTTCGGAATGGTGCGAATGCAGGTTTTGTTCGTGTCCTCCAGCGCCTTGCGTAAAAAAGAGACCGCCTGGTGAAGTGCGTCATCCGCTCCGCCATAGTCATTCCAGATTTCCCGGATGATGTATTCGCGGCTTACGAGTTCACCGGGGCTGGATGCAAGCAGGCACAAAAGCCTCATCAAACGCGGTTCGAGTTTGGTTTCGGTACCGTTGACGAGGTCGGTGACCACATTGGTGCCGGCGTCGATCCGGAACCGTTCATCGATGAGAAATTTGCCTGTTTGCATTGAAACAAAACTACTTAAATATGCATATCGTTCACCTTCAGGAGCAAGTCTAAAGCTTTTCCAAAGGAAAACCAACGTCTTTCCATAGGCCACTACAGCCGCCTGCGGCGGAATTTCGGGGAAATGATATAACATGAACAAGCTCCTTGCCTTTGTATTGTGCTGCTTTCTGAAGGCCAACGTATCAACTGCCCAGCCGGACCTGCAGAAGTATGTCCGGCTTCATATACAATACTATGATGAAGACGGGGAACGGTATTTGGGCGTATCGCCGGAGCTGATCACATCGGGCATAGATTCGCTTTCGGGCGGTATGAAAAAACACCCGCGCCGGTTCCGGTATGTACTGCTGAATAAAACCAGGTTCCAGGGAATTTATGAAAAATATTATCCGGACACGGTAAAGATCAACCGGCTTTTTACCGATACGCTCGCACGCGATCCATCCTTCATGCGTGTATTCGGACAACTTTCACAGCCATTTACAAAAAAGAAAAATAGCGCGGTCAGGTTTACCAAAGAACAAATGATGAAGGTGGCGGCCCGTTTCTTTTACTGTCAGTCCGTACGCAATGACGGAACCCTCGCCACCACCATCTGTATAGGACGAAATGGGCTGGCGGACCTTGTTACCGGTGAAGACCAGGACTTGCTGGAAGCATTTTGTTTCGAAGCGATCTTTGAAAAATATGATCACTCGCCGGGTGTAAAGAGCCAGTTTATAAAAAACTTTCTGGCTTATGTGGAAGAGGGGCAGGCGAAATACAAGCATCTCTTTAGTGATCGCGAGGGGTATGTTGTCAGTGTCCGCAATTATTGTTTTGGAAAAATGGAGAACGACCGCGCATTGGAAGAGGCGCTGATAAAGTATTATGAGGAGAACAGGGAGAGCTGGGGGCTGGTGGTAGAATAAAAAAAGGGGATGTAGATACATCCCCCGGTCTTGCTTAACTAAACGTGCTCAAAAGAAACCAAACCTGCTTTCGCAGGTCCGCTGCGCATTAACCACAGTATTTTTCGATCAGCTTCCTGTCTTCGCCCGCGCGGCTTGCTTTGCGTGCGAGGTATCTCAGGTAAGGCTGCATGAGTTTTAAAGGGCCTGACAAATTCATTTCACTGATTTCGTTCACAATGGCCAGATGGGTGAGGTTTTTCGGTACGCCTTTCTTATTGGTCAATCCGTCAGCCGCCAGGCCGTAGAGAATGTATAAGGCATTCTCAAATCCTGTGTGGCCGGGTTTTACCAATACTTTAAAGCGTACCGCTTTTTTAGATTCATTGGCGAAACGATGTACCACACCCGCTTTCGCTTCGATTTCGGTGCCCGGGTGCAGTACATATTTTTCGCCGCCGGCGTAAATGGTCAACTCCCCCTGGAGTACCCGGAATATTTCCGAGTACGTTTTGTGCGTATGAGGAGGTGTGCCACCGCCGGGCTGCAGATCCACATCGATCTCCGTATACAGGTAACCTGTTTCTTCTGCTTTGTGCAAAAACGTGATCGTGTCTTTCTGGACGGGATTTATCAGTTTCCTGGTCATTGTTTTCGTTTGTTACTTTTTGATAAAGGTTGATTGAACAGGCTTGCCGTTGTCGGTAAAGCGCAGTACGTACGAACCATTTTTCAGGCCATCAAGTTGGATGATGGTGGTCAGCCCGTTGAGCGAACCTGTCTTCACCACTCTTCCCTGCATGTCGATCATTTGCCATGCGGCCGCTGTGGCTGTGCGTCGTGTTACGATCAGTTGCTCTCCCGCAGGATTGGGATAAAGTGAGAGCTGATCACGGCCCTGCCATACCAGCGTAACCACCGGGGAGAAACGCTCGCTGCTGTCTTTGTCGATCATGCGCAGGCGGAAATGATAGGTACCTGCTTCCGGAAGTTGATAATGGTATTGATAATCCTGCTGGTCGTTGCGGTTGCGGGCCGCTACTTCTCCCAATTTGGTGAACCGCACACCATCACGGCTTACGGTGATATCAAACCGGTCAAGGTTGCTTTCCCAGGCAGTTGACCAGTTCAGTCTGGCGGCACCGTTATCGCCACGCACACTAAAACCATTCAGTAAAAGAGGTAGTGTAATCGGCATGGTAACACTGCTGCGCGCAGGATTCGACGGTTGATAACGGATAACATTGTTTCCAAAATCGTTGTATTCAAATACCGCAAAGTGATAAGTACTGTTGCCTTGCAGACCTTTAACTGTAACGGCAGAGGCATTTCCTTTATACACCACATATACATCCGTGCCCAGGAGTTCGCCGTTGCCAAATACTATATCTGCCTGGTAGTCGCGGTCATTTACCGGTGTCTGGTTCACAGTAGCTGTTCTGCGTGCCAATACAATGCGGTATTGACCGGAGCCGTTGTTCCACTGAAGACGGACAGAGTCGGCTGCATAAGGAGCGCAAACAAGGTTAGTGGTTGCCGTTGCAGGAGCACCGATCGTTACAAAAGATCCGCGTAATGGATTTGTTATATACACCGGAGCTTTGTTGCCGTTGTATTCAAATACGGCCACATGATAGTTCTGTCCGCCGGTGAGTCCGGTAACGGTTACTGAACTTCCGGTGTTGGCATAGATCACATAGTTGCCTGCGGCAGGTTGTGCGCCGCTGCCGAATACTGTATTGTCTGTATAGCCGGTGAGATTTACAGGAGTTGCATTCACCGCATCAGTTGCGCGGATCAGTACCAGCCGGCCTTCACCGTTTCCATTGGTCCAGGAAATGGTTGCCTGCGTAGCCGTAACATTCGATACAGAAAAAGTAGACGCTCCTACTGTTGGTGCAGAGACCGTAGCACGGTTACCTGTAGCAGTTGATGTGGTCAGGTATTTTGTATTGGCACCAGTGCCGTTGAACTCGAATACTTCGAAATAATAAGTAGTGCCAGGCAGCAAATTGGTGACGTCAACATTGCTTGCATTTCCATTGTAAACTACATATTGTCCTCCGCCAAGATCTGTTCCCGTGCCCAATGAGGCGTTGGCCGTATAAGTGCTGGCATCAGCAGGATCAAAAGTGATGGCACTGTTTGCTCTTGCCACCACGATGCGATTAGCACCATTGCCATTGGTCCACTTTACATTCAACTTGTTTCCTTCAACATTGGCGAACAGCAGGTTGCTTGCAGGTGTGGTTGGCGCAGATACACTGGTAAGCGTGGTGAAACTGGCGCGTGCCGGGTTGTTGCGCTGGAATGCAGGACCGTATGTATTGGGTGCTGTATAACCGAAAGCTGCAAAATGGTAAGTAACACCGGGTTGAAGATTGGTAACTGTAACACTGCTGGCACCTCTCCAGATAGTATAGTTTCCATTGCCAAGCGATTGTCCGCCGCCGAATGTACTGGATGTGCCGTATAGTTCTCCATCTACAGGCTCACCATCCACCGCCGAATTGGCTTTACCTACCATCAGGCTGCCCGTGCCGTTGCCATTAGTCCAGCTCAATGTAATTGAGGTCTGGGTAATATTAGAGGCAACGATGTTACTCGCCTGGACGGTCGGCGCGGACAGCGTACTGATGGAGCCTGATGCAAAAGCATCTGTGTAGTAGGTAGGTTTTCCATTGACGATATTGAATTCAAACACCCTAAAACTGTAAGAGGTATTAGCGGTAAGTCCGTTTACATCGCAAGCGTTATTGTTGCCGGCAAATAACACGAATTCGTCGGGAGCGATCTGCGTGCCGTTGCCCAATACCGGATCTGCCGTATAAGTGATGTCGTCTGCGGGCACGCTGGTGACGGCACCACCTTTCTTACCGATCACAATACAATAATTGCCATTACCACGGGTCCATCCTACCCGCAACGAAGCGCCATACGATACTCCACCTAATCCTGAAGGTGCAACGGTCGGTTTGGATAATGTTGCGGCAGAAAACCGCAGTGGTGTTTTTATGTAGACCGGAGTATTGGCGCCATTGAATTCGAAGAAGGCAAAATGATAAGTGGTGCCGGGCTCAAGATTGTTGACATTATCGCCACTGTTTACAAAGTTGCCATTGCCGATTTCGCTTCCGCTGCCATAGCTCTGAGAAGCCGTATACTTTGTAAGGTCTTCGGGTGATGCATCCACAGGACTTCCTTTTTTGATCAGTACCAACCTGCCATTACCGTTTCCTGCCGTGTAGTTCAACCGCATATAATCTGCCCGCAGATTGGTCACAAAAGGATTGGACACGTTGACCGTAGGTTCTTTGGCCGTAGAGAACACGCCTCTTGGTGCATCAACGGTTCTATACTTGATTACGCCGTTCACTATGATGTAATCAAACAATTGGAAGTAATATTCTTTTCTTGGCTGAAGCCCTCTGACTTCTGCAATGAAATGGCTGGCATCATATACCACATATTCACCGGCGGCCAATGTTTCGCCCTGTCCGAATTGGATGTTTTCAGCGTAGTCTTTACCATCAACGGGCACACCAGTGATAGGACCGTTTTCGCTGGCTACCAGGATGCGGCTTGTGCCATTGCCATTGTTCCAGATAGCCTGCAGGCTCAATCCATCTACTACATATTGGCGAAAGCTGTTGGCCGATTGCGTAGGTCTGTCTGCCGTAGTAAAGCTGGTAGTAGCGCCCGGAGTGAGATATACAGGCCCATCGGCTCCATTATAGCTGAATACGGCTACATGATAAGTCGTGGCGTGTTTCAGGTTGATTACCTGAATACTGCTGGCGGCTCCGTTGTATACTACATAATTGCCTGCGCCCACTTGTGTACCGACTCCGAAACTTGAGTTTGGGGAATATTTGGTAAGATCGGATGGAGTAGCGGTTACAGGAGAATTTTCGCGCATTACGACCAGCGTTTGCGACCCGGAACCCTTTGTCCAGTTTATCTCGGCACTCGCAGGAGCTATGTTAGTGGCCGGCAGGGCAGATGCCTGGGTTTGTGGCGTAACGGCCGTTGAAAAAGTTGCCGCTGCGGGTGTAGAAAGATACTCTGTTGAAAATCCACTGCCATTGTATTCAAAAATGGCAATACGGTAGTTTGTGGCAGGCTGCAATCCGTACACTACCAGAACACTGCTGTTCAGGTCACCGACAATATATTCACCCGGAGCAAGTGTATTGCCCTGGCCAAACACGACGTTTTCCGTATAATCAACGCCATTCACCGGCACGCCGGTAATGGTTGGATTAGCCGTCATCACCACGATGCGGCGGGCACCATTGCCACTGGTCCATCTTAAGGTAAAGCGGTCGCCATCCACATTGCTGACTGCCAGGGCTGTTGAAGGGGTTGTCGGTGGAGCAGCATGCACCACGGTTTGACTAAGCAGGAGTAAAAGAAGTAGTAATTGCTTCATAGACTTGTTGTTGAGCGGGCAAAACTACCGGCAGGGGCAGCCGGGGGCAATCCTTATATTTCAGGAAATGGATGAGCGGCATCCCGCTCCCTAAAAATCAGGATATCTTGCGTGGGCATTTTAGCGCAACTTTGCCCTCCACCTACACATGAAGAAATACACACTTGTTCTGCTGCTGGCTATTTCGGTCTCAGCATTGTATGGAGAATCAGATCCGGGCCGCGGCCATTTGCCGGATGAGCAACGCCTTGCCGACTCTATACGTATAGATTCATTTATCAAGGCAACTTCATCCAATCCGGATTTGACCGAAGCCGTTCGCATAAAACTTTTCAAAGACGCCGGTGTACAAAGCAATCAGCAAGGATTTCGACGCCTCGAGGCTTTCACACTCATGGAAATCGGGAGCTTTTATTTTAATGCAGACAACTACGACAGCGCCAGGGTGTTTTTTACAAAAGGATTTGAATTTGCCCGGGAACATAAACTCGACCGTGCCGCGTGTAATTTTACCAACAACATAGGCTCCTGTTACCTGCTGCAGAACAAACCAGCACGGGCCTTGCAATTTTATCTTCAGGCGATCGACTACGCCAAGCAGGACACGGCACTTAGTGCCAGTGCTTTGCTCAATGTTGCGACCATCTTTTGCGATCTGCATCAATATGCAAAAGCTATTTCGTATAGCGAAACAGCGCTGCGCGGTGGCGATAAAATAAGCCCGGTTGTGCGGGCAAGTGCACATCTGAGAATTTTAAAATCCCTTTACAGGTCAGACAGGGCAGCGGAAGCACCTGCACAGATCGCAGCAATTGAAGAGCTGCTTCAGGCGGGACCGCTTCCTGTTATCCGCACACAATTTCATGTGCTGCAAGGCCACCACCTGCTGGAAACGGGGTTTGCACAGAAAGCCGATATGCTGGCCGACTCTGCTTTGACTTTACTAACAGATGGAAATGAAGACTACCTGTCTGCCGAGATATATAATCTCAAGGCCATGACACAACTGGCGTTGTATAACACCAAAAATGCGACCCTTTATCTGGCAAAAGCACTGGGCATCGCACAGCGGAAAGGAGAATGGATGTTATTGCGCGACACTTATTTCAATCTCGCGAAAACGGCTGAAGCCGGTAAAAAATTTGAAGAAGCCAACCGCTATCTTCACCTTTATGAAGAATTGAAAGATAAGACAAGGGGAGAAGAGGTGGCCGTACTGCTGAATACACTGGAGTCGGAATATGAAACGGAAAAACGCAGCAGGCAGATCAACCAATTACAACTCGAGCATTCGTTGCAGGAAGGACAGATACGACAAAAAAATCTCATCAACTATGCATTGATCGGTGCGTTGATCATCACAGCGGGATTGTCGCTGTTGCTTTATCGGATCTACCGGCAAAAGCAGCAACTGCAGCAACGGATGATCAGTGAATTGGAAAAAGACCGTGAGCTGGATATTACCCGTTCCATATTACTGGGCCAGGAAGAAGAGCGTAAACGTCTTGCCAAAGACCTGCACGATGGATTGGGCGGGATGTTGTCTTCGGTGAAATTTGCTTTTCAGCGCTCGAAGGCCACAGACGGCGCTTCGATCAATGAAACGCGCTACACCCACGCATCTGATCTGCTGGATCAATCGATCATCGAACTGCGCCGTATCGCCCACAACATGATCCCCGAGTCATTGGCCAAATATGGCATCGCTGCCGCTATCCGTGACTACTGCACCAGCATCAACAAATCAGGCGAATTGAAAGTAGTATTTCAGTCGATGAATGCGGATGATGTAAAACCCGATCTTACTGTCAGCAATACCATTTTCCGGATCGTACAGGAACTGCTGAACAATGTACTGCGTCATGCACATGCGCAGCAGGCGATCGTGCAATTGTCGCGCGAGAGCAACACACTCTCGATAACGGTGGAGGATGATGGCCGCGGGTTCGATCTTTCCGTGTCGGCGAAGGAAGACGGCATGGGCTGGTGCAATATCCGCAACAGGGTTAAATTCTTAAAAGGACAAATGGACATACAATCATCTCCGGGAAACGGCACCTACGTTCATGTTGCCATAAATCTGAAATCATGATCAGCGTATTGATAGTAGATGATCATACTTTGGTAATCGAAGGCATCAAAACATTGCTGCAGGATGCACCGGGCATCAGCTATGTGGGCCATGCAACATCTGCCGGCAGTTGCCGCGGCCTGCTGGCACAGCTGCGGCCCGATGTGGTATTACTCGATATCAATCTTCCCGATGAAAGCGGTATCGATCTTTGCGCGGAGATAACACATCAATATCCCACGATCTCCGTATTGGCCCTGACCACCTACAACCAGGAGACCACCATCCGGAAAATGATGGACAGCGGAGCACTGGGTTATATTTTAAAAAACGTAACCTGCGATGAACTGAGTACTGCCATCCATACGGTTTACGAAGGAAAGACCTTCCTGAGTTTCGATGTGGCCAAGACCCTGCAAAACTCTTCTTCCAATGACCCGCTGGTGCCCGTGCTTACACGCAGGGAAAAAGAAGTATTGATGCTGATTGCAGAAGGATTCAATACCAAGGAAATTGCTGCGCGATTATTTGTTGGATCTACAACGGTTGATACCTACCGGAAAAATTTGCTGGTGAAATTGAATGCACGTAACACGGCGATGCTGATCCGCATGGCAGTGGTGCATAAACTGATTGAACTGAATTAAGGCATGAGGTTACTTCAATGATTTGAGGTAGTCGATCACGGCCGATTTTTCGTCGTCCGACATTTGCCAGTGTACGCCGGTTTGTGCTTTTGATCCATCGCTTTTCAAATCTTCATCGATGAAGCGGAAAAACAATTCCTTCGTATACGGTACCTCGATTTTAGCCGGGTCGCTGAGGTCGCTCCATTGAATATTACAATCGCTGACTCTTTTTCCCGAAGGACCATGGCAGCCCAGGCAGCTTTTAAATAGCATGATGCGGGACTTTTGCCGGTCGAATAAATTTTTTCCTGCGAGAGTCTTCCCCGATTTGTAAATGCTTTCACCGTCTGAACTGTACACAGATCTTGCGCAACTGGTAATAAGGATAGCGGTCAGGAGAAAAGACGTAAAATGTTTGCTGCTCATGTTGTTTCAATTAAAAAACAAAACTAGCAGTAGCCGGGGCGGCTGAATTGAACGAATCCGACAAAAATGAACTAGCTAAAGTGGTGTGAAAAGGCTTTCCATCTTCACTTCAGCATGAACGCGGCCCGTGACGGTTACCTGTTTTAGCAGATTATAGATGCGATACTCCGCCGGCATTTGGGTTCCGGATAGCGTTGGAGGTCTTCCATTCCACCCAAATCAACAACGCAATAACCACGATTTCTGCGGAAAAATAGATGAGCCCGATAATACTGAGCCGCTCATAAAATACGAACACCAATAACAATGTCGTCAAACAATAAAGCGTATTGGCTATGGCGATAATTTTTAATGGGAGAGAGGGATTTGCCGGGTTGGTAGAATAGCAGGCAAATGAAATAAAAGCAAACGTAATCGCCGCCGCCAGCAAATAATAAAGCATGCCGATGGGCATGCCAATATATTCTTCAAACCGGATCAATAATATATTCATTGCAGCAGTGAACAAAGCACCTGCGCCATCGATCAGGAACAATTTCCGTGGCCGGACACGAAACCCGTTAACCAGTTTTTGAAAAGGCATACACAATGTTAAACCTATTCGTCCAATTTGTATCACCACCTAAAACCTACAACCTACAACTTATAACGGCTGTTGGCTACCGGTAGTACTTCTCCTTGATCTCCGGGATCAACGCCGTAAGTTTTCGTATCCGTGTTTCATCACTGGGGTGGGTGGATAAAAATTCAGGTGTTTTTGTTTTATTCAAAGCTGACATACGCTGCCAGAAGGGAATGGCTTCATCGGGGTTGTAACCTGCCATCGACGCAAAGATCAGTCCCAGTTTATCGGCTTCGCTTTCCTGCATGCGGCTGTTGGGCAGCGACAAGGCAAGATTGCTGCCCACCATGTAAAGCGCAAGGAAGAACAGTTGCGTTTCCTGTTTTTTATTTTTCAATGCTTCCTGCAGTACTAGTCCACCGAAGTTCACCAATAATCCTTCACTCATTCTTTCATTGCCATGGCGTGCAATGGCATGGGCAATCTCATGGCCCATTACAACGGCAAGGCCTTCTTCTGACTGCGTGATAGGCAGCAATCCTGTATACACCACTACTTTCCCCCCGGGCATACACCAGGCATTCACTACATTTTCATCGATGGTATTAAATGCCCATTTAAAATTTTTGAGGTCTTTCCCTATCTTATTTTCATTCATATAGGTTTCCACAGCCTGTTGTATGCGCATGCCCACACGTGTCACCATTTGCGCACGCTCATCGTATTGCGACAATGTGCGGCTGTAATTTACCACGGAGTCGTATTGACTGAAAGACAATTCCCTGATCATAAAATCAGGAACAAGGTTCAGTTGTTTGCGACCGGTAACCGGTACTGTTTTGCAACCAGTCACAAAAACAATTATCAATAAAATACTGACTGAAGTTATTGTCCGCATGCTGGTAGTTTATTTCATGATCAGTTCAAAATCACCGGTAGTCGTACCCGGACTGTAAGCCGGCGGCGCATTCCTGGTAACCTGCCTTTCTTCCCTGAAAGTGCCATTGATTTTTTTCGTCAGATGATCATACGTCCCATCCAATACATGTTTGTAAGGAAAGTAGTCAAAGCGTATCACGATCCTGTTGCCGGTGATTTCATAGCTGGCTGGCTTCGGTGTTACGTATTCCCAGCCTTGTTTGGTCCAGGTAGCCTGACGGCTCTGGAGGAAAAAGGACAGCGTGGTAATCGAATCCACCACAGTGCTGTTGTTATTTCTCCAGCTACGTGCACCACGCCAGGAAGCATCATCGAGGAGCTGTTCCCAATTCCTGATTTGAAGATTCGGTTTCAGTTGAGGTTGTGCCGCTTCGTGTCGCGGAATGGCCGCCGGGATCGGCTTAACCGGATGCTGCGCCGATAATTGGTACACCGTACAAAGAAGAACGGACAACAGCAAAAAGCTTCTTTTCATCATCAGGACTGGTTTACTGGTTGAATGATTTTATTGTAAAAATGCAGCTGTACCAGCCCTCCGGCAATCCCCCGTTAAGATGAAATCTGACTGGTGCAAATCCCCCGAACGGGGGATCATTTACTAAATAACCTGTTCTTTATTTGTGCATTGGTTCCACCGAAAACCATTTGTGATGAAGTTACCAGTATCAGCTATTTGCATCATTTTGCTATTGCTCGCCTGCCAAGGGGATCGTAATAAGCAATACCATGCACCCGATCTTCCGCAGACGACCGGCGATCAACCGGCTGTTGTCGATAGCCTCATCAGGGAACTCAGTCAAAATGACCTACACGACACATCGCGGGTAAAAAGCATGATGACGCTGGCAATCAATTATGAAACGGTGGACTCAACCCTGGCCGATCAGACCTATCAGCAGGGAATACAATTTGCCCAACGCAAAGAACTCAACTTTTACACCGGTATGCTTTATCACAATAAAGCATATTTCTATTGGCTTAATGGCAATCGTACAAAAGCACTGGTATATATGGACAGTGCGCAGTATTACATGGAGAAAAGCGAGCACCCGAAGCGGGATCTGAATATCGCTGCCACATGGGGCATAACGGCCAATATCTGGCGGGAGATGGGGGATTATAAAAAAGCGATCGAATTCGGTTATAAGGCCATAGGAATGTATGAGAAGATCGGTGCCATCAACAAGCTGCCTTTTGCTTATGTAGACCTGGCGAATTATCACAAGGAAATGAACGAGTTTGAAAAAGAGGAGGCCTGTGCACGGAAAGCGCTTGATGCGTCGCGGTTAACAGGTGTACCTTCAGACTATTTCGCTTCTTATTATCGTATCGGTCTTTCGCTCAATATGCAGAACAGGTACAAAGAGGCCGATCTTTATCTCGATTCCGCAGCCAAGTATTACGACGACAACTTCAAGTCGCAGTTACTGGTCAGCTATCACCTGGTCCGTGGATTGGTAGACATGAACCTCAACCAACTGGACAGTGCGGAATTCCATTCGGCCTGGGTGGTCAATGCATCAAAAAATAATGAACAGGGCTTCGGAAAAATTCAGGGTTTGTTGCAGACGGCAAGAGTACTGACATTAAAAAAATCATATCCGGAGGCAGAAAGATTACTGAATGAAGCGAAACGTGTAATAGAGCAAGGCGCTTCCTATTCACACCTGGAAGTATTGCTCGATTACCAGAGCCGGCTTTATGAAGACTGGAACAGACCTGCAGAGGCACTGGCCTATTACAAAGAACTCAAACAGGTGACTGATTCCATGGCAAGTGAACAGAATAAACAATATGCCAGTCAGTTGGAAGTGGAATTTGAAACGGAAAAAAAGGAATCCCAGATAAAATTGCAACAGGCCAGCATCCACCAGAAAAATATACTCAATTATGTATTTGCCGGCAGCACCATCCTTGTACTGCTGCTGACATGTTTAATCTACCGGACCTACCAGCAAAAGAGGAAGCTGCAGCAGCAGCGGATCCAGGAACTGGAAACAGAAAAACAATTACTTGCCACACAATCACTGCTGAAAGGCCAGGAAGACGAACGTAGCCGTCTTGCCAAGGATCTCCACGATGGATTGGGCGGACTGCTCAGCGGTGTCAAACTTCAATTAGGAGCTATGAAAGGAAATCTTATTCTTACCGAAGAACACGGCCGCATTTTCAACAATGCACTCATCAAACTCGACGAATCCATTTCCGAAATGCGGAGAGTGGCGCACAATATGATGCCAGAGGCCCTGATGAAACTTGGTCTGCAACACGCGTTGCAGGATTATTGTGAAAGCCTGAGCCAGTCGCAACCGTTCCGGATCGAAACGGCCTTTTATGGTTTGGAAGACAGGCTACAACCATCCGTTGAAATAGTGGTTTACCGCATCGTACAGGAACTGGTAAACAATGCCGTCAAACATTCCGGCGCCACCACCATTCTTGCGCAAGTGATGAGCCAGGACAACCTCATCACCATTACGGTAGAAGACAACGGAAAAGGATTTGAACAATCACAATTGGAAGAAATAAGAACCGCCGGCATGCAGAATATCCAGTCGCGCGTCAATTACCTGCGCGGTACCATCGACATACAATCCTCGCCCGGAAAAGGAACATCCGTTCATATCGAATGCCCCGTTGACGGTGCGCAACAGGCCTGACAGCTTTAGTAGGCGATAACCCGCGGATCTTGCGACTGCAATCTTAGATAGGGATTGTTGATAAAGGCTTCCACCAACGTGGCAAAGGTTTTGCCACCCACACCATGCGACCGGTCGAGGAACAGGAAGGTCTGCGCGTTAGGCAAATAATGTTTGAGCTGTTGCATATACAAGGGACTACAGGCGGGGTCCATGATCCCGTCACCAATAAATACAGGAACGGACGAATAAAAAGGTTTCTTCGTTGCCGGATTTAATGGCGGCACATCCCAGCAATCACATACTTTTTTCCATACATCATTGATGCGGAATCCTTCCAGATACGGATAGAGTTTATATAACTGCTGAATGATCCGCTGGTCGTGATAAGCAGCCTGATCGGCACAATAAACCGACATACGCATACCGTCCGGTGAAGGAAATTTGGTCAGGATCCTGTCGATTTTAGGGTAAATAAAAGGACGATGATTACCACGGATCATTTCCGTAATCATATAGGGCACATCTTTCAACTGATTGAAATCGAGCATGGCACCCACAATAATCTCCAGCAGCTCATTCTTATTGTATTGAACCGGGATTGTTTTTTTCAGCAATGTATCCTTATAATCGATCTCGAATGTTTTATTATTAATTGATAAAAAGTACTGATGAAATTGTTGCTCCAGGTTTTTATAACGCTCATCCGTTGAGTCTTTATTAACACGATCGCTGAGTTCATGCAAGGCTTCCATGAAATGACGTGGTTCGTCTTCATCGATGGGCGAGAACATCGGCAGCGGTGAATCCAGAATAGCGGAGCGCACTTTGGAAGGAATTTTTTGTGCTACTGCCATCATCAATCCGCCGCTGTAAGAGCCGCCGATCAGGTTAACGGAGTCTATCTTCAGTACTTTCAGCAGGTCGGCAATATCCGACACTGTTTCGTCGGAATTATAACCTTTCAGGTCGATGCCTTTACGAAGTAAACGCTTTTTGTAAAGTTTGATGCCGTGCATCCACATACTGTCTTTCGGAAGATTGCGGCGATAGGCTTCCCGCATCACGGAATCGAGCACCAGGTCGCGGAGATAAGGGATGGCGAATTTTGTTCCGCGTTGCTCGAAGGCAATACAATCACGATCATTGATGATAGTGCTTTTGGAAATGCCATTTATCCAACCCAATGAACTGTTGCCAGGTCCACCGCTGGTAAACAAAAGCGGATCATCGTGCCGGCCGGGATTTTTACTTTTTAAAATAATGAAGGGTAAACGGATGATCCGCGACTGGCGGTCCTTGCGGTTTTCCGGCACTCTGAGGTAACCGCAGATCATTTTGATGGAGCTGTCTACGCGGTGACTAAACGTGAGATCGGATCGGAACTTTTCCGGGAAAGTGCGTGCAAAGGAACTGTCTACTTTGAAATCGCAACCGCATGTTTCAATAGCGGGCGTATAAACTTTCTGTGCAGCAAGCTGCAACATTGTCAATGACAAGCAACACAGCAGGAGGTATCGCATAACAGAAACAATAATACGATTAATTTCGTATTTTGTTTGTTAAATCGGTTTACCAACTTATTTCTTTGAGGATCATTCTGCCTCTGGCATCGAATCCCTGGATCAGCAGGCGGTCGTTGTTCAAACCTGTTTCCGGTTTTACAGTTATTACGCGATTGCTCACTGTTTCTTCCAGGTGTAATCCTGGCATCCAGTTTAATAAGCGGACAGCCTGTTTCTCTCCCAGGGTGTAATACAATTCCTGGGTAACGCTTGTTTTGGAAAAACCGGGTAGTGAAACTGTTTCGGATAACTGGCGTCGCTGGAATTCGCTTCCTTTTTTGGTATAAATAGCGATGGCTCCGCCTGGTCCGTTGCCCATGGCAATGGCAAATGGCGGGCTGAAAATTTTGATCAACGCAATATCGGACATGGCAACTGAGCGAATGGACGTAGCATCTTCTACAAGTTGTGATCCGTCAGGAAACTGCTGCGGTATTTCATTCAAAAAAAGTGAGGTGACATGGCCCCGCCATTTTACCGGATCCTGCATTGCATCGGGATTTATTTCCATGCCCGCAACCCGTCCCTGTAAAAAATGAAATACCGTCAGCGAACTGAGGAACGCAGGATCATTCTCCGGTGTAATGACTCTTGCATTCTCCATTCCATTGAAGAAGCCGGAGGAGTATTCATCATTTAATATTTGTAAAGGTGTACGTGTTTTACTTTTCACCGTTACACCTGCCAGCAGCGTTCCGTCGGCGGAAGTAGTGAGCGAATCCATGCGGCGTGCCAGTTCGTTCCCGGTCATGGGTCCGGACTGTGTGCTCATGAGACTGGCAAAACGATATGGGTCTATCTGTATGGGTTTGGCTTCGACGGGGCTCTTGTCCAGCGTGGTTGGTTTAATGGCCAATGTCATTCTGCTTGTTGCCGTTACTTTTTTCGTGCTTTGTATTCTGTATTGTGCATCGGCCGTGTCTTCAAAGGCCACATTGTTGAGCTCAAATTTTCCATTTTCATCCGGTACGATGTCGAAAAATTCTTGCAGGCCGTTGTGCAGTTTTGCCATCATGACCATTTTGGTACCGCCCAGCTCTTTTTTAAAGCCGTGGGTGAAATGTCCTTTGTAACTCAATCCCTGCTCGGGTTTCGCAGGGGTAAACGGTTTGGCGGGCGCAAGAATTTCTGCCGGCGTCCATCCATTCCAATCGCTCATTAACAAGAGTGTGTTGAGTTCTTCCTGTAAACCGGCTGTAGCCTCTGGTTGCAGCAGTACCGACGGTACCGGACAAGTTACTTCCGATCCGAAAAGAAAGGAGGTTGGAACAACAAATCCAGGCGCACCGTTTCTGCTCCTGACCGAACGTGCATGCAATAGAAAGCCGCTGTGTTGCTGATCGGCAAAACGCAGATCGACAGCAGACGTGGCATTGTCGCGCCGAACAGTTGCTTCGATTGTATTCGATGGCGCTACCAGTTCTGCCGCGCCGTGATAGACGAGTCTTGATGCCACTACTTTATTGGAGGCATCGAGCAGTGCAACATAGATTACACCGTTAGTGAGTCCTTTGGTGTCGATGAAGCCACTGGCGATATCGGTTGTTTTGAGATTAAGTTTGGCAAAATAGACCGGACTGTAAAGCTGATGTGCGATCAATTGATAATTGCCGGTACCGGTATAAGGTTCTGTTCTTTTAACGAGATACGTGATACCTTTTTCATCAATGCGGCATTCAAGTCCTGCGCCGTCTTTCACCACAACAGGCAATGGCTGTTTCTTTTCAGTTTGCCCGTCTTTCCAGCGCGCTTCATAGGCATTGTCAAGCGCCTCGAAACTTACGATGGCATAACCTTTTTTATTGGTAGTAAAACTGGCTACTTTCTGTCCGCGGCTGTCGGTAATATCACCGCTTACCTCATGCGGCCATCCGTGCTCGTCGGTTGCCTGTATCATCACTTTATTCATAAAGCCTGCAGGCAATGGCCCCCCTTCGGGATAAAAGCGAAGGGTGACGGGCGATTCATTATTATACAATGCCGCAAGTATTTTTCCGGATGTTCTTTTATCGGCATGTGCGAAAACCTGTATCTCTGACGCGTTGCCGGCATTCTGTATGCTGGTGCGTGTATACGCGCGGAAACGTAGAAAGCCGGTATTGTCCTCATCTATCTTCCAGGACAACTGCGTGTTGTTGCCTTCGAGCCTGAAAATTTTATGCTGTACCACTTTCCCTTTTTCATTGATCAGATCGATATACAACACTTCTGATGGAAGTTGACTGGCCGCGGTCGAGAACTTAAAAACCTGCAATTTCAATGAATCTCCCGGCTTATAAATTTCCCGGTCGGTCGACAAAAAGAAACGCTCCTGTACATATTGTTCACTGAATTTTTCGAGCGCTGTATTAAGCTCCTGGGCGGATGATACAACCGGAATAAAGATGAGTGCGAGAAGCACACGAAAGTTGGAAAAGGTTGAATGTTTCATATGCAGTGGTATCCTTAAAAATAAACAATTTTGATTGGCGGTCACTGCTTTAACATTTCTTTACCATGAAAAATGGTAGCTGAACATAATACGGAGAGAAGTGAATAGTGAATGGTGAATAGTGAATGGTCTGTACATTCCTAAATAGCGTTGACGGGTTTTAGAGATTGCTTATCATATAAATAATCAATCCAGGTTATGACTACGAGGCCGGCGGGTATTTCATGAACGCGCAATTCACCATTGACTATTGACCATTCACTATTCACCGCCCTCACGCCAGGCTCGCTTCGAGACGGATAGGGAAATTAAACGCACCGCTTACAGGACAGGTACGTTCTGCATTTTCGGCAATGCGTTGAAACTCTTCATTGCTGATGCCCGGAACATTGGCTTTTAACGTGAGAACAGACAAGCTGATTTTGCCATCCTGCAGTGTAATAGCCGAACGGGTTTCCAATGATTCAACTTTGTAACCGGCCTGTGTCAGATCGAGATCCAGTTTCATGGTAAAACAACCGGCATGAGCGGCGGCGAGCAGCTCTTCGGGATTAGTACCTACGCCTTCTGCAAAGCGGCTGTTGAAGGAGTACTGTGTTTGATTCAGCGTCGTGCTTTGCGTGGTCAGGTGACCGCTGCCAGATTTAATGTCTCCGTTCCATACGGCAGTTGCATTTCTTGTGATGTTCATAATGTTGATTTTTAAGAGTGTTAAGATTTATTATGTACCATTTGGTACAATATTGATTAAAAAAAGGTATCTGTTTTGACTTTTAAATTTTGACTTTTGAATTTAATAAAGAGAGGTTCATCTTCAACATCTCCCGTAGCTTCGCCGTGTCCTTCTCCACCATTTTGGTCAGATGAATGCCATTCCACAAATTCAGCAGGTAAAGACCCAATACCTCGGGAGACTGGTCTGAAGTCAGCGTACCTGTTTTCTTTGCACGTTTCAGTGCGTCGGTAAAAGCCTTGCCAATCAATTGAAGCTGGCTGGCGGCCATTTTTTTCAAGCTTTTGTCTTCTATCTGCAGTACGGCATTGCCGAAAAAGCAGCCTCTTTGCCCCACAGGTGATGAGGAGTCGATCAGCAGGAAAAAAAAGTCTTTGATGGCCTGCACCGGATCGGGGCAGTTTTCGAGTATGTCCCAGAAACCCTGGAGGTGATGATCTACCACACGCCTGACCGATTTTTCAAATAACTCTGGCTTACCACCTTTGTAGGCGAGGTAAAAACTTCCTTTTCCAATGCCCATCGCTTTGAGCAGGTCACCGGCAGAAGCATTCTCGTAACCTTTTTTCCAAAAGACCTCAATCGCACTGTCCAGCGCTTTTTCATCATCATATATTTTAGGTCTTCCTGCCATTTGATTGTGATTGACAAGACAAAGTAAGTGAATTGTACTGATTGGTACAAAATTAGTTTTCTTAAAATTTTGCTAAGGCTGTTTGACCCTTTTGTTGGTCCCTTGTGTTGGTCTCCCTTGTGTTGGTCTCCCCTGTGTTGGTCTCCCGACCAACATAAAAAACAACACAACCCCATCTCTTCAGCTTGCCCTGTTGGTCAGGAGACCAACAGGGGGCTTTTCTTTTTCACACTTTTTATGGAATGGACTTGCCTGTGTTGGTGACGCCTGTGTTGGTCTCGCCTGTGTTTGTCTCCCCTGTGTTGGTCTCCCGACCAACATAAAAAACAACGCAACACAACGCAGTCTCTTCAACTTGCCCTGTTGGTCAGGAGACCAACAGGGGGCTTTTCTTTTTCACACTTTTTATGGAATGGACTTGCCTGTGTTGGTCTCGCCTGTGTTTGTCTCCCCTGTGTTGGTCTCCCGACCAACATAAAAAACAAAACAACACAACGTAATCTCTTCAACTTGCCCTGTTGGTCTCATGACTAACAGGTGCCATTAAATATGTGATGGATCAAAACCATGTTCACTGTGTTCGACGGGTGTGAATGCTTCCGTCATCAACTCCTCCACCGATTTTTTATTTCTATTCCGGTTGAACCGTTCGATGAGTTTGTCGAAGATGGCATACATCACCGGCACCACCACGAGCGTAAGGAACAGTGAACTGATCAGACCGCCTATGATTACCCAGGCCAGGCCGTTTTTCCATTCCGCGCCTGCGCCTTGTGCCAGGGCAATTGGCAACATACCGATCACCATCGCGATCGTGGTCATCAGGATCGGACGGAGACGCGCATGGTTGGCATCGATCAATGCCTGGTAGGTACTCGCTCCTTCCGCTTTGCGCTGGTTGGTGAAGTCTACCAGGATGATCGCGTTTTTCGCTACCAGACCGATCAACATGATCAGACCAAGGATGGTAAACAGGTTCATCGAATTGTTGGTCAACGCCAGCGCCAGGAATGCTCCGATGATGGCCAACGGAATAGAGAACAGCACCACGAACGGATAAATGAAACTGTTATACAGTGCTACCATGATCAGGTATACCAGCATGATCGCTGCCAGCAACGCGATGCCCATGGAGCCAAAACCTTCGCTCTGGTTTTCCATGTCGCCACTCCATACATAACTCACGCCAACAGGACGCTGAAGTTTTTCAAACATCGCCTGCCATTCGGTTGCCACCGTGCCGGAAGGACGGCCGACCGTTTGCGCCTGAATAGTTACAGAGGTGCTTTTGTCGCGGCGTTCCAACTGGCTGGGTCCGCTGCTTTCGCGCACAGTCGCGAATTGTGAAAGACGGATCGCCTGCCCCTGGTCATTGATAAAAAGCAGGTTGGCTACGTCGTTGATGCTTTGCCTGTTGAATTTTTCGTAGCGGATATTAATATCGTATTCGTATTCACCTTGTCTGAATTTTCCATTGGTATTACCACTGAAAGCGGTTTGCATCGTACCACCAACATTGGCCAATGTGAGACCCAAAGCCGCCATTTTATCGCGGTCAACCTGTACGTTGATCTCAGGGTTACCTGCTTCAACAGACAACCGCATTTCGGTGGCACCTGGTACTTTTTTCAGCTCGGCCATGGCCGCATTGGCAAATTTCAATACACTGTCGAGTTCAGGTCCCGTGACCACCAGTGCAAGTGGTGCCTGCTCGGCCGTGCCAAGTATACTTACCGGGACCGTTTTTACTTTGGCGCCTACTAATATGTTTTGTAATTCACGTTTTGTTTTTACTGCGTAAATATTGGCTTCGTCGTGGCGGTCCGTCTTGGGCACCAGTTGCACATTGATCTCGGATTTGTAGGCAGTGGATTGGTTGGCTCCCATACCGTCACTGCTTTGGCCAACTGTGGTGATGAGTTTGGTGACTTCTTTTTTTCTTTTAAGAAAATCTTCTGCCTTGCGGGTCATGGCATTGGTTTGCTCGATAGAGGCATCTTTCGGCATTTCAATCTGCACCAGGAATTCGCCACGGTCTGTTTTGGCAAAAAATTCTGCACCGATAAAACCCGCACCAACCAGGTAGAAAGAGCCGAAGAACAGCAGCAACATTACCCCGAGCGTTGTTTTCTTATGTCCAAGGCACCATTTTAATAAATTGGTAATCCAGTTGGTAAAAGCATGCAAACCTTTTTCAAAGCCGACAATGATCTTTCCGAAAAACGTTTTGCCGGTGATCTTTTCCAGTTTGCCAAAACGTGAAGAGAGCCAGGGCACTATGGTAAATGAACTGAGCAGTGATAACAGGGTGGCAATGGAAACGGTAACGCAGAATTGTTTCAGGATGTCTGCCGCCAGTCCTGTACTAAGTGCGATAGGAATAAATACGACCACGATTACGAGCGTGATGGAGGTTACGGTAAAGCCAATTTCTTTTGTGGCATCGTAAGCTGCGCGCACGCGGTTCTTGCCCATTTCCATGTGCCGGTAAATATTTTCCAGCACTACAATCGCATCGTCCACCAGGATACCAACCACCAGCGAAAGCGCCAGCAACGACATCAGGTTAAGCGAATAGCCGAGCAATTGCATACCGATAAACGTGGCGATGAGTGAAGCAGGAATGGCTACCATTACGATCAATGCGTTCCGCACACTGTGCAGGAAGAACAGCATCACGAATGCTACAAGCACAATCGCCAATAAAAGGTCATGTATTACCGCGTCGGCGGATTGTAAGGTATAAACGGAACTGTCGTTGGCGATATCGATCTTCAGGCCGGAGCTGGCATAATCTTTTTGCAGCTTTTCAATGCTGGCGGTTACCTGTTTGCTTACCGATACGGCATTGGCGTCCGATTGTTTGATGATCTGTAAGGCGATAGAGCTTTGTTCGTTTACACGTGCAAGTTTCTCTACATCTTTTTGCGTGTCCTGTACATCGGCGATCTCACGCAGCCGTACCTGCACGCCATTTTTATTAAACACAACCAGATTGCGCAGTTCTTCCACGTCTTTGTATTTACCGGCGAGACGGATAAGAATGTCCTGGTCTCTTGTCTGCACGCTACCGGTGGGGAAATCGAGGTTGGAACTGAGGATGGCTGTTTGCACCTGCGACAGGGATAAACCGAAACCTTCCAGTTTGGATGCATCGATGTTTACCTGCACTTCACGTTCCTGTCCGCCAATAAGATTTACCTGTGCCACACCCGGTACGCGGGACAACACGGGCGCAATACGTTTGTCGATCAGGTCATAAAAATCCGCTTCGTTGATCTTGCCGGAAGACGATAAGGTCATGATCGGAAGGTCATCGAGCGAGAACTTGTTAAGCGAAGGTGGATCCACATCATCGGGAAGATCACCGAGGATGGCGTTTACCTTTCTTTGTGCATCGTTGAGCGCAAGGTCTACATCGGTACCACTATTGAGGGTGATGGTAATGATGGAAAGGCTCTCGAACGATTTTGTCTCGAGTTTTTTGATGTTCTCCATCGAAGAAACCGCGTCTTCAATTTTTTTGGAAACGGTGTTTTCTACTTCGCTGGGAGAGGCGCCGGGATAAACGGTTGTAACCGAAACCACCGACGGAGAAAATTTGGGTAGCAGCTCATAATTGAGCATGGTATAGCTAAGCAGGCCGCCGAGGATCAATACGGTAAAAAGTACGATCACAAGTGTGGGCCGCTTAATGGATATTTCTGCAAGTTTCATGAATCAGTTTTTTTAATCAATGCCACGCTTACTTAACAATAGAAATGCGGGTGCCTTCGCTGAGGTTGATCTGTCCGCTGGTGATTACTTTGTCGCCCTGGTTGAGACCTTGTAATACTTCTACACGGTCGCCCAGTACGCGGCCGGCCACAATCTGGCGGAGGCTGGCAGCGCTGTCTTTTACAATAAACACCTGGTTGCTGTTTACGCTTCCCACAAAAGCGGAGCGGGGAATAAGGATCGCGGAGTTACGGGCCGGCGCGGTGAAGATGGCCGTGCCATACATACCGGCGCGCACCAGTTGTTCCGGATTACTAGTAAGCTCGATCTCCAGCGGAAAGTTGAGGGTATTGTCTGCCTTCGGCGCAATGAAACTTATACGGCCGGTATACTCTTTATCTGGAAATACACTCACGCGGATCTTTGCCTGGTCGCCTTCCTTCACCTGTGCGACCACTGCCTCACTCACATTCACCTGTAACTTTAACCGGGAAATATCCACGAGTTCGAACAGTTGTGTGCCCGGAGAAACCACAGCACCCGGTTCGATAAAGCGTTTATTAACGATGCCATTGATCGAAGATTTAATATAGGTGTCATTGACTTTGAGACGTGCCTGTGAAAGCCTGGCTTCGGCGTTGCTGAGTGCAAGGCGGGCCTGGTCAACCTGTTGTTGTGTAACGCCACCTGTGCGGAAGGCGTTCTCGTAACGTTGTTTGTCGGCCACTGCGTTCTGGTAAGCCGCCTGGGCACTTTCCACATCTACATTCAATTGATCGGCTTTGATCACGGCGAGTAATTGTCCTTTGCTCACGCGGCTTCCTTCGTCTACCAATACGCGGGTGATGCGGCCGGCATTTTCAGAAGAGAAGTTGAGTTGTTGCACGGGAATGAAATTGCCATTCGCGCTGAAATCCTGTTGCAGGGTATCTTGCTGAACAACGCTTATTCTCACGGCTACGGCACCATCTGACTGCGCTACGATGGCCGTCTTTTCTGCGTTCTTCTTTTTGTTATTAACCAGCACCCGCGCTACGGCAACAAAAGCAATAGCGATCACGGCGATAGTAATAATGGTACGGATGATTGTTTTCTTCTTCATGAGTTAGTTGTTTAACAATGATTTTAAATTTCCTTTTGCTTTAATGAGTTGTATCTCGGCCAGTTTGTAATCGAGCAAAGCGGCGGAGCGGTTATTGTTGGCTTCTGTCATCGAAGTTTCTGCATCGAGCAGATCGGTGAGCGGTGCCAGTCCGTTGTTGTAGTTGTTGCGGGTATTATCAAAAACTTTTTTTGCCAGTTGCACATTCTCTTCCTGGTTGTGGAGGATGATGATGCTGTTCTTCAATTGTGTTCTCGCATTCTCATGTTGGAGGTTCAAACCGAGTGTGGTCTGGTCCATGTCTTCTTTCAATTTGCGCAGTTCTACATCGGCCTGGCGAACGCGCGAGCGGGTGGCAAAACCATTGAACAAAGGAATCTTCAACGATAAACCCACGGATGCATAATCAAACCAGTTGATTGCCGGGGCGCCTTTGAAGAGCGGGAACTCATTTCCCAGACCCTGGTAGCCATAGTTGCCGGAAAGCGACAAAGAGGGATAGTATTCGGACTTGTAAGCCTCTTTCTGGTATTTCAGCAATTGTTCCTGTTGTTGCAGCAGGCGGTATTCTGTGCGTGCGGAAACATTCACGGTGTCGCGGATCGCGAGTTCGCCTGGTTGAATGCTTGAGAAATCCATTTCAGGGAGTTTGATCGTATCCTGTATCGGCATGCCCATCGCGTACTTCAATTGGTTTTCGCGCAGCGTAACCGCATTGAGCAATTGTTGTTTCTGTGTCTGGAGATTGGCGATGCTTACTTTGATGCGGTCCACATCGATCTGTTTGGCCAGGCCGTTTTCGTATTGGCCTTGGATAATGTTTTGAACGCGTTTTGTATTGGAAAGGGTAGTATCGAGCACGCCGATTTTGTGGCGTTCCACAAGGATCTGGTAGTAGGCATTCGCTACCTGCTCGATCAGTTGCTCTTCGGTAAGCTGTGCATTGATGCGATAAAATTCCTGCGTTGACTTAGCAGCCTTGAGGCCCGTCAGCACACTCTGGTCAAAAAGATTCTGCGACAATGAAACGCTGGCGCCGGAGTTCCATTTTTGTCCGAATGCTACGAGCAATGTTTGCCCGGGCTGTCCGGCCAGTTCACCGGGCAAAGCCGTGAGCTGCAGGATGGGGTTGTAATTCAATGAACCGGTGGCACTGATCTGTGGTAAAGCGCGTGCCTTTACTTCTTCCGTTTTATAGCGGCCGGCTTCAATTTCCAGTCTCGCTTTTCGGGCATCCTGGCTTGCTTTGAGCGCATAGTTCAATGCGTCGGGAAGTGAGAGCGTTTTTTCCTGTGCCTGCAGTTGACCTGCGGACAGCAGCAGCAGGGAAAAGAGGGCGGATGAAATACGACGAATCATACGATTGTTGGGTTTATATCAAAAAGTTAGTTGCTGATCAGATGGCGGCAGTGGCTGTCTGCATGTGACATTCTTCGATAACTGCCTGTCCTTTTGGTGTCGACAAACCGCGGAGGTAATGCACAACGAGTTCGTCGTCGGTGTACCAATCAGGCCGGCCGGGTTCTCTGAGGGCGAGCAGCTGTAACAGATCCTGTGCGGCCTTAGCCTGGTAAACAACCAATTGTTTTGACCAGTCATCGCGGTACAGGCCCTCGCGTTGTCCTCTTTCCAGGTTGAGGCGGAACAGGGAAGGAATAGTGAGGGTACAGAAGCGGTTATATCGTTTATAAATAGCGGGATGTTGTTTTTGTAAATCCTGTAATAAGCCGCCTTGCAGACGGAATAAGAAAAGACGTATTTCCTGCCAGCAGTCGATGGCCTCCTGGATAGCATCAGGCGCCTGTGCAGAAATGGCAAGGCAGTTTTGCTTGGTCGCCTGCAGCAAGGGGAGATAAACGGCGGAAATAAGTTCCTGTTTATCGGTGTACCATATATAAAGTGTTTTCTTGCTAACGCCCAGGCTGCGGGCTATATCCTCCATCGTTACGCTGCGGAGACCATGAAGCCCGAAGAGACGGGCTGCTTCGTGGTAGATCAACTCTTGCATTTTAACTTCGATATTTAATTAATATGTTTAACAATTTTGTCAAATTGGGAGCAAAAAAAACTGTTCAGCAAAACAGTATTTTTAAAATGATGGCTTTGCGTTCGGCCAGCATTTGCTGGTATTGTTTATCGTTATAGCGGAAAACTTTTTTCAGCAGCGGTTGCATGACCTGCGGATAGCTGATGAGAGAAAGCAGGTTGATGAAAAACTGTACAGGCGGCATTTTATTGATCGTGCCCAGTTTCATTTGTTCTTCTATTTCCGCTAAAAATAATTTCAGTTTGTCGGTTTTCTTGATATCCGTGAGGATCTCGTTTTGTTTTTCCACATCGTCATTGAGCCGGGATACCATGTAGATATCGAGGTAGGGATAGTTACGGGCCTGCTCCATGAATACGTCGATGAAATGTTCTATTTTTTTGCGGAAGTTTTTTTCATCTGCTGTAGCTTCGAGGCGGCTGTCCATCTGGAGGCGCGCATCTTTAAGTACCTGGTCAAACAGTTGATCGCGGGAACGGAAATAGTAATTGACCAATGTGCGGTTGACACCGGCTGCATCGGCAATTTCCTGGGTGGTGGCTTTGAAACGCCCTTCGGTAAAGAAGAGTTTCTTGGCGGCATCCTTTATCTGCTGTTCCGTGCGACTGTCTTTTACTGCCATTTTACAATTATGTTTGACAATTTTGTTAAACGCAAAGCTAATCCGGTTAACGGAAACTGCCAAAAAAAATTGAGTGAATGGGTGAGTAAGTCAATAAGTCAATGGGGAATAATGAGTTGCGTTTCCCTGCAAAAACCTGAGGGAGACAGTGATGGCTGTTTATTTACGTATTGCTTTATTGACTGATTGCACACTCGCTGCATACAACGCACTCCGGTACCCGCTTCCCCATTCTGACATAGCCTCGATAACGCTGCGCAGGCTTTTGCCATGGCCGGTTAGGGAATAATCTACCGTTACCGGAGAAGTATCATGCACCGTACGAATGACCAGGTGATTTATTTCGAGGTCTTTCAACTCTTTCGATAAGGTTTTGGCAGCAATGCCTTCTATGTTTCGGAGCAGGTCTGTAAAACGAAGTGTATCATGTTTATACAAAGCGCCCATGATTGAACTTTTCCATTTTCCGTTCAATACGTCCTGCGTATCGCGCACACCTTGTATAAATCGACGGCAGTCTGCCGACATGCCGCCGTCTGTTTTCTTTTTCATATAAGTAGTAAGTAACAGGACTCCTGCTTCATCGTTTAATTTCCGGATCCGGTAAGAATATCTTTTTTTAAAGTCAGATTGGCCGTAATCTTGCCCGCAACTATAAACCTGCTGCCTTCACCTCCCACAACATTTCACTTATTACGTAAAACCCATAACTGTTTTTATGCGGAAAATAATCCTCGACCTGGCAGTTTCTCTCGACGGCTTCATCGAAGGTGAAAACGGCGAAATCGACTGGTGTATCCTCGACGAAGAAGTAGCAGAAGAGCTGTTGAAACTCGCTTCACGGATCGACAGCGTTCTTTATGGGCGCATCAGCTATGACGGCTACGGCAATTATACGCCGGCGGAGACTGCCAGTGATTTTGAAAAACAATTCTACGGGCAGATCAACCAGATGCACAAGGTTGTTTTCACACGCAAGGAAGAGTTCAATGCTCCCGGCGCTACGATCATTCGCGACAATATCAAAGTTGCCGTAACACAACTCAAGTCACAGCCCGGAAAGGATATCTGGTTGTTCGGCGGCGCTTCACTTATCAGTGCTTTGATCGCCGAAGACCTGGTGGATGAGTACCGCCTGGCCGTGCATCCCGTTGTCCTTGGTGCCGGTAAACCGCTTTTCAGTAATGTAAAAGAACGCATCAATCTCAGTCTTACGCATACCCGTGCATTCAGTTCAGGACTGGTCGGTTTATATTATCAACGTGCCTGAATGATCAAAGGCTGATCAGCGGAAGCAATTCCTGCTGTTGTTTTTGCCCGTGGTCTTTATTATACCATTGCTGCAGGGCTGTTTTCACTGTTTCGAAGTCAGCCTTTTCGTCGATCAGTTGCTGATACAGTACCTGGCAATCTGCCGGGCGCGGCCCCCAGGTGGCCAGATCTTCACCCGCCGCATTGCGGATGATCAGTTTAGGAATGGATTTGCTGCTGCCCGTGAGGTATTTTTCAATCAGGAAGGGAGGCGAATCGCGGAGTTCATAACTCGTCGTTACGAGCGGGTTAAGTGCCGCCATCCGTTCAATGAAAGGAACGCTGTGTGCCGCATCGCCGCACCAGGGCTCGGTAATAATGATCCAGTGACGGGGCTCCTGTATGCCAGCCATTGCTTTTTCCACTTCGGGCAACAACACACCATGTTTCAGCCAACGGTTCATCCGCGACCAGTTCAGACGTGTGTAATCCAGGTAGGCGGGATTATCATATGGGGGCAAAGGCTCGGGAAGGAGCAGAATTTCTTCGAAATATTTCAGGTAATTACTGAATTCCATTATTTATCCGGTTTTAGCCTGCAAAATTCGTCACCCTGCACGGACTGCATGATGATCTATGTTAAAAAACAACGGGTGGGAAAGATGGTTCACCTGTTATGATATGTTAATTTTTTATGATGCAAAGGGTGTAACTAAAATGGCATCCACACGTTTGACGGGAGATAGCTTTAATCGGAAGCTGTTCTCATGCCCCTGTTCATGGAAGAAAACAACCCTTTCTGGCATTTACTTGCCCGACACCTGAGTGGAGAAGCCTCTGCCAGCGAAAAAGAAACATTGCAGCAAATGCTCGCAGATGATCCCGTGCTGCGGCATGCGGCGACGGTGGTTGGTGCCGTATGGGAAAACCAGGCATTGCCGGATGCTGCCGGTGTGCAGGAGCGGGCATCGTCGCTGCTGGACCGTATCAAAAAAGGGGAAGTGTCGTAATGGGCCGGCATGCCCGGTGAAAGGTTTTTCTTATCTTACTGTTAAAACCATTTACCATGGCGCAAACCTCCGGCAAGCCCTCCGCTTTTCTGTTATTTCCCTGGGGCTTATTATCTATTGTATTAATGCTTACGTTGAACCTCACGCTCAGTGATGGCTGGTTTCGCAGCAACTGGAGTTGGGTGACGTTGGTACTGATCATTCCTGCGGCCATCTTTGAAAATTTCAAGATCGGCTATTCTACTATGCGGATCATGTTCATGAAAGTGATCTATTCCCTGTTATCTTTTTTATTGGTGGGAATGGCATTCGGTGCTGCGCTCGCCGGCTGGCATCTCGAACAGTTTCAGCATGTGACCGGCATAGAAAAAATTTCCCTGCCCTGGTACGTGTTATTAGCACTGGTCGTGATGCTGGCGATCCAGGTAGCGCAGTTGTTCAGTATGCTCAAAGCCGTGAAGCGGGAGTTTATGCAGCTGGATCCTGATCAGTGAAGGGTTATAAGTTTTAAGTAATAAGTTATAGGTAAAACAACGGTGGTTCGTGTATACACGAACCACCGTTGTTTCTATGGCACAAACCAGGGCTTTTTACTTTGAATTATAACCCGTGTTTCTCCCTGAACAGGTTCACCTGTTGTTGCAGGTGCTGAAGACAGGAACGGCACAGGCAGTCGCTGTATTTTTGTTCGATCCACGAACGCTGCTCATCGGACAATACAATACCAAAGCATTGGCATTCGGTAATGTTCCCCGGCTTGCATTCAAATGCATTTCCGCAACGCGGACATTTTTTTTGTTCGTGGCAACTCATTTATACACTTAACGGTTAAATACCACTTTGGTTGGAATCACGCCCGGAGTAGTATTGACGGCGAATTTTTTCTTACCCGTTTTATCAAAACAAAGCAGTTGGCCGGATGATACATAGTCGCGCGCATCCGTTACATATACATCGCCGTTCTGCTTATCGATGTCAAGCCCGTAAGGCATGGCAATGGCCGTACCATCTGTTACAAAATTTGCGCGTGTCTGGGAGAAATCAGCAGTGCTCAACGTACGTACATAAGGTGAACCAATATAGCCACCGGTTACCCACAACTTGTTGTCGTAATAACGTATGCGTCCTGCTGCCGTATCTGCAGATTTTGCAATCGTGCGATCGGAGATTTTTACTTTTACCAGTTTGGCAGGTACACTGCCGTAATTGCCCGTGCAGCTTACGTAAACAAATCCCTGGTCGTCGGCTGTTACGCTTTGCGGGTTGATGCCTACTTTGATCTTGGTTATTTCCGTCAGTGAGTTAACGTTTACCACAGACAATGTGGAATCGTAGTTGGGGAAGTTGAGACCGCCGGAGTTGGCCACATACAGGTTGTCGCCACTCAGCGCCATTTCTTCGGGATTGCTGCCAACCGGGATGTTGGTGGTGATGTTCAGGCTGGTGGTATCTATCACGGCAACCGTGCCGTCATAACAGCTTACAAATACTTTTCCCTTCGCGCCAACGGCATAACGCGGTTCTTTGTTCGTGCTGCCATTTTTAAAAGCGATACGTTTGATGAAGGTGCCGGTAGCCGCATTCACCACTACCACATCACTTGACACATTCACTACAATGTAGAGTTTGCTTCCGTAGATGGTCATGTCGTTGCCGATGCTGCCGAGTCCGGCCTGCGTTGGATTTTGCTGTTGGTAAAAATTGCCGGTAAGTGTGTTGCTGCTGAGGGAATAATAGCCGAGTGTGGCATTGTTAGAACTGCCTTCACTCAGTACATACACACCTTGCGCCGGGGAAAGAACCGGGCCGCCGGGATTTACATCGTCTTTAGAGCAGGAAGCTGCCAGCACCATCAGGGCCAGTGTCCACGGGAGTAGATTTTTCTTTTTCATGTATTTTGCGTTATTCATTTTTTGATTAAAAGTCCACTGATACACCCGCCCGGATTTGCAGGCCGGGCATCGGGTAATAGCGAATCACTTCGTAGTTTGTATTAAAAAGATTGTTGACTTCTGCAATGGCACGGATCCGTTGCTGACCACGGTATGCGAATGTGCGTGCAAGCGATACATCATGGATCAGGAAGCCCTCCACCAGGTTCTCGCGGATCGGCTCTCCCTGCCTGTAACGATAGGAGGAGAGCAGCAGATTATACCCCAATGTGTATTTACCGTAATAAACACTCACATTGCCCGAGCCACTGTGCGCGGGCGCGTAAGGCAAAGGCGTTTTGTAGAGCGGTGACGAAGGATTGGTGATGTCCAGCGTACGCTGATAAGAATAACTGAGCCTGACCGAAGTACGCCAGTGTTCATTCCATTTTTTATTGCCATAAAGCACAGCATCGATACCGCGGATATCTGCAGTGCCTACGTTGAGCATGGTCCACTGAAATAAATTCTGACGTGGCACCGCTACGATCTTGTCGCGGACATAGTTATAATAGGCATCCACGCTGGCAGACCAGATAAAGCGTTGGGAAAAATCGCGGCTGGCCCATGCCAGACCCAGGTTGTATTGCCGCACATATTCGGGACGCAGATTGGTATTGCCCACTAATGTATAATAGCGGTCATTGAAAGTAGGTACGCGGAAAATTTCTTTGTAAAAAAAACGGACACGCATCGGCCAGGCGGCAACGGGTTGATAACTGGCTGCTATGGCAGGAGTGTAGGCTCTCAGTATCCGCGGCGTATTGCCGGCTTTCACGCGGTCCTGCAGGTAGGTATGCAGGATGTTGCCCTGTATGTCCAGACGATTCCACCTGGCCTTGAGTGTTGCATTGTTCAGGAAATGCTGGCGATCGGGGCTGGGAAAATTTTCAGAGTAAGCATCGCTGCGGCGGAGGGAAGAAAAGGTGAAATCACTTGCGTAAGCGGCCGACAGGATATGGTTAAATTCATAGGTGTATGCGGCAGATAAATATCCTTCGCGTTGAAAGAAGCGGTTTTCAAGGAAACGTTGCGCATTCAGAAAATCAGGATCTGTATAGCGGTTGTAATAATATTGGTATTTCGCATTGATGGCCAGCCGGCTTTTCAGTGAAATTTTTTTCTGCCATCCGGCCTGTGCAAAAAATATCTGGTCCTCGAGACGTTGCCTGCTGCGTGTATCATATAAGATCACTTCACCGGGAAGTCCGCGGTCGGAATGATAATAGTATGCTTTGAAGGTGATGCGGCTTGTGTTATCAAAACGATACATGGCATCGTATTCGGTACGCAGCGCTTTGATACCGGTGTTGTTTCGTTTGGCGCGGGAGCCATCCTGTTCGTAGGCATCGAAGCGGTAACTGCCATCTGCCTGTTGCCATTCGCCGTTGAGTGATTGGGAAAAATGCTTGTTTGCTTTATGCCGCAATGTAAGCGAAGGATTGAAGAAGCCCCAGGAGCCTGCGCGGATACCGGCGGTTGCACTGGTTGAATCAGCCTGGTCGCCGGAAGTTCTTAAGGATAATACGGCAGCACTCGCATAAGCGCGCGCCGGCTGTAGTAAACTCGGTGGCTGACTGTTGAACAACACTACTTCGCGCAGATTATCCAGCGAAATTTTTCCCAGGTCGATCTGCCCGCCCTGCGCGTCGCTCATTGGTACGCCATCATATAAAATACCGGTATGCGAGGCACCAATGCTTCGGACCGATACGGTTTTCAGTCCGCCTATTCCGCCATAGTCCTTTACCAATGTGCCGGCAAAAAAGCGAACCACATCGGCTACCGACAGGCTGTTGAATTGTATCCATTCTTTTTTATCAAACCGCTGCACGAGTACAGTGGTTAATACGGTGTCGGTACGGACCGTGCCCGTAACATTTACCGGGCTCAGGGTATCAGGCGTTTGGGCAGCGGCATAGGTGGTGATTAATCCTGCAAGGATTACAACAGCAGCCATGCGGCCCATATTGGCGATATACCTGGTAAGCAGGTTCATGAATAAAAACAAAAAGGTAAAAAACAGCAGAAGCGTACCGGCAAAGCGGATAAACCCTGCCAGCCTTTCACCCGAAAGCTCAGCAATGAAATGATGGAGGCAGGTCTTCTGGCTCGCCTTTAACCTGGTTGCCTTCCCGTCCGCCTTCGGCGGACAGTGGCGTAAGAAACCGGTTACCGGGACTCGTGGTCCCATAAGGCTTACAGCTACGGGGATAGCGCCGGATTTTCACCGGACTTCCCTTTTAATCCGCCGCTTGGCGGAACCGTCATCGCTGCAAATGTAGGGAGTTTTAGGTAATAGGCGTAAGGTAATAGGCGTAAGGTAAAAGGCGGAAGGCATAAGGCCCGACACTTCGGGCTAAGGTGGCAGCTCTTCCCCTTGGTTCGTGTATACACGAACCAAGGGGAAGATTCACGATTGACCATTGACGATTCACGATTCACGATTGACGATTCACCCCGACAATTGCTTTTTTCACCGACACCTTCCCGGCTCACTGATTTTAATTATCTTTCTTTACCCCACATGAAACGTTCGTGGCTTACCATATCAGCGCATATCGCCGGCTGGTTATTTTTCTTCAGTCTCGTTGCCGGTTTTGTTAACGGCACCGGACAAGACGCATGGCCCGGTATGCTTTTTTCCAAAAGCTTCCTGGGCTTCAGTTTGCTGTACCTGCTGCTTTTTTACCTGAACACATTTGTACTCATCCCTTTTATTTATTTACGGGGAAAATATATACTGTATGCACTTGTGTCTGTCGGACTTCTGGCCGCCATCATGTATTTTAAACCGTTCGACAGGTTGATGACCATTAACCGGAACGAACGTGCCGATATGCCCGGACCTCCGCCAGGCCAGATGCCGGGTCCCCCACCACCGCAATGGGAAAACAAACCGGGGCCGCAAATGCCGCCGCGCAACCAGCCGCCGCAAAACGGACGCCCCGGAAAAACCGATATCGTCAGCACCATTTTGTTTTTGGCCGTATGGTCACTCGGCCTCGCAATCTGCATCATCCGCCAATGGCGGATTACGGAGAAAAAAATGCTACAGGCCGAAGCCGACCGCGCCAATGCCGAGCTGTCGTTTCTCAAAGCACAAATCAACCCTCATTTTCTTTTCAACACACTCAATAATATTTATTCCCTCGCCGTTACGGGTAGCGAACACACCGCACTCAGCGTCATGAAACTTTCCAACATCATGCGCTACCTCACCGATGATGTGCGCGCAGATTTTGTATGGCTCGAAGATGAACTGGATTTCCTGCGCGACTATATAGATTTGCAAAAACTCAGACTGGGCGCCAATACAGAAGTGCGGTTGATCAACGCAGGCGAGGTAGCTGGTAAACGCATTGCCCCGCTGATCCTTGTTGCTTTTGTGGAGAATGTATTCAAATATGGTGTAAGCAAACAACAACCTTCCGTGATTACGATTACCATAGAGGTGAAGAATGACCGCTTATTTTTTCATACAGACAATCCGCTTTTCCCCGATAAAAAAGAACAGGTGAGCACCGGTATCGGAATCGAGAACACACGGCAGCGGCTCCAACATCTTTATCAACAACAATATACTTTGTCGGTTGGAGAGCAAAACGGAAGATTTGTGGTCGATCTCGAATTGCCGGTACCCGGATCGCTAGCCTAAACTAATGCCCATGCCCCTGAAATGTGTTGCCATAGATGATGAGCCGCTTGCGTTGCAATTGATCCGCGAGTACGTGAGTCGTGTCGACGGCTTGCAGTTGGTACAGACATTTGAAGATGCGGTTGCGGGTAGCGAGTTTATCCGGAATAACGAGATAGACCTGTTGCTCATCGATATCAACATGCCCGATGTAAATGGTCTCGCCGTGGTGCGGGCACTCGAAAAAAAACCGATGATCATTTTTACCACGGCCTACCGGCAGTTTGCCTTCGAAGGGTTTGAACTGGATGCGGTGGATTACCTCGTAAAGCCGATCAGTTTCGAACGGTTTTCGCGCGCTGTACGCAAAGCGCGGGAGTTTGATCAATACCGCCGCCGCGCGCTGTCGGATGCGGATGACAGCCTCTTTGTTTATGCCGGTTATCAATTGTTGAAAATTCCGTTTGCTTCCATCCGCTACCTGGAAAGCATGGAAGATTATGTGCGCATACACCGGGAAAACGATAAGCCCGTACTTACATTGATGACGCTTAAAGCCATCCTGGAAAAATTACCTGCCGACCGTTTCAGGCGCATTCACCGCAGCTACATCGTGGCTTTCGATCAGATCAGCGGTATACAGGGACGCAAACTGCGCTTGATGTCCGGTGAAGAACTGCCTGTCAGTGATAGTTACACCAACGTGGTCGATGAATGGAAACGTTACCGCAACTTATAGGCTCTCACATTTTTTTAACAATCCATCCGAAATGAAAAAGCGGATAAAGCGTTATGTGATTGCACGTTGACCTTTGGCCTTATTCTCACCAACTGCTGCTTCATTCCTTTTTACTGGCAAAAACACACACCAATGAAAAACATCTTCAGCGGAGCAGCCATTTTATGTCTGGCTGTATCCGGCACGGCCTCGCATGCGCAGCTCAGCAATGTACCCCGCTTTCAACTCGGCGTTTCCGCCGGGGCCTTCATTTACCAGGGCGATCTTACGCCGTCGGATATCGGTTCTTATCGTACCGCAAAACCTGCCTTGCAATTAACCGCTGCTAAATTATTCAGCCGTTCACTTTCCCTGAAAGCTGTGTTCAGTTTTGGTGCACTGCAGGGCGATGATTCACGCTATGCGCATCCCGAATACCGCCGCGAACGGAATTTCTATTTTCAATCACCTGTTGCCGAGGTGGCTGTCCAGGGCGAATGGGCGCCGCTTGGTACCAACTACCGGGAGAGGGGCTTCTCTCCTTATATATCGGCCGGTATCGGTTATTCGTTTTTACATGTAAAACGCGATTACAGCCGGATGAATGTAGCTTATTTCGGCGCAGAGTCTGATCTGATGCCGCGCCTGGCAGAGGATGCCGCCACTTCGCCACCACGAGGTGTGGTTACCATTCCCGTAAGTGTAGGTGCACGGTATTATTTAAACGACAGGTGGGGTGTAAGCCTGGAAACAAATTACCGCATCACCTCCTCTGATTATATCGATGGTTTCAGCCGTTCTGCCAATCCATCACGCAACGATCATTTTTATAGTCATACAGTAGGCGTAGTTTACAGGATAGGGAAGAAGAATATGTATGGCTGCCCGACTTATTAAGTCAAAATTCAAAATTCAAAAATTCAATCCTGAAGTCTCCGGAGTGAATTGTCAATGGTCAATAGTGAATTGTCAATGGTCAATAGTGAATGGTCAATGGTCAATAGTGAATGGTCAATGGTCAATAGTGAATAAACAGCCATGGTTCGTGTATACACCAACCATAGCTGTTACGTATAACCTATAACCTATTACCTACGCCCGAAGTGTCGGCCCGATGCTTGGCCTCAGGTGCCAACCTTATACCCTCCGCCTTCCGCCTTACGCCTTCAACCGTAGCAGCTATCTCAATTCATCGGTACAACCAGCCTGTTCATCTATTATTTTCCCATTCCTTTTTTATTTAAAACATTTTTATATCCAGCTCAGGCTGGATTTTTTTTCACCTAAAAATGTCAGACCATGGAACGGAAAAATTTTCTCAAAACATCAGCAGGCCTGATCGGGGCGGTCGGGTTGATTCCTATCTGGGAAGCCTGCCGCAAAAAAGATGAAGGCTCCGGCACCACTACCGCAACAGGCAGCGACGGCAGCACCTGCCGTATCATGCCCGAAGAAGTGGAAGGGCCTTATCCCTATCCCGGTGGCGAACTCACCAACCCGCTCAACCGTTCCGATGTACGCGACGGACAAACCGGCGTATTGCTTACACTCGATCTTACCATCGTCAATGTCAACAACAGTTGCGCACCGGTGCCAGGTGCTCGCGTGGATATCTGGCATTGTAATAAAGACGGCTATTATAGTGGTTATGGTAACCAAACCGGCGGCTCACTCGGTACGCAGAGTTATACCGGTCAGACATGGCTGCGCGGTTATCAACTGGCCGATACCAATGGCAAGGTACAGTTCATCACCATTTATCCCGGATGGTACATGGGCCGCGCCACACATATCCACCTCGAAGTATTTGTCAACAATGTTTTGAAAAAAACAGGACAGATCACTTTCGCAGAATCCGTCAGCGATACAGTGCATGCTTCGAGTCTGTATGCAGCCCACGGCCTTAACACCACACGTAATACCAGTGACGGTATTTTTGGTAATTCTGCCACAGACCTTGCCAACGAAACAGTAGCATTAACCGGCAGTGTCGGTGCAGGATATGCCGGCAGTTATTCAATTGGTATATCATTATGAGCACCCACGATATTTTAACTATGACAAAACCAGGCGTGCGGCTGGTTTATTGCCAGCAGATCAGCGTGCCGGCCACTACCTTGTTCGAACAACGGGTGCTGGAAGACAGCTACCGGGAGTTTCGTCTGAAAATACAAGCTTACAATCCAGGCAACACATTGAACAAGTTCAGCGAGATCCGGGCATTGGACGGCCGCGCCAATTCACTCCATTACAAAACAGGCATAGCTGTGCAACATCACCTGGAAATGCTTGGGGGAAAGATCCCCGGCCTTTTTGATACCACAGGTTTATTGCAGCTTCCGTTTGAAGAAGCGGAATTCAACGTACTGGAATCGGATATTCATGATGCCGGTTGCCATCGCATGGCCGTTTGCTACACCACTCCTGTTTACACACTGCTGGAAAGTATCGGCGACAAATGGTTGCTCGGTGCTTCACCCGCTACGGAAGGCTGGCAGGATACGTTCCTGCTGGCTTACCGGGAGGGCCTGGGAGTAAAGGCTTACACACCCGCAGGAAATTAATGGACGCTGTGCGGCGAATGCTTCGTTTTGGTATCTTCATTGCATGACATCCAAAAACAAGCTGAGCCGTTTCGACCTGACCATGATCGTGGTCAGTCTTGTTATCGGCATGGGCATCTTCCGCAGTTCCTTCAATGTGGCAATGGAAGCGCAAAGTCCCTGGATCTTTTTTGCGGCCTGGCTGTTTGGCGGCCTCATCGCCTTATTCGGTGCGCTCACATTTGCGGAGATCGGCAGCCGCTACCCGGTGATGGGCGGGTTCTACAAAATTTATTCTTATTGTTATCACCCCGCGCTGGCGTTCATGATCAACTGCATTATCCTGATCTCCAATGCAGCATCGGTGAGCGCCGTGGCATTGATCGGCGCAGGATATCTCAAAGGTATTTTACCACAGCAATGGCAAACGGATAATGTGGTACAGGTTGTGGCACTCGCAGCCGTGATTGTTTTTTTCTTTGTCAATTATCTGGGCTTCCGCATGAGTGTGCGCACGCAGAATATTCTCATGGTGATCAAGATCGGCATCGTCTTGTTTATTTGCGCCGGATTGTTCTGGCCCGGTGCGGAACCAACCACCACTTCGCGTCTTACTGCTCCTTCCGGTGCCTGGGATACCATCAAAATGTTTGGCGCCGCATTGATCGCGGTATCGTTTACCTACGGCGGCTATCAGCAAACGATTAATTTCGGTGGTGAAGTAAACAATCCGCAACGCACCATTCCGCGCTCCATCTTCTGGGGTATCGGAATCATCGTCACACTTTATTTCCTGACCAATCTTGCCTATTACCATGTATTGGGTTTTGATGGTATTGTATATAATGATGCGGGCCTTCCCTCCAAAAATGACCTGGCCGCGCGGCATGTGCAACAAATGGTGGGGCCTACCGGTTACACCATCATGAGCGGGCTGCTTTTCTTTGCGGTACTGGCTTATGTCAACATTGGCCTGATGAGTAATCCACGCGTGATGTATGCCATGGCCGATGAAAAAGTATTGCCTTCTTTTTTAAAGAGAACAAATGAACGCACACATGTACTGACGGTGGCTCTGCCCGTATTTGCAGCAGTGGCGGTGATCACACTTTTCTTTGCCGAATCATTTGATACCATCGTCAACTGGGTAATTTTTCTCGATTCTATCGGGCTGGCCACCGCGGTGGGGTCCATTTTTATTTTACGGAAGAAAACAAAACATCTGGATGGCACGGGCATTTACAAAATGAAGTTGTACCCGCTGATGCCCGTTATTTATATCCTCGCTTATATTTTTGTAGCCATAAGCTGTGCCATCAAAGATCCTTCGGGTACGGGATACGGCTTACTTTTGTTCTTCGGATTTTATCCTCTTTACCTGCTGAGCAGGCGGCTCAACCGCAAGCCGGCTGAAAACAATTGATCAATCGCATGGATCTTTCATCAATCATCAATGAACTTGGCGAAGACCGCTCGCTGTATTTCAATACCGTAGCACCGCCCATTGCACAGGCCAGCAATTTTGCTTTTGATAAAGTAGCAGACATGGAAAAAGTGTTTGCCGACGAGATGAGTGGCTATGTTTACAGCAGGGGACGCAATCCAACGATCGACATCCTGCGCAAAAAGCTGGCGGCACTCGACGGAGCAGAGGATTGCCTCGTACTCAACAGCGGCGCCGCCGCCATCTTCGCCGGCGTGCTGCCCTTTGTCAGTTCCGGTGATCATATCGTTTCCGTAAAAGAACCGTACAGTTGGGCGCGTAAATTATTCGACCTCATCTTACCGCGTTTCGGCATCACCACTACCTATGTCGATGGTGGTACAATCGATTCCTGGAAAAATGCCACGCAGGAAAATACAAAATTCTATTACCTCGAATCGCCCAACAGCTGGAACTATGCCATTCAACCTATCGAAGAAGTAGCCACTTTCGCTAAGAGCCGGGGCATCGTGACGATGATCGATAACAGTTATTGCACGCCTTTGTATCAACCCGTGATCGGCATGGGCATCGATCTGGCCATGCAGACCGCCACCAAATACATCGGGGGACACAGCGATACATTGGGGGGTGTTTTGACCGGTTCACATAAACTCATAAAAAAAATATTCGATACCGAATTCCTGGCTATCGGCAGCGGATTGCAACCCTTCAATGCGTGGTTGCTGCTGCGGGGCCTGCGTACATTGCCGCTGCGGTTGCAGCGGGTGGAAGCTTCCACACAAACCGTACTGGCTTTTCTCAAACAACATCCGCGGGTTAAAAACCTGCTATTCCCCTTCGATCCAACTTTTCCGCAGCACGAGCTGGCCCGCAAACAGATGAAAGCCGCACTGGGACTGATCACCATCGAGCTGGATGTGCCGGACAGGGAATCGGTTGTCCGTTTCTGCGAAGCGCTGAAACATATCCTGATGGCGGTAAGCTGGGGCGGTCATGAGAGCCTGGTTATTCCCAAATGTGCCGGTATTCCGGCCACAGATTTCGACGTATCCAACCCTGAACACCGCTGGGTGCGGCTATATGTAGGGCTGGAAGAACCGGACTATCTTATTAACGACCTGAAACAGGCGTTCGACGCCATCTGAGCCCGCTTATCAAAAATCAACAGGGCCGACCATCTTTTCAGTTATTTTTGTTGCATGATATTACGTGGGATAAAACTGCTGTTGCTATTGTGTTGCAGCTCGCTGGTAATGGCCCAGAAATGGAGTCTGCGGCAGTGCGTGGAATATGCCATGGATAAAAGTATCTCCGTGCGCCAGGCCGATGTACAGGCCCGCATCGACGCGCTTACCCTGGAGCAAAGCAAGCTGGCCCGACTGCCCTCGGCAAGTATGCAGAATAATGGCGGTTATCAGTTCGGCCGCTCGATCGATCCTACCAGCAACCAGTTTACCACGGCGGAAATTCTTTTTGCCAACCATTCCCTCAATGTCGGACTCGATCTTTTCAATTGGTTCAGCAAGAAAAACACCGTCATTGCCAATACGTACCGTGCAGAAGCGGCACGCGCCGGTGTGGAAAAAGCACGCAGCGATATTGCACTCAATGTGGCCAATGCCTACCTGCAAATATTGCTGAGCCGCGAACAGATCAACATCAGCGAGGTACAGGTAAAGCAAAGCAAAGAACAGGTAGATAACATAAGCAAACAGGTGAAAGAAGGTGCGTTGCCCGAGCTGAACCTGATGGAAATGGAAGCGCAACTGTCCAATGACAGCGCCACGCTGATCAATGCGCAGGCCAATTATGGCCTGTCCGTATTACAATTAAAAGCCTTACTCAACATCGAAGCCGATGTTCCGTTTGAAGTGGAAGAGCCTTCGGTTGAAAGCATTCCGGTGGAAACGCTTTCCGAACTGGAACCCGCCGCCGTATACGAACTCGCGGTAAAAAACATGCCGCAGCAAAAGATAAACGAACTCAACCTGAAAGCCGCCATTAAAAATGTATCGGTGCAGAAGGCGGCTATGTATCCGTCGCTTACCTTATTCGGTGGACTGGATACACGTTATTCCAATGCGGAAAGATTGTACGCTTCGGCCTTTACCAATACGTTTGTACCGATCGGCCGCACACCAACAGGTGAAGTAGTAACCACGCTTGACGAACGGCTGGTACCAACTACTTTTTCAAAAAATACTTATTTCCGCCAGATCAATAACAACTTTGGTCAATCGGTGGGCTTAAGCCTGAATATTCCCATTTTCAACGCAGGCATTGCCCGCACCAACTGGCGCAAAGCAAAGCTGAATGTGGAGTCTGTTGAATTGCAGAAAGAGCTGGACGGGCAAACCTTGAAGCAGGATATTTACCAGGCTCACCTGAATGCAGTTGCCGCCCTGCAAAAGTTTCAGGCCAGCCAGAAAGCGGTAGCTGCCTCACAGAAAGCGTATGAATTTGCACGCAAGCGATTTGATGTAGGACTGCTCAATTCTATCGACCTGATTACAAACCAGAATAATTTTTTCCGCGCGCGGATCAATCTGTTGTCGGCTCAATACGATTATGTGTTCAAGATGAAACTGCTGGAGTTTTACAAAGGACAGGGATTGAAATTATAATTGAAAAAAACGTCTGATGAAAAAGACCTGGAAATGGATCCTGATCATTGCCGCTGTAGTGCTGGCTGTTATTGTTGGGAGTAAAATTTTTTTCCCGAAAGACAACAGCCAGAAAGTGGCGGTTGAACAAGTGGTGCGCCGTACCATCGTGGAAACCGTGACGGCCAGCGGACAGATCTATCCCGAAGTGGAAGTAAAGATCAGTCCGGATATTTCCGGTGAGGTAACGGACCTCAACGTGCAGGAAGGCGACAGTGTGAAAAAAGGGCAGGTGCTTGCACGCATTTATGCCGATATCACTGCGCTGCAGCGCGATGAAGCCGCCTCACGCGTAAGTCAGTCGCAGGCTACGGTAGCCAACAGCCAGGCCGCCTTGCAGGCACTCGATGCCTCCGTAACGCAGGCGCGCCAGGCATACGACCGCAACAAAAAGCTGTACAACGACAAAGTGATTTCGCAATCCGAACTTGAGCAATACGAAACCACTTTGCGCACTGCGACCGCCAACTACGAAGCGGCGAAAGAAAATATCCGCAGCCTGCAGGCCGGCGTACGCGTTTCGCAAACCGGATTGACATCGGCCAATAAAAATCTCGAACGCGCTACCATCGTGGCACCGATGAACGGCGTCATCTCTTCACTCAGTATAAAAAAAGGAGAACGCGTGGTAGGAACGGCGCAGATGGCGGGTACGGAAATGATGACCGTTGCCGATATGTCTGTGCTCGAAGTGCGTGTGGATGTCGGGGAAAATGATATCGTGAAAGTAAGTATCGGCGACTCGGCCGATGTGTCGGTTGACGCTTACAACCGCCGCAAGTTCCGTGGCATCGTTACGCAGATTGCCAGCAGTACCAAGAGCGGCGCTGCCGGTATCAGCACTTCTACTACAGATGTAACGAACTACGAAGTGAGAATACGCCTCGATAAATCTTCTTACGAAGATCTGGTCGATCCGGCCAATCCCAAGAAATTTCCTTTCCGCCCGGGTATGAACGCCAACGCGGATATTAAAACCAAACGGGTAGCCAATGTGCTGGCCGTACCCATCGCTTCCGTCAATGTGCGGACCAAAGGCACGGACCAGAGCATGGAAGACCGCAAAAAAGAAAAAGAACAAACGAAAGCCGATGACAATGGCGCCACGCCTGCACCTGCTACCGCCGATGATGACATGGAAGAAGTGGTGTTTACCGTGCAGGAAGATGGCTCGGTAAAAAAACAGGTGGTCCGCTCGGGTATCCAGGACGCCAACTATATAGAAGTACTTTCCGGGTTGAAGGGCGGGGAGCAGATCGTAACAGCGCCCTATACCACCATCAGTGAAATACTCAAAGACGGGATGAAGGTGAAAGTGGTGCCCAAGGAAGAACTCTTCAAGAAGTAATCTTGTATCTTGCAGGCAAATTCTGCAGGGTTGACACACACATTTGCTATCATTGGCGGCGGTAGCTGGGCAACAGCACTCGCCAAAATCCTTACCGATAACGGCCACCATATCCATTGGTGGATCCGCAATACAGAAACGATTGACTACATGCGTCAACGCGGACATAATCCGCATTATCTCAGTTCCGTCAATTTCGATAAAACCCGTTTCAGTTTATATCCGGAGATCGGACAGGCCATTGCGCAAGCCAATACATTAATCGTTGGCGTGCCGTCGGCTTATATCCGCGAAAGCTTTGCCGTGTTGCAACCGGAAGACCTGGCCGGTAAGAAAATCGTATCGGCCATCAAAGGACTGATCCCTGGCGAAGACATTCTGCTCAACGAATACCTCGAACGCGAATTCGATGTGCAACTGTCTGATTACTTTGCTGTGCTGGGTCCCTGCCACGCGGAAGAAGTAGCGGGTGAAAAATTATCCTACCTCACTTTCTCCGGTGTAGACCTGACCACTACAAGGCAACTGGCTGCTCAGTTTTCTACCCCTTACATCAATACCGTTGTCAACGGCGATATCCTGGGCGTGCAGTATGCTGCCGTGCTGAAAAATATTTATGCCCTGGGCGCGGGCATCGCACGCGGTCTCGAATACGGCGATAATTTCCTCAGCGTATTCATCGCCAACTGTGCCGATGAAATGGCTGGCTTTCTGAAAAAATTCGGAGCCGAACATATTGTGGTGGGCGAACACGAAGAAGAAGATCCGGTTACACACCGCAAATCATCCAACTATGCAGCCTCGGTATACCTCGGCGATCTGCTGGTGACCTGCTATTCATTGTTTAGCCGCAACCGTACATTCGGACAAATGATCGGCAAAGGTTATTCCGTACAGGCAGCGCAATTGGAAATGAACATGGTGGCGGAAGGCTATCATGCTGCCAAATGCATTTATAATATCAACAGGAAAGTAGGTGCAGAAATGCCGATCGCAGAGACTATTTACCAGATCGTGTGGAACCAGGTGAAACCATCCGAAGGTTTCCGCCAGATCGAGCAGTCACTTATTTAATTTCTTCAAAAAAAAGATCGGCGGCAATACCGTCCGCGAGCAAACGGCCTTCATCGGTGAGGCGTAAATTATTATCCTGCGCCACCAGGTGTCCTGCATCGATATGGCGTTGCGCAGCTTTTAGCAACTGTGTTTTTTCCAAAGAAGGAATATTGAAAAGATCCAGCCCGTCTGCGGTACGCAAGGCAATCATGATCCGTTCATTCAATTGTTGTACGCCCGTGAGTTCCTCTTTCTCAAAAGGAATAATTCCTTGCTGCAGCGAACGGATATACGCCTGGTTATTGGCGATGTTCCACCAGCGGCTTTTCCCATCAAACGAATGCGCGGATGGCCCGAGGCCGATATAGGATTTGCCCTGCCAATAGGCAGAGTTGTGCCGGCTGCGATATCCCGGCCGGGCAAAGTTGGAGATCTCATAATGTTCGTAACCGTTTTCTTTTGCCCATTGCATGAGGTAAAGAAAATGCCTTGATTGTTTATCGGGGTCAACATCCGGCACTTTACCGGTGCGGATCATTTTATTGAGCGGGGTCTGTGGTTCCACCGTTAAGGCATAGCAGGATAAATGCGGAATGTTCAGCGCTTTGGCCTGTTCAAGATCCTGGTGCCATTGTTCATCCGAAAGTCCCGGTCCTCCGTAAATAAGATCAATGGTGATGTTGTTGAAATATTCCCGGGCCTTTTTAACCTGCCCGAGTGCCTGTTTGGCGGTATGTGCGCGGTTCATCCAGCGGAGTTCTTCTTCAAAAAAACTCTGTACCCCGATACTGAGGCGGTTGATGCCTGCCCCACGCCATTCTTTCAATCTTTCTTCAGAAATATCATCCGGATTTACTTCCAATGTAATTTCTGCATCCGGATCTACGTTAAAGTGGCCGCGAACCGCATTCAGCAATTGCGTAAGCTCAGAAAGAGTAAGCAAACTGGGTGTGCCGCCGCCAAAATAGATGGTGTGAACGGCTTCGCCGGCAGGAAAAGGAAATTTTTCCGCCGCCAGCCGTGCCTCTTCCTGCAATGCAGCCACCAGTTCAGGCTTGTAATGCAGAGACGTACTGAAATGAAAATTGCAATAATGACAGGCCTGTTTGCAGAAAGGAATATGAAGATAAATACCAGCCAAGCGAAACCGATTGTTTGTGGATTAATACTATTATTGCCGGAGAATAGCATGACAAAGGTACGACACCTTCTTACCGCAGTTTTGTTTTTATTGTCGGGACTCAGGTCATCGGCGCAGGACCGTTATTCACTGACGCTGAGAGCCGTGGACCACGACGAAAAGGAACTGCAGCAAATCCTGCAGCCGCCCGGTACGTTCGACAACCGCCTGTTGTGCGTTGAATACGTCAACGGATTGCCGGACCGCCTGCGTGGCCGCGGTTACGTTACCGCCTCTCTCGATACCGCGCGTTTTGATTCGCTGGGCGCTTACGCTGTTATTTACATTGGCAAACCTTACCGCTGGGCAAAGCTTGATGCCGATGGTGTGGAACCGGCGCTGCTGGCGGCCGGCGGCTGGCGCGAACAACAATACCGCGACAAACCCATCGACTTTAACCAGGTGAGCATGCTGCAGCAACGCATCCTGAATTACCTGGAAAATAACGGCCATCCTTTTGCAAAAGTATCACTGGAAAATCTTCAACTGAACGACGACGCTATTTCAGCGCGGTTAAAAGTTGACAAAGGACCATTGTACCGCGTAGACAGTATCGAGATCAAAGGCAATGCAAAAGTTTCCAACGAATATTTGCAACGCTACCTCGATCTGCGCAACGGTAGCACTTATAGCAAAGAAAAATTGCAGCGCATCAGCGGTCTCCTTCGCGAACTAACTTATGTGGAAGAAGAATTTCCGCCGCGTATCCTGTGGCGCAGCAGCGGCGCAACGATCGAAGTATACCTGAAACAAAAACGCAGCAGCCAGGCAAGCCTGATCGTCGGCTTTTTGCCCAACAACGATCAGCTTTCCTCCAAAAAATTACTCATCACGGGCGAAGGCAACCTGAATTTAAAAAACGCATTGGGCGCCGGAGAAACGATTGGATTGGTGTGGCAGCAATTGCAGGTAAAATCGCAGCGGCTGAACATCGTTTACCAGCATCCCTACCTGTTCCGTTCGCCGATAGGACTGGATTTCGGGTTCGATATGTTCCGTAAAGACAGCAGTTTTCTGAACGTCAACTTCCAGATCGGCGCGCAGTATATCCTCAACACGCAGCAATCGGGAAAGCTGTTCCTGCAAAGATTTCAAACGGTGGTCAACGGCATCGACCTCAATTATGTACTGCAAAACCGCCGGCTGCCGGAAGCGGCGGATGTCTCGGTAACCAATGTGGGATTGGAATATGAAAGTAACACCACCAACTACCGGTTCAATCCGGTGCGGGGAAGTGAAATAAAAATGATCACCACCATCGGTAATAAAAAGATCAAACAAAACAATGCGGTGCTGGAGCTGAAAGATCCCAACGATCCGGACTTCGACTTCAAAAAGATTTATGATACGCTGAAATCAAAAACCTACCAGGTGCGTGTGCGGGTGCAGGCGGCGCATTATTTTCCCCTCAGTAAAAAAGGCCTGAGCACCCTGAAGGTGGGGGCGCAGGGCGGGTATCTGCAAAGTGGTTATCTGTTTCGCAATGAGCTTTTCCAGATCGGCGGTTACAAACTGCTGCGCGGTTTTGATGAAGAAAGTCAGTATCTCTCACAATATGGCATCGGTACGGTGGAATACCGTTACCTGATCGGCGAGAATTCATTTTTTTATGGATTTGTCGACGGCGGCTGGGGACGCAATCACAGTCAGAATGTAAAAGAAACGCATACTTACCTCGGTGCGGGATTGGGCATTGCGTTTGAAACCAAAGTGGGCATCTTCAACCTGGCGTGGGCTGTGGGCAAAAGAGATGACACCGACTTTAATCTTCGTCAATCAAAGATTCATTTTGGGTTTGTCAGCTTTTTCTAAAATGGTGCCTTTATTTTTGCAACATAAATCGTGGTATTGAACCGAATTTTCCTCTTATTCATTTTTGGGCTCTTCTCGTTGGTGGTATCCGGACAACAGCCGGACTCACTATCCCGCGCCAATGCGGGAAGTGCGCAGGCGGATAGCATCAATGCAGCGCGGGCAGACAGTTTACAGAAATATTCGGGCCGGAATCCTTTGCCGGTAAAAAAACGTTCAGCGGCCACGCCATCGTGGACTACCCGGGAAGGTATACCGTTGCCTTTACAAATACTGTTACACCAGCCATACTTTGGTTTTGCCGGTGAGCCGGTAATCAGTCAGTCGAGGGAGCGGAAAGTGGATGACCGCGACTTATTGTTTTATGTGCTGACGGGTGTGGTGTTGGTATTTGCATTGCTCAAGCAGGTATTTGGAAAATACCTGGCGGATCTGCGTCGTTTATTTTTCCGGTCTACGCTCAAGCAGCGTCAGTTGCGGGAGCAATTATTACAGACGCCGCTGCCATCGTTGCTGTTCAATATCTTTTTCTTCATAACGGGCGGACTTTACCTCGCGTTTCTCTTTACGCACCTGGAGCTGGATCTGCCGGACACAGGATTCTGGCTGCTGGCGCTCTATGGGTTTGGGGCATTGGCGGCTACCTACCTGGTCAAATATATTGGCCTGAAAGTGATCGGCTGGTTGTTTCGCATGACACAACTGACCGATGCCTATGTGTTTGTGGTGTTTATGGTAAACAAGGCGCTGGGCATATTCCTGATGCCGTTTTTATGGCTGGTAAGCTATGCTTCGGGCGAATTGCAGACGATTGCCTGGTCAATTTCCTGGATCGGAATCGGTTTATTGTTATTGTATCGTTACATATTAGGATGGGGAGCAGTCCGTAATCAGGTCAGCTTCAGGCTTTTTCATTTTGTACTGTACCTGCTGGCCTTCGAAGTGGCACCCCTGCTGCTGATCTATAAAGTGGTACTATCAGTATTTAAGTAGAAAGGTGTACCTTTGCACCCAAATTCAGCCACACTTCATGGTAAAGAACGGGGTCACCAAGGCCGACACAAAGGCCAAAACAACACAACAGATACTGATCACCCAGCCGAGACCGGAAAGCGAGAAATCGCCCTATTTTGAGCTGGAAAGAAAGTATAATGTAAAACTGGCTTTCCAACCATTTATCCGGCTGGAAGGAATTCCGGCCCGCGATTTCCGCAAGCAAAAGATCGATATTGCTTCTTATACTGCGGTAATCTTCACCAGCCGCAACGCCATCGATCACTTCTTCCGCACCTGTGAGGAAATGAAAGTGAGCGTTTCGCAGGATACCAAGTATTTCTGCATCACCGAAGCGGTGGCACTTTATCTCCAGAAATTCATCCTCTACCGCAAACGCAAGGTTTTCTACGGCGCTGACGGTTCCAATAAGAGCATGTTCGAGGTAGTGAACAAACACAAGGGAAATGAAAAGTTTCTGTATGTATGTTCCGAAAACCAGCAGGACAATGACATTGTGAACTGGCTGAAGAGCAACAATTGTGAATTTGCGCTCGCATTTATGTACCGCACCCAAAGCAATGACGTGAAAGAGCTGTTGACCAAGACAGATTTCGACGTCATTTGTTTTTTTACCCCCAGCGGTATCAAAAGTCTTTTCGACAACGTACCCGAGTACAAACAGAACGGAACGGTGATCGGCGCATTTGGCAGCAATACGAGCCGCGCCGCTGAAGAAGCCGGCCTCAGCCTCGAGATCGTGGCGCCTCACCCCAAAAGCCCCAGCATGGTTTCCGCGCTGGATCAGTACCTGGCGTCGACGGTGAAGAAGAAGTAAGGAAAAGGGCGTAAGGTTCAGGGAAATAAGTTTTAAATAATAGGTCCGAAGCTTCGGATATCAGTTAACAGCCGTAGTGTGTATACATGCCACGGCTGTTTTCATTTTAGAATTGACCATTCATTCCCGAAGCTTCGGGATGACGATTCACGATTGACGACTTTTTTTGAATTTTGAATTTTGCCTTTTGAATTTTGAGGAACTTCGGGCAATGCACGCTCATACCAACCATCTTGTACACGAAACAAGTCCCTATCTCTTACAACACGCCCACAACCCGGTAGACTGGTATCCCTGGAGTCCGGAAGCACTGGAAAAAGCGCGGAAAGAGGACAAACCCATACTGGTAAGCATTGGCTATGCCGCCTGCCACTGGTGCCATGTGATGGAACGTGAAAGTTTCGAAGATCCGGAAGTGGCCGCGCTGATGAACGAACACTTCGTCAACATCAAGATCGACCGCGAAGAACGGCCCGATCTCGATCACATTTACATGGATGCCGTGCAGGCCATGACCGGCAGTGGCGGCTGGCCGCTGAATGTATTTCTCACGCCCGAAGGAAAACCTTTTTACGGCGGCACTTATTTCCCCCCAAGACGCGCTTTTAACCGCTCCTCCTGGACGGAAACACTCACAGGTATCTATCAGGCATTCGCCGAACGACGCGAAGAGATCGAAGCCCAGGCCGGCAACATGATCGCCCATCTCGAGCAGGCCAACCAATTTGGCCGCAGCAACCGCACGGAAGCGCCCGTGCGGATGGAAGAAGTGGCGGCCAACCTGCTGCGTACTGCCGACAAGGAATGGGGTGGATTCGGCCGCGCACCTAAATTTCCCCAGACATTTGTGATCCGCTTCCTGCTTCGCTACGGCCGCCGCAATGACAAGGAAGGACTTGAAGCGGAGGCACTGCAACAGGCGCTGCTCAGCCTCGACCGGATGATCGAAGGCGGTATCTACGACCAGATCGGGGGCGGCTTTGCGCGCTACGCCACGGATACCGAATGGCTGATTCCCCATTTTGAAAAAATGCTTTATGACAATGCACTGCTGCTGGCCGTGATCAGCGAGGCAGCGCAACTGACCGGCATCGGACGATACCAGGAGGTGATCCATGAAACAATGGAATTCGTAAAACGTGAATTGCTGTCGCCCGAAGGCGGATTCTATGCCGCCCTGGACGCCGATAGCGAAGGAGAGGAAGGACGGTATTATGTGTGGAATAAAAAAGAGGTGGAAGAAACGCTGGGAGAGAAGGCAGCGCTGTTTTGTGCCTACTACGATATAACGGAGCAGGGTAACTGGGAGGAAAAGAACATCCTGCGCGTACAGGAGCCTGATCTGGCGGCTTTTGCCCGGTTAAGAGGCATCGATCCCGCCGCATTGAAAGAAACGCTGCAGCAAGGCCGGGAGCGCCTGCTGGCAGCCCGGGAAAAAAGAGTCAGACCTTTGCTGGACGACAAAATAATCCTGGGGTGGAATGCGTTGATGAATACGGCGTGCAGCCGCGCATTCCGGGCAACCGGTCGGGAAGAATACCGGAACCTGGCTATCCGGAACATGGAATTTTTGCTGAAGGAATTCAGGGACACAGAAGAGGGGCGGTTACTGCACACCTGGAAAAACGGGAAAGCAAAATATCCGGCATTCCTGGATGATTATGCTTTCCTGATCGAGGCCTTGCTGCAATTGCAGGAAATAACGGCCGACACGCGCTGGCTGAAAGAAGCGGCAGAACTGACGGATCATGTGTGGGAGCATTTTGGAGATGAAGAGGGTCCGCTTTTTTATTATACACCTGATTACCAAACCGATATTATTTTACGGAAAAAAGAAATCTACGACGGGGCGGTGCCGTCCGGTAATTCGGTGATGGCCGCCAACCTGTACCGGCTGGGGATTTACTATGATGCCTTGCCCTGGCGGGAGCGTGCGGAAAAGATGGTTGAAAGCCTTTCAGGCGTGGTAGGCCGATATGCCGGGTCTTTTGCCAACTGGGCCGGGTTATTGCAGCAATGGTCCGAAGGGACACAGGAAATTGTGGTAATCGGTGGTGAAAAGGAGATATATGAGAAAATATTATATGAATATATACCGCATGGATTGTTGCTTTATTCGGCAGCTGAAAACCAGGAATTTGCCTTGACAAAAGGGAAAAAACCGGGGGAAAAAACAAATATTTATTTGTGCAAAAATTTTGCCTGTCGCGAGCCGGTAGAGCAGGTAAAACAGCTTATATCGTTGATTAACAATGCTTAAGCGCTATAAGATAATTTTCTGTTAAATGCAATAATCTCCATCGGGATTCGTTAGATAAACTACGCCGTAAAACAACCTTTGACTGTTAAAAAATAAATTGTAACCTTGTGCGCTTGAATAAACCAAAATATTATATTTGCCCAATACCCTTTAAGTGTATGAAAATGAAAAACCCTAACTACGCTATCGTTGCGGCTATGAGCATTTTGATGCTGGCGAGCTGTAAATCGGGAAAAAACAAAGGCGGCTCTTTACCGAACGACGGTCAGGTGCATGGCATCGCGGCCGGCAGCAGGTATTCTTTGCCGAAGCCTCCGGGAATGGTTTACATCCCGCAAGGTTCCTTCCACATGGGCCCCAGTGATGAGGACCCTGCTTTTGCGTTCAGTGCCCGTAACCGTGCTGTTTCAATCAGCGGTTTCTGGATGGATGCTACTGAAGTCACTAACATGGAGTACCGCCAGTTTGTTTACTGGGTACGTGACTCCGTTGCTGCCCGCAAGCTCGGCTATGTGAAAGCCGGTGCTGACGGTGATGAAGCAGTTGACTGGCAGAAGATGAAGACGTTCAAGTGGAACGATCCCAAAAACGTTGAGGCGCTTGCAAGTACCGACATGATCCTCTCTCCTGAGGACCGTATCTTCGGAAAAAAAGAAGTGGATGTAAACCAACTGGTTTACCATTCCGAAATCTTCGACCTCAAGGAAGCGGCCAAGCGTGAGAACGCTAAAAGACCCCGCAAAGACTTCATCGAAAAGAAAGACGTTCGTATCTATCCTGATAGCCTCGTGTGGATCCGCGACTTCGCGTATTCTTACAACGAGCCGATGACAAAACGTTACTTCTCTCACCCCGCATTCGACAACTATCCTGTAGTAGGCGTAAGCTGGAAACAGGCAACTGCTTTCTGCGAGTGGAGAACGCACTACCTCAATTCATTCCTGATCGGCAAGAACCGTGTACAGGAGTCTGACTTCCGCCTGCCTACCGAAGCGCAGTGGGAATATGCAGCCCGCGGCGGACGCTCTCAGTCTATGTTCCCCTGGGGTAGCTATTATCTCCGCAACAAGAAAGGATGTCTGCTGGCCAACTTCAAGCCTGGCCGTGGTAACTATCCTGAAGACGGAGGTTTCTACACGGTACGTGCCGATGCTTACTGGCCCAACGATTACGGTCTGTATTGCATGTCAGGTAACGTAGCAGAATGGACTTCTTCTATCTATTACGAAGGTCGTAACAACTTCCAGCACGATATGAACCCCGATGTACGCTGGAATGCGAAAGACGACGATCCCCCCCTCATGAAACGCAAGATCATCCGCGGCGGAAGCTGGAAAGATGTAGGTTACTACCTGCAAACAGGTACCAGCACTTACGAGTATCAGGATTCAGCAAAATCTTATGTAGGTTTCCGTTGCGTAATCGATCTGCCTGCTGCTTCCGGTCGCCGCAGATAATGCTCCACCCAAATTGACTTATCGCATTTAAACTTAATAATAGCAGGGAAGGTTGAAGATCAACCTCAGCCTTCCCTGCTTTAGTTTTACCAATTCCTAATTATCAACACAAAACAACTCTCGTTTTAAAACTGACTCTTTATGGCAGCAGCTATTCCTACCAAAGTAAGCAAATACGTTGACGTAGCCGTTTCATTTGGTGCATCACTGGTTATCTGGGGTGCTCTGAGAAAAATCACTCACGCTCCCGATGCAGACACCTGGCTCTGGATTGGTCTTACAATTGAAGCAGCAATCTTCGCCCTGTATGGTATCCTTTACCTCATCTATCCCGCACTGCCCGATGCTTCTCATTCGGAAGAACTGACAGTGGCAGGAGAAGTGGTACGGCCTGCCAAGGGTGGCGCACTTGCCGCAATGGACAAAGCACTCATCGAAGCACACGTAACTCCTGAAACACTGAACCGTCTCGGCGACAACTTCAAGAAGCTGAACGAGACGATCGGTAATATGAACAATATTTCTGACGTGGTAGCTGCTACAGGCGACTACACCGCTAAAACCCGCGAAGTAACCGGCGCACTGGAAAAAGTGAAAGACGCTTATGTTACCGCTGCCGGTTCTGTTGGTGCTTTCAACCAGGCTACTGAAGGTGCGAAAGTATTCCACGATCAGGTACAGGTACTCACTAAAAACCTGTCTTCTCTGAACACTATTTATGAGTTGGAACTGCAGGAAAGCAATAACCACCTGAAAGCGTTGAACTCTTTCTATGGTAAACTTTCTGAAGCTTCTGCCACTATGCTCAACAGCGCTGAAGACGCTAAGAAAGTACAGGAGCAGATCGGTTCGCTGGCTAACAACCTCGGCCGTCTGAATAATATCTACGGTAATATGCTGACTGCTATGCAGGGTAAATAAGGTCAAAGCATACCAACTAACTTGTAAATAATAATTCCTTAAGAAAAAACTATTTGACCTGATATGGCACTACCTAAAGAGCCGCGGCAGAAGATGATCAACATCATGTACCTGGTGTTGACTGCGATGTTGGCCATCAACATCTCAGCCGAGATCCTCAATGCCTTTAAAACGGTTAATACAAGTCTCGAAACGACTAATACAACAATCAACGCTTCTACCAATACGATCATGTCGTCATTGGAGGAGAAATCTAAAAAAGAAGAAACCCGCGAAAAAGCGACCATCTGGTTAGCTAAAGCGCAACAGGCTACCAGTCTGACCAAATCCCTGTATGATTATATCAACGGATTAAAGTCAGAGATCATCAAAAATGCCGGCGGCGACCCTAACGATCCTACCAAGCCCTTTAATATGGAAAGCCAGGGCATCGCTACCAAGATCATGATCGAAGGCGGAAAAGGAAAGGAACTGCAGAAGCGCCTTGGCGATTATAAGGCTGCATTACTGGCAATTGACCCCGCGATTAAGAAAGAAATAGAGAATGATATTCAAATTAACCTGGAAACGCCTAAAAGTCAGGATGGTAAAGTACGTGCATGGGACATCACCTATTTCAACATGGTGCCTACCATCGCGAGTCTGACCATTCTCAGCAAATTCCAGAACGATATCAAAACATCTGAAAACAAAGTAGTTGCTTACTACCACGCACAGGTTGGTAAAGTAGAAGTGGTATTTGACTCTTACGCAGCAATCGTGGGTCAGAACTCCAACTACCTGATGCCCGGCCAGGAACTGGAAATCACCGCTGGCGTAGGTGCGTTCAGTAAAAAAGCACAGCCTACCATTTCTATAGGCGGCGCCAATGTTTCTATTGGTGAAGACGGATCAGCTCACTACAAAACTGCAGGTGGCGGTATCGGCCAACATACTATTCCCGTAAAAATTACGTTCTTTAATCAGTATACCAACAAGCAGGAGACTATTGACAAGACCATTACTTACACAGTAGGTCAGGCCAACGCCTCTATCGCCCTGGATAAAATGAACGTTCTTTACATAGGTGTGGACAACCCCGTAAGCATCGCAGCAAGCGGTGGCGGTGACGACAAGGTGCAGGCTTCCATCACAGGTGGTGGCGGATCGCTGACCCGCGTTGGTCCCGGCAAATACGTAGCCCGTGTGGGTTCTGTAACCGATGACTGCCGTATCACGGTTTCTGTTGACGGTAAAGTGGCTGGTGCTTCGCAGTTCCGCGTAAGAACCATCCCACGTGCTCAGGCTTATGTAGGTGGTTATGAGAGTGGTGCCAACATTCCTGCAGGTGCTTTCCGCGCCCAGCAAGGTGTAGGTGCCGGTATCAAAGACTTCCCGTTTGAACTGTCTTACACCGTTACGTCGTTCACTTTCTCGATCGACACTGACGATGGCGACGTTGCAACAGCTACTTGCCAGGGTAATACGTTCAGTGCTGCTGCGCGTCAGCATATCAACGCACAGGTGAAATCAGGTAAGATCGTAACCATCGATAATATCCGTGTACAGGGACCAGACGGTCGTGGTTCAAATGCACCGTCGCTTGTATACTATATCAAGTAAGAAATTGTAAAAAGTGACTATGAAATACTCTATTGGGAAAAAATGTTTGTTCGTGCTGCTGGCAGTGCTCGCCATCTCTGAGGCCGATGCACAGCGTACCGGCAGAAGACGTAACAACACCCAGCAGCCCGCCGGTAACCAGCAGCAACAGCAGCAGACGAACGACACCCGTCCGCCGTCTAACTACGACCCCTATGGTGGTATCCCCATCGTGGTCGACTCTTCCGGCGTATCCGATACCGCTGTCAAAAAATCACTGCGCAATGAAAATGCGTTCGATAAATCCAATCTGACAGCCCGTACCCCTTTGCCTTACGAACACCTGCGCTGGGATGATGCCCTTTTCGCAGAAAAAGTATGGCGCGAACTGGATCTGCGCGAGAAGATGAACCAAACCTTCCGCTACCAGGCCCAGGACGATAACGGAAGCCAGGTTTTCATCGATATGCTCCTCAGAGCGGTGGCCACCGGCGAGGTTACAGCCTTTGCCGATGAACGCTTCACCACTCCGATGACCCCGGCCGAAGTAGCCCAGCTTACCGTAGGCTCTGCCGATACCGTGCCTGTTTACGATGTTAACGATATCAACAAGATCGTTCGTTATAGCGTAACACGTGCCACGTTTGATGCCAACACAGTTACCAAGCTGCGTATCAAGGAAGAGTGGGTATTTGACCGCGAGGCCAGCCGCTATTTCTGCCGCATCCTGGGTATCTCTCCACTCGTGACCAAATACATTGGTAACACAGGGAAAGAATTGGGTAGCTCGCCAATGTTCTGGATTTATTACCCTGATCTGCGCCCGATCCTGGCACGTATGGAAGTATACAACCCTAAAAACATGGGTCAAAGCCGGATGACATGGGAAGAACTGTTCGAAAGCCGCATGTTCAGCAGCTATATCATCAAGTCTAGCCTGGACAACCCGTCCAACCGGATGATCAAACAGTACCAGAAAAATCAGATCCTTGCCCTGCTGGAAGGAGACGATATCAAAGAGAAACTGTTCAACTTCGAACAAGATCTGTGGGAATACTGATCAATGTTTGAACCTTGGAAAAGTATAGAAAAAAGCCACGCTTCAGCGTGGCTTTTTTCATGATAACTAGCTATGAATAAATGATTTCAAAAAATATAAAAAAAGCAGGGCAAGTCTAGGAATATACCAAAAAATGTCTATCTTCGTCTTGGTTTTTCATAGGATATTGGATTTTAAAAACGGGGCTGGATTTCTATCCTGGCCCCACTTTTTTTTATAAGCCTTTCTGCTTTTCCGCATCCTGCTGATCCGCACCAAAATAGTCAGCAATCAGCTTCGCTTTCGCAGGTCCGACCACCGCTGATAATTCTTCCAGCGTTTTCTCCCTGATATTTTTTACCGAACGGAAAGTTTTCAGCAGCATATCTGCCGTTGATTTACCGATGCCGGCAATGTCTTCCAGTTCATTTTTAAACGTTCCCTTACTGCGTTTCTGCCGGTGAAAAGTGATACCAAAACGGTGCACCTCGTCGCGTATACGACGCACCAGGCGCAATTCTTCACTGTTATAAGGCAGGCGTATCGATTCAGAATCGCCGGGAAAAAACAATTCTTCTTCGTTCTTCGCCAGACCAGCCATCGTAGTCATGTGCATGGCATTCAACTCCTGCATCGCTTCCACCGCCGCACCTAATTGTCCTTTGCCTCCGTCAATAATTACAAACTGCGGGAATGGCTGTCCTTCTTCTAATAAGCGTTTATAACGCCGGTAAACAGCCTCTTTCATCGTGGCAAAGTCGTTGATCCCTTCCACCGTTTTTACATTGAAATGGCGATAGTCTTTTTTACTCGGCTCGCCATTTTTAAAACATACCATCGCCGATACGGGATAGCTGCCATGGAAGTTGGAGTTATCGAAACATTCAATATGCAAGGGCAGTTGCGGCAGTTGCAGATCGCGTTGAAGGTTTTCCAACACACGGATTTTATCGGTATTGCGCGACAGTTTCAACCGCTCTTTATTCCTGATTTCCTCGATGTAGTAATCCACGTTCTTCGCTGCGAGCTCCAGCAGTTTTTTGTTATCGCCGGCTTTGGGCACCGTTACTGTTACAGCCGGATCCGGATAATCTATCATAAACGGAACGATGATTTCCGTGGCATCGCTCTTGAAGGTGTCACGTAACTGCGCCACACTGAATTCCAGTATTTCCGATTCCGGTTCATCGAGATGTGTTTCTACTTTGTTGGTCTGCGTCTGCACAATCGTACCATTGCGGATCATCAGGTAGTTGACGTAGGCAATGTCTTTTTCTTTCGTAATGGCAAATACATCTTTGTCGCCGCCGCGTGCACTGATCACCACGGAGCGGGACTGGTATCCTTCGAGGTATTCAATCTTTTTCCGGACGAGCTCTGCTTTTTCAAATTCGAGGTTGCCCGCGTGTACTTTCATTTCGTCGCGGAAATGACGGATCACCGGTGCCAGGTTGCCTTTCAGCAAGGCTTTTAAACGTACCAGGTTGGCTGCATAATCAATTTCACTCTGGTGTCCTTCACAAGGTCCTTTGCAGTTGCCGAGATGATACTCAAGGCAAACCTTGAATTTCTTTTTGGCAATATTCGCAGGCGATAAGTTGAGGGTGCAGGTGCGTAAAGGAATGGTTTGCCGCGTGAACTCAAGCAGTTCTCTTACTCTTTTTACCGAGGTAAAAGGACCAAGATATTCGGAGCCGTCTTCTACTACCAGACGCGTTAGGTAAACGCGCGGAAACGGCTCTTTGCGAATGACGATATATGGATAGGTTTTGTCGTCCTTCAGATTGATATTATAACGCGGCTGAAACTGTTTGATCAGCGAGTTCTCCAGCAGGAAGGCGTCCTGCTCGGAGTTGACAATGGTAAACTCGATACGCTCGATGCGCTGAACAAGCTCGTGCGTTTTGTAGGAAGTAAACGTTTTGGAGAAATAAGATCCCACGCGTTTGCGCAGGTCCTTGGCTTTTCCCACGTAAATGATATCGCCTGCCTGGTCAAAATATTTATAAATGCCGGGTTGATGAGGTATGGTGCCGGCAATATGCGAGAATTGTTCTGCTGTCATGGTGTATCATTCCACGCTACTTTGGTGATCGTGGTTTTTTCAGGTTGGCCGGGCAGTTGAAGGATTTTTGTGATCTGGAAATTTTTCCCGACCATCCAGAGCATCCGTTTCTGCACCGTACTGTCTTTTGTGCTTTTCCAGGTATCAATAAAAATGCCGGTTACTTTATCGCCGTTGATCTGATCCGGTTGTATGATCACTTCCTGTTTCAATATTCCCGCTTTGTTCTCGCCGTTGGCGGTATAGGTCATGATCACTTTATTAATGGTCTCATCGTACCGGCGCGACTCTGTATAATCGTCTTCATATTTCGGTGAAAAGATATCCGGTATTTCCAGGAAGTCTTTGGCTTCTTCGCGGAATTGCTGCCGGGGAATATAAAACGTGTCGATATGTGTGCTGTCGTAAAAAACAGTTTTTACAATGCTGTGCATCGAACTGTCCATCGCTTTCGCCTCGCTTAACAGGTAACCGAGTATGGGGAAGTTTTTGTCCTCCGGCTTGCGTTCTTTTTTGCTTTTACAGGATGTTCCCAGCAGGATAACTGCCAGGCAGGCGATGGTCACTTGTTTTGTCATGTTGCAAAATTAACACAAAACAATGTTGCTGCTTAAGGATCGATCAGGGAGATGCCGACTTTCAGGCCAAAGTCGAAAAGATTTTCTTTAACAGGGTATTTGTTCTGGAAGCTGGAGAGCATCTGGTAGCGGATCTGGGGGCCCACCTGCCAGCGTGTATTGCCTGTATTGAATCCGGCAAATACTTCAAAGCTGGTGTTGAAATTAAGGCGGCGGATCAGCCAGGGCACTTCCGCATAGTTTTTATAGTCGCTGGAAATAAGATAAGCTCTGTCGCTGATTACATAGGTCGGCTGTACCGTACCGATGACGCCGAGGTGTTTGCGTTCTGTTCCCAGCAGGCGGTATTCCAGTCCGATCGGTGCGGAGACGGACAGGTAAAAGTTTTTCAGCCAGTCGCTGCGGTAACCGCTGTAATTGCTGTAGTAGGTCCAGGTAGATACTACATTGTTACCGGAACCGTTGCTTACGTCGATATTGGCCATGTCGCCGGAATAGGCGAAGGCTTTGATGTCGTAGCGGTTCACGTTGAACTGCAGTGCTCCGCGCAGTTTAATTTTAGAGGAAATAGGGTAACGTGCGGCTACGCCCAGTTCCAGGCCCAGATCGGGTTTGTGGGTCACTGCCGCATTTACATCGTTGGGCTGTGCCGCCTGCGGAATGGTGTTGGGATCGAATGACTCGGGATTATAAGATTTGTTCTCGCTGAGTTTGCGGTAACTGATCGAGGGCGTAAAGTATAATTGCCATTGCACTTTGCGGGCATTGCGGTCGCGCTGGAAGGTACTGATCACACTTTCTATGGTTGGCAGTAGTGAGCGGTCGTCGGCCCAGGTCGCAGGCGTTTTGGCTGCCACCGCGGGCTGTTCCTGCAATACCAGGTCGGCCTGTTCCGCCGGATCACGCTGATCGGTCACCAGCACCTGAATTTCAGGCGTAAGTGTAGCAGGCGGGTTGATGACGCGGCGCGGCGTGATGGTGCGTACAATCGCCTGTGGTGCGCTTACAGGCTGTATGGCCAGCGTAGCTACAGGCGCATCTTGTTGGGCTGGTTCATGTACCAGTTGACGCGCCCGGCTGATAATGGTTTGTGCCGTGGCAATAAGCGTGGCCTCAGCTATGGAAAGTGTAGGGCGCTTGGGCGCGGTTTCAAAAGCGGCAACCGGCGTTTCTCCGCCCAGGTCCCACGTCTTGCGTACGACCGGAGGTGTTGTTACGGGATCCGTTTGAGTAGAAAGGGAAATGAGTTGACGCGAATTGGTTTCGCCGTTGTCGGCAGAAACCGGATTATCATGGTTGACAAAAGCGGTTGTTGGTCCGAGATTGCGATCGACGGGGTAAGAGAGCATCACGAGTGTGACGGCGGTAACGGTAAACAGGAGTAACAATACCAGTCCCAGACCGTACCAGCGGCGGCGGGTATGCACGGTAGCCTGAATGCCACGCCATACTTTTTCCGAAGGCAACATCCGGTACTGATCTGCCTGCTCGCGCAAGAGCCTTTCAAAATCACTATTGTTACTATAACTCTCCATAACCAGTTTGCTGACGAAGGGTTAGCGGAGACTGACAGCAGCCAGCCAATCGGTATCCTGTTTTGGTTTTTGCATAATCTTTTTCTTCACGAGTATGTCTTCCAGCATGGCCTTCGCTCTGGTGTATTGGCTACGGCTGGTGCTTTCTTCTATGTTGAGCAGGTCTGAGATCTCCCGGTGGCTATAACCTTCGATCGCGTAGAGGTTGAGAACGGTACGGTAGCCGATGGGCAACATGCGTATGCACTCTACCACTTGTTTCGCCTGCACAATGGCCGGTACGGAATCCTCGCGGATATAGATACCGGTAGCATGGATGATATCCACGCTTTCATTGAACTTCTTGTTTTTCTTGAGAATGTTGATACAGGTATGAACGACTATCCGGCGTATCCAGCCTTCAAATGCTCCCCTGTTCTCAAATGTGTGGATCTGTAAAAAGACTTTGATGAAGCCTTCCTGCAACATATCCTCTGCATCCTCCCGGTTGTGAGCGAAGCGATAACATACTGCCAGCATCTTTGCACTGTACCGGTTGTACAGTTCCCGCTGGGCGGCAGCATCGCTATTCAAACAACCTCTTAAAATGGCTTCCTCTGTCATAAACGACTATGGTTGCCTGTAAGGTAAGACATTTTTTCAAATAGAATGCTGCACGGACAAGTAGTTTTTCGCATAATTCGGGTATAAGCCCGCGTGCGTGAGGCGTAAGGGGTAAGACGTAAGGTAACAGGTAAAACAGCCGTATCCGGCCCTTCGGGAACCTCAGGGACCTTGATATGGCTGTTTCATTCACGATTCACCATTGACCATTCACTTATTGCCCGCCCAGCAGCACTTCTCCTGTCATTTCGGGTGGAATGGGCAGCCCCATAACGGTGAGGATGGAAGGCGCAATATCCGCCAGTTTACCGGGCTTCAAAGTTCCTTTCCATTCACGGTCAATTACAAACAGCGGCACCAGGTTGAGGGTGTGCGCCGTATTGGGTGAACCGTCGGGGTTGATCATAAAGTCGGAATTGCCGTGGTCTGCCGTCAGGAACACCGTGTAACCGTTGGCGAGAGCGGCTGTTACCACTTTGGCCACGCACTGGTCTACCGTTTCCACCGCCTTGATGGCGGCACCCCATACACCTGTATGGCCCACCATGTCGGCATTGGCAAAGTTGAGGCAGATGAAATCGGCGGTTTTATTTTCGATTTCCGGCAGGAGGGCGGCGGTCAGTTCAAACGCGCTCATCTCCGGCTGCAGGTCGTAGGTGGCTACTTTGGGTGAGGGCACCATGATGCGTTTCTCTCCTTCAAATGGTATTTCGCGGCCACCACTGAAGAAGAAGGTGACGTGCGGATATTTTTCCGTTTCCGCAATGCGTATTTGCTTCAGTCCGTGCTCCGCAATCACTTCGCCCAATGTGCGCTTGAGGTCATCGTTTTCAAAGATGACATGCACATTTCGGAATTTGTGATCATATTGCGTCATGGTTGTATAGTCCAACGCCAGTTTCTTCATACCGAAATCGGGGAAGTCTGTTTGGGTCAATACTTCGGTGATCTCACGGCAACGGTCGGTGCGGAAGTTGAAACACAAAACGGCATCTCCGTCTTTGATATGTGTCAGCGGTTGCTGTGCTTCATCAACGATAACCGTTGGCTTGATGAATTCGTCGGTGGTGTTGTGGTTATAGGCATTTTCAACAGCGGCGAGGGCATCGGTCGCTTTTTCGCCTTCGCCAAGTACCAGTGCATCATAAGCCAGCTTTACACGCTCCCAGCGTTTATCACGGTCCATGGCAAAATAACGACCGCTTACGGTGGCGATTTTACCAACGCTGCTGTTGAGGTGTTGCTGCAGTTCGGTGATAAAACCGAGACCACTGCGCGGATCACAGTCGCGGCCGTCTGTAAAGGCATGGATATAAACCTCCGACAAGCCATTGGCCTTACAGATATCGGTCAATGCCTTCAGATGATTGATATGCGAATGCACACCGCCGTTGCTTACCAGTCCGAGCAGGTGCAAAGGTTTGTTGTTTTCTTTTGCATAACGGATGGCTGCCAGCAGGGTGGGGTTGTTGGCCAGCGAACCGTCGCGTACGGCCACATTGATGCGTTGCAGTTCCTGGTAAACAATACGGCCGGCCCCCAGGTTGAGGTGGCCCACTTCCGAGTTACCCATCTGCCCGTCGGGCAAACCGACCAGTTCACCGCAGGTGGTGAGCGTGGTATGCGGGTATTGGCCGTACAGGGCGCGGGTAAAGGGTGCGTTTGCGTGCTGGATAGCGTCGGAAGATGCAACGGTTCCGAGTCCCCAGCCGTCCATTATAATCAGAATAGCTCTTTTAGCAGGCATAACGGGAAAAATATTTTTTAGCGAGAAATACGTTAAAAATCAATCTGCAAACGATCTGCAGCGGGCGTGAGTACACCATTTGATGGTGTAAAACTACGTCCAAATCAGGTATTTGCAGAAGGAAAAACGGTAAAACTGCCAGATTTTACTATTTTAGGGCAGATAATCCGATTGGCCGCAATGGCATATTTTTCGATTTACCTGTGAAAAATTAAAACAAATATGAAAGGGATCTTTACTGCTCTGATTCTGGTTGTTTCAATGACAACTTCGGCGCTGGCCCAGAAAAGCACCATCGATGATGTGATCGTCACCCTGCGTGCCGGTAACGCAGCCGAGTTGTCCAAATATTGCGACGACAATGTGCTGCTGACCCTTCCCGATAAAAGCGACAGCTACACCCGCGCACAGTCTCAACAGATACTGCGTGATTTCTTTGCCAATAATGGCGTCAAAGGATTTGACCTGAAACACAAAGGCGAATCACCCGGCGGACATTATTTTATCGGTACCCTGCAGACCAAGTCCGGTAATTTCCGCGCACATGTGTTTCTGCAAACCAAAGGCAACCGGGAGCTGATCAAGGAAATACGTTTTCAAATCTTATAAGGTGCAGATATGCCCGCTTTTTGGCGGGATGTGCAGATGGATTTTTCATTCGACTGGTTGTTCATCGACATGTTAGTTCCGAAGGTCGCAGCAACTACAAAACCTGTCCGTGAAAAGAGCGGCAATAACTGTTTCATCTATACACTTACACATTTCCACATTAATAAATCCGCCAACGGCGGATTTATTATTTTTGCCCCATGAGTTTTGACGAACAACTGCAACACCTGGTGACGGAAGCGCTGCGCGAAGACGTAGGCGATGGTGATCATTCCACTCTTTCATCCATACCTGCCGATGCAAAAGGTAAAGCCGTGCTGAAAATAAAAGAAGCCGGTGTACTTGCAGGAGTAGTGGTGGCGGAAAAGATTTTCCGCATCAAAGAACCGGATGTTGTTTTCACACCCTTCATGTCCGACGGTGATGCCATGAAGCCGGGCGATAAAGCTTTTGAAGTAACGGCTTCTGTTCATACCATTCTCCGGTGCGAGCGCCTTGTGCTGAATTGTATGCAACGCATGAGCGGCATTGCCACGCTTACCCGTGAGTATACATCCTTGTTGGAAGGATATCATACGCGCCTGCTCGACACACGCAAGACGACCCCCAATTTCCGTTTGCTCGAAAAAGAAGCCGTGCGCATCGGCGGTGGCGTCAATCACCGTTTCGGGCTGTACGACATGATCATGCTAAAAGACAACCATATCGACTACGCCGGCGGATTGGAAAAAGCAATCAATGGTGCATGGGAGTATGTACAGGAGAAAAAACCCGGACTAAAGATCGAGGTGGAGACGCGCAATCTTGAAGAAGTACGCCAAGTACTCACCATCGGGAAGCACAAAGTGTTCCGTGTGATGCTCGATAATTTTCAACCGGCACAGGTTGCTGAAGCGGTGAAGCTGATCGATGGCGCTTTTGAAACAGAAGCCAGCGGCGGTATCAATCTTTCTACGATACAGGAATATGCATCCACGGGCGTGGATTATGTAAGTGTGGGAGCGCTCATTCACCAGGCGCGCAGCCTCGATCTGAGTTTGAAAGCGGTAACGGAATAAAACAATACCTATGTCAAAGAAAAAGGCCGATAACAACGGATACGTATATAGCACCGACCCATCTTTCCGGTTCGACCAAGAGCAGGAAAACCAGGTTACTTTACCCCCGGCTCAGCAACAATTGCGGATAAGACTCGAGACCAAACACCGCGGCGGGAAGGCCGTTACCTTAGTCACCGGTTTCATCGGTACAGCCGAAGACCTGGATGATCTCGGCCGCAAACTCCGCAATGCCTGCGGCACCGGCGGCTCCGCCAAAGACGGAGAAATTATAGTGCAGGGCGACCAGCGGCAGAAAGTGTTGCAGTGGCTGGTGAAGGGAGGGTATAAGGCGAAATAATTAATTTGATAATTTGAAAATTTGATAATTTGAAAATGATTTAGCGGGCAACTGAAGTACAATATTGCTATGCGTTAGCTGTATTTCATTCTCAAATTTTCAAATCATCAAATTACCTGATTAAAAAAGGGGCCGAAGCCCCTTTTTTACTGTCCCTGCGCAAGACTGTATCCTTTTTTCTCTCCCCACATATTCAGTAGTTCGAGCGAGCATATTTTGAAGTTGCCGCTTAAGCTCACATAGAGGCCGATGACATCCTGCTGATTGAGGGCAGAACCATCGAGGCTTTCGAAACGCACGTTGTATTGGTTAACCAGGTTGGTATATACAGAGCCGGTTGGCCATACCTGTGTACCGCGGTTGCTGATGTTCACCAGGCTGAATTTCACGCCTGCATGACGCTGGCATTTGTGTGCAATCACATGCGGTTGTTCGTCGCTTTCGATGAACATATCTACACCCGTGATCACCTCTTTCTCGCCTTCTTTTGATACCATCATGGAGTTTTGCTCCAGTTTGAAAGGAGCGGGAGTGCCCGGTTTGTTGGCGATGATCTCTTTCGCTCCCTGTTCCGGTTTTTTACCAAAGTTGGCGATGATGGCTTCTGCAAATTCGGTGGTATTGACAGCAGGTTTGTTGCGGTCGCCGAAGTCGCCGGTACGTATGCCGCTTTCCAGTGTATAAAGCAAAGCATTTTCGATAATGGCAGCGTTTTCGGTAAGACCTACGTGACGCAGCATGGCAATACCGCTCAACAGCAAAGCTGTGGGATTGGCAATATTTTTACCGGCAATATCCGGAGCTGTACCGTGTACTGCTTCGAAGATGGAAATATGATCACCAATGTTGGCAGATGGTGCGAATCCGAGGCCACCTACAAGGCCTGCACAGAGATCACTCACGATATCACCCTGCAGGTTGGTGAGCACCACCACATCAAATGTATCCGGGCGCGTAACCAGTTTCATACAGAGGTCATCCACGATGATATCGTCTGCTTTCAATTCGGGAAATTCTTTGGCTACTTCATAAAAACACTCGAGGAACAAACCGTCGGTGATCTTCATGATATTGGCTTTATGACCGCAGGTAATGCGTTTGGCATTTTTCTGACGCGCCATTTCGAATGCATAACGGATTACCTGCATACTGCCGGGACGCGTAATGAAACGACGGCTCAGTGCCACGTCGTGCGTAAGCATGTGCTCGATACCTCCGTAGGTATCTTCAATGTTTTCGCGCACAACCGTGATATCGATCGGAATACCGGCCTTGCTGAACACCGTGTCCACACCGTGCAGCGTCTGAAATGCGCGTTTGTTGGCAAACGTGTTCCAGGTTTTGCGGGCCGTAACGTTGATACTTTTAACACCTTTTCCTTTGGGTGTTTCCATCGGGCCTTTGAAGAGCAGCCCGAGTGTTTCGATGGACATTTTGGCTTCGGGCGTCATCCCGTTGTTGAATCCTTTGTCGAACACCCATTTTCCCATATCCACAAACTCATATTCCAGCGGGGTATTGTTGGCGTCAAAGATGCGCAGCACGGCATCCATGATCTCTGGTCCTATTCCATCTCCTTTGGCAACAGCTATTTTCATACTATTCAGGGTATTATCTGGTGAAAAAATCAGTACCGGTCAGGTAAATAAGCGAGAAATTTGGCGCAAAGGTAACTGAAATAATCCCCGGGCGACATTAAAAAAGGTTATAAATGGCTTATTTTTACCAAAATCACCACCTATGAGCAGCATGATCTCGGAAGGAATTCAGGTGAGCGTGGAAACGTTTTACCAACCCGATTACAGCAACCCGCTGCAATCGGAGTTCATGTTTGCCTACCGGATCACGCTTGAAAATCATAATGCTTTCCCTGTCAAATTACACCGCCGCAGCTGGCATATTTTTGACAGCAATGGCAGCTACCGTGACGTGGAAGGCGAGGGAGTAGTAGGTGTACAGCCGGTGATCAATCCGGGTGAAAGTTACCAATACGTAAGCGGCTGCAATCTCCGCACCGAAATGGGGAAAATGAAAGGTGAATACCAGATGGAAAACCTGCATTCCAAACGTTTCTTCAACGTAAGTATTCCCGAATTTGAAATGATCGTTCCGCTCAAATATAACTGATCCCGTTCGCGGATCAGGAAGCTTTCTGTAATTTTCTTGCGCGCTCCTTCATCAGGCTGATCGCTTCTTCACGGCTGCTGAACATGCCATTGATGTTAACGAGGTTGTCGGCCAGTTTATCATATTTCTTCGTCATCAGCCAGGTAAAGATGTGCAGGTAGTGAATGCCGTCGAATACGATGGCTTTGTTTTCCGCAAATTCATCTTTCCGTTTCAGGAACTCATTCGGCATTTCCGTGTAGTGCATACCCGGACGCAGGTGATGGATGATATGATAGCCGTCGTTCCAGCAGGTCTGGTTGTAAACGGTATTGATGCAGTTGATAGAGTTTTTATAAAGATTCTCCGGCTCTGTGTGATCGACAAACGAGTGCTGTGTCCAGTTGCCCAGCATCATCACAAAACGCGCAAAGATCAGCGGCACAATGCATACCACCAGCGTCGCTTTCAGGTTTACAAAACACATACCGATACAAAAAGCGAGGTATACATATTCCCCTACGGTAAGACGCATGTAGAGTTTGCGGCGTTTGCGGTAGTAGAGGTAAAGGATCGTGTTTTTTACACCCACCAGGATGAACGTCGCGAAATACTTTAAGAAGTCGCCGAAGTTATCACGCTGATAATACATTGTGCTCGATGTATCATCGTCCATGTTGTTTTCTACGTGGTGCATGCCCAGGTGGTGACTGTAATATCCTTCCGGTGCATGCCCGAACAACGGACAAATGATCCACGTGATGTAGGTATGCAGCCACTGGTATTTTTTCTTGAAAAATTTGCGGTGGCAGATGCAATGGAACATGAGACCGAAGCGGCCTTTGAAATACAATTGCGAAATGTAGAAATAAGGAACTGCTACAGCCCACCAGATCCATCCCTGGAAGACGGGTGTGAACAAAAGAATGGCCGGTACCAACACGACAAAATGGATCGTGGTCAGCAGGTAGGCAAACGGAAGGTCTCTTTTGTCGTTGATGACATGAAGCCAGAGACGTTCAAACAGATTGAATTTTTCCTTCGGCACATAAACCGGGTCAGTAAGAGCTGATAATGACTTCATAACTACAATCAGGAATTAACGTGATAGCTTAGGGCCACAATATAGCAAAAACCCAAATCCCGCACGGGTTTTAGCGCGGTTTATATTTGGAGCCATTGATAATTTCCACGGCATCCGTTTTCATCAGTTGCTCCGGCTTGAGGTTTTTGTTATTCTCCATGTACTTTTTGATGATCTGCCAGCCGATCCAGGGACCGATATTGCCGGGCGAATCTTCCTGTGACAAGGTCTGCGTAAACGGCGCTTCGCCGATATATAACTGTAATACAGCAGGTGAATTGGAATACAGGTCCTGATGCGAACGGTTGATAGTGCTCCAGATCATGCCTTCGTTGGATTCGCACCACTCGAGTTGTTTGCCGGTATAGCCGGTCTTGACGGAATCGGGCGCACCCGGCATGAATTTATCCAGCAGCCACCATTGTTTGCCTTTTTCCACCATTTGTTCCAGCAGCGGGCGGCCGGCACTTCTGTCGGGGAAAAGGTCATCCACGATCAGTTTCATAAAATCAGCAGGGATATATTCCGGTGCAAAGCGACGGCTGCGGAAAACCGGGGCCACCGCATTCGCGAATGCCGGTTCCTGGTAAAAGGAAAAATTGGCGCCCAGGTAAAATTGCAGGCTCACACCGCCCCAACCCGGACCGAGAAAGCAACCGCTGTAATCGCCGTTGCCCACTGCTGCCAGGTCTTGCGCAGAACCCAGCGGACCCAGCACCGTGAAAAGTGTATCCGGCAATTGATAGGCGGGGAAATAATATTTTACGTATTTGAAGTAACCGGCAATTTTGTCGTTGATGCCGTTGAAGTCCTTATAAAGCTTCTGCGAAGAATCGTACAACGACCTGTAGTAGCGGTAATATTCTATTACCTGCTCATTGTTTTCCGCTTCCAGGAAACGTTGAAGGAAAAGAGGCAGCAGCTGAGGATACTTCTGACGTACAGCGGCCAGTCCGGCTTCGATGTTATTGGTGTCAATAGCAAAGAAATCCTGATCGAACCGCAGGGTTTTCAAGCTGACCTGGATATTGGAAACATCGGGTGCTTTTTCCCGTTGCTTGCAGGCAAACAGGCTCAGCGAACAGATAAGAATAAAGAGGTAGTGACGCAAGTTGGACAATTTTGATAATTTGAAATGTGAAAATAGGGCAAAATTCAAAAGTCAGTGGATGAATAGTGAATGGTTTTTATTGCCTTGGTTCGTGTATACACGAACCAAGGTGGCCGGAAACGCAAAGCATCATTATTATTGACTTATTCACGCATTGACTTATTGCCCGGCCGCCTTTTATCTTAAATTTGCGTATGAAAATCGCACTGGCACAGCAGAATTATCATGTCGGGAATTTCGACCGTAACGTAGACAAAATACTCGAAGGCATCCACTGGGCAAAAGAACAGGGAGCCGACCTGGTGGTTTTTTCCGAATTGTGTATCTGCGGCTATCCTCCGCGCGATTTTCTGGAGTTCACCGATTTTATCAATCAATGTTATGCCGCTGTAGACCGCGTGCGCGAAGCCGCTGATACCATTGGCGTATTGATCGGCGCACCTGCCCGCAACGAACGCCCCGAAGGCAAAGACCTGTTCAATGCTGCTTTTTTTCTCTATGAAAAAGAAATAAAAGCCACGATCCACAAAACGCTGCTGCCCAACTACGACGTCTTTGATGAATACCGCTACTTCGAACCCGCTTTCGACTGGCAGGTGATTCCTTTCAAAGGACATAAACTCGCGGTCACTATTTGTGAAGATATCTGGAACATGGGCGACAATCCGCTTTATCGCGTAACGCCCATGGAACAACTCATCCGGTTCCAGCCCGATGTGATGATCAACCTTTCTGCCTCTCCTTACAATTACGCACAGGATGTGGTGCGCAACAGTCTCGTGAAAGCCCATACACAGAAGTACCATCTTCCGATGTTTTACTGCAATACGGTCGGATCTCAAACCGAGATCGTTTTTGACGGAGGAAGCCTCGTGTATGATGCTGCCGGACAACAGGTGGCCGAAATGAAATATTTTGAAGAAGATTACCAGGTATTTGACCTTGATCAGATCCGCACAACATCAACAGAACCCGTTACAGATGCGGGCCCTGTTTATTTTTCGGCAATGGATGTGGGAGTGGGTACCGACACTTTATCTTATCTCACCGGTGAAAAAAATATCGAGGAAATTTATCAGGCGCTTGTGCTCGGTATCCGCGATTATTTTGAAAAGATGGGCTTTAAAAAAGCTATTCTCGGTTCCTCGGGGGGCATCGACAGCGCCGTTACGCTGGCATTGGCAGTGGAGGCTTTAGGTGCGGAAAATGTACGCGCCATCCTGATGCCTTCGCAATATTCCAGCGGGCATTCGGTATCGGATGCGGAACAACTCAGCAAAAACCTGAACAACCCGTACGATATCATTCCCATCAAAACTATTTATGAAACATTTTTGCAGGAACTGAAACCCGTGTTCGGAGATCTTCCCTTCAGTCTCGCTGAGGAAAATATCCAGAGCCGGAGCCGCGGCAACCTGCTGATGGCCATCGCCAATAAGTTTTCTTATATCCTGCTCAACACGTCCAATAAAAGTGAACTGGCAACGGGCTATGGCACCTTGTACGGTGATATGGCCGGCGGCCTGAGTGTATTGGGCGACGTTTACAAAACGCAGGTCTTTGCCCTGGCGCGTTATATTAACCGCGACAAAGAAATCATTCCCGAACACATCATTATCAAACCGCCTTCGGCGGAATTACGTCCCAATCAAAAGGACAGCGACAGCCTGCCGGAATACGATATTCTCGACAGCGTATTATACGAATACATCGAACGCCGCCAGGGACCAAAAGAAATCATCGCCAAAGGTTTTGAACCCGCGCTGGTCACACGCATTCTGAAGCTCGTTAATACCAATGAGTATAAACGAAACCAGTTCTGCCCCATCATCCGGGTGAGCATGAAAGCGTTTGGCGTCGGACGCAGGGTGCCGATCGTCGGGAAATATCTCTCGTAAATTTTGGTTTTCAAGCGATAAAAGATGCAATTTTTATCGCCACTCGTCATATCGGCAGATAATTTGCAGAGCTTAGTTCGTATTTTGTAGCACCATTAAAGGAGAACTATGCTAAAAACCGCTGAAGATATCCGCCAGTTGAATGAACGCATCAGCCAGGCGGGGCAGTTTACCGACAAATTAAGAAATGAAGTAGGACATGTGATCGTAGGCCAGAGCCATATGCTCGATCGCCTGCTGATCGGCTTGCTGAGCAATGGTCACGTATTGCTGGAAGGGGTGCCGGGTCTGGCCAAGACTCTTACCATCAAATCGCTGGCTACGGCCATCCATGCGCAGTTCAGCCGTATACAGTTTACCCCCGATCTGCTTCCTGCCGACGTGATCGGTACGCTGATCTATAACCAGCAACGCAATGAATTCGTGGTACGCAAAGGTCCCATCTTCGCCAACTTCATCCTGGCAGATGAAATCAACCGTGCCCCGGCCAAAGTGCAATCCGCTTTGCTCGAAGCGATGCAGGAGCGCCAGGTGACCATCGGCGATACCACCTTCAAACTCGAAGAACCTTTTCTCGTATTGGCCACACAAAACCCGCTCGATCAGGAAGGCACCTATCCCTTACCCGAAGCGCAGGTAGACCGTTTCATCATGAAAGTAGTGGTGGATTATCCCACCATGAGTGAAGAGCAGATGATTCTTCGGCAGAATGTGTCGGGTGCCAAATCGGAGCCGGTGCGCCAGGTGGTAACATCGCAGGAAGTACTGCATGCAAAAGACCTGGTACGCCAGATCTACATGGACGAAAAAATTGAACAATACATTCTCGATATCGTTTTTGCCACGCGCCGGCCGGGCCAATATCAATTGGATAAACTCGCTCCGCTGATCTCTTACGGAGCTTCTCCGCGCGGCAGCATCAACCTCGCACTGGCCGCCAAGGCACAGGCATTCCTCAACAAACGCGGATTTGTGATCCCCGAAGATGTACGCAGCATCAGCCATGATGTATTGCGTCACCGGATCGGACTCACCTATGAAGCCGAAGCGGAAAACCTGAAAGTGGAAGATGTGATCGAAGAGGTGCTCAAAAAAGTAAACGTTCCTTAATGCTCGAGACTGCCGATATCATCAAGAAGGTGCGGTTGCTCGAATTGCGCAGCCGTAAACTGGCCAGCGACGTGTTCAGTGGCGAATACCACAGCGCCTTTAAAGGCAAAGGCATGTCGTTTAAAGAAGTGCGTGAATATGCCGCAGGTGATGATATACGTTTTATCGACTGGAATGTATCGGCACGTTTTGGTCATCCGTTCAGTAAAGTATTTGAAGAAGAACGCGAACTTACCGTGATGCTGCTAGTGGACATAAGCCTCAGCACCAACTTCGGAACGGTGTACGCCCGCAAGCGCGACCTGGCAACAGAACTCGCTGCCGTGCTCGCTTTTTCCGCTGTCAACAACGGCGATAAAATCGGTGTGATTTTTTACAGTGACAAAGTAGAAGGATATATTCCACCCAAAAAAGGAAGACAACACGCTTTGTATATCGTGCGGCAGTTGCTGACCAAAGAGCCGGTGGGCAAAGGCACGGAAGTGACGCAGGCATTGCGTTATTTCACCAATGCCACACGCCAGGTAAGTATCGCATTTGTATTGAGCGATTTCCTGGACGGCGTATACGAAGATGCTTTACGCGTGGCTTCCAAAAAGCATGATATCATTGGTTTGAAATTGTACGACCACATGGATATGGAATTGCCGGCTGCGGGATTGATGGAGGTGCAGGATGCCGAAACGGGAGAAAGAAGAATAATTGACAGCAGCAGCAAATACGTACGCTATCAATACCAGCAGGAATTTTTCAAAGCGACCGAATACGCTACACAAACATTCAGAAAAGCAGGTGCCGATCTGCTGCATGTAAAGACAGGCGATGATTATGTAAAAGTATTGCAACGGTTTTTTCTCAGCCGTCATCGCTGACCGTTGTACGAACAAAAATGAAGCGGCTATTTATCCATATATTTTTGACGTGCTTCCTGCTGGCAGGTGCTGTTGTTGTGCGGGCACAACAAGCCACACGCGTAAAGGCATCAGTCGATAAAAGCAAGATCATGATCGGCGAGCCGTTCACGCTCACACTCGAAGCACAGATCCCGGTCAATGAACCCATCCGCTTTTTTTCCATCGACACTATTCCGCATTTTGAATTTTTACAAAAAGGAAAAACAGACACCACTGATAAAGGCGGCGGCACCGTATTGCACCAGGAGTTACAACTGACAAGTTTTGATTCCGGGGCCTGGGTTATTCCCGCAATGGTTTTGTCTGCCGGCATAGCCACCGACAGCCTGCCGGTTGATGTAACATTCAGCGATCCGTTTAATCCGGAAGCGCCTTATAATCCCATACACGATATCCTCGATGCAGAACCCGTAAAGGAAACGGCGGATCCTACCTGGTTATGGTATCTCGGCGGCAGCGTATTGTTGCTGATCATTTTGCTCTGGTATTTTCTGAGCAGACGAAAACCGGCCCCGGCAAAACCGGCAGTGGCGCTGACGCCGTATGAAAAAGCCATAGAGGCATTGCAACGGTTGAAGCAATCGTCGACGGATAGCAGGAACTATCATATCACGCTGGGAGAACTATTCCGCAGTTATGTGTCGGAACGCCGGCAATTGCCTACGTTGCAACAAACAACAGACGAAGTAATGCGGCAGCTGAAAGGAACAGGTCTGCCCGAAGAAGCCGCACGCCGTCTGTCACAGGCGCTGCTGCTGGGGGATTTTGTAAAATTTGCACGCTATCAGCCAACACCGGAAGAAAATCAGTTCAGCATTGAAGCAGTGGGGAATGCCATTGACGAGTTGGAAAATGAAACACGGCGTGAAGAAGCGATACGCGCGCAACAAGAGGCAGCACAAAAAAGCGGAAAGCCTTCACGATAGGTTATGATATACGAATGGTTTAAAAATATCACGTTTGCCTGGCCGGAGAATTTTATCCTTCTGGGTTTTATACCCTTTCTTACGTTTTGGTATCTGCGTCGCCGTGCGCGCTCGCAGGCGGCCATGACTGTTTCCACCACGCGTTTTTTGAATGTGCGGTCTGCGCGCAACCGCATGGTACACTGGCCGTTCATCTTGCGTATGCTGGCCGTGGCTTGTATTATTGTAGCACTGGCGCGTCCGCAGCATCGCAATGATTATCAAAAAACGGAAGGCGAAGGCATCGATATCATGTTGTGCATGGATGTGAGTGGCAGTATGGGTGATCCTGATATTCCGCCATCACGCATCGAGGCGGCAAAAGCGGTGGCCGAAGAATTTGTGACCAATCGTCCCGTCGATCGCATCGGGCTTGTAATATTTTCGGGAGAAAGTTTTACCAAATGTCCCATCACCCCGGATCACAATACATTGATTACACAAATCCGTTCCCTCGAATTGCGCGACGGTGGTTACCTGGCGCAGGGCACGCTGATCGGTGAAGGTTTGGCCACGGCCGTAGACCGTATTTCTTCCAGTCCTTCTAAAAGCCGCGTGATCATTTTGCTGACGGATGGAAAAGAAGATGCGCCGGACACGCGGTTGATCGATCCGCTCACGGCATTGGAAATCGCGAAAGCCAAGCAGGTGAAAGTATACACGATCGGAATGGGACTCGGCGCTTCGTCTGCCGAAGATATCGGTGGCGGTCCGCGTGCATCGGATGATTTTCTCGATGAAGGGCTGTTGCAGAAAATAGCTACTGAAACCGGCGGACGGTTTTTCCGCGCGCGCGATAAAGATGGATTGAGTACTATCTATGCATTGATCGATAAACTTGAAAAATCGAAAGTGGAGATCATCCGGTATAAAAAAATAGAAGATAAATTCCATCTGCTGATCCTGGGCGCACTCGCGTTTTTGTTACTGGAAATGGTGCTTCGCACCACTATTCTGAAAAAATTCCCCTGATGCGGTTAGCATTATAATCCTGATCTTCGCAGCGCATGAAAGCACTAGTGTATAAATCCACCGGTAGTTGGTATACGGTCAAAGACGAGACCGGAAAATGGTATCAGGCGCGTACCAAAGGTGTGCTGAAGCTGGATGATATTACCAGCACCAACCCTGTGGCCGTAGGCGACTGGGTGGAAATGGAAACCGAATCCACGCAGGAAACTGCAGTCATTAGCGAGATCCACGAACGGAATAATTATATCAACCGTCAATCTCCCCGTCATAAGCACCAGCACCATATTGTAGCCGCCAATCTCGATCAATCGGTATTGGTGGCCACCTTGCGCGAACCGCGTACCTCGCAGGGATTCATCGACCGTTTCCTGGTGGCATCCGAAATGTATCATGTGCCCGCACTGCTGGTATTTAACAAAGTGGATCTCTACCGGGAAAAAGACTTCGACAAGTTTGCCGAATGGGAGGAGATGTACAGTGCCATCGGTTATAAAGTATTGCTGGTAAGTACGGTTACCGGCCAGGGTATTGGTGAACTGAAAGAATTGCTGTTCAACAAAACTTCGTTGATCAGCGGGCACAGTGGCGTCGGAAAATCGTCGATGCTGAATGTCATTTTCCCTGATAAAAATCTCAAAACACAAGGCGTAAGCGGCTGGAGTGGCAAAGGACAGCACACCACTACGTTTGCGGAAATGTATGACCTGCCCGAAGGAGGCCGCATCATCGATACGCCGGGCATGCGTGAGTTTGGATTAGTAGATGTGGAGAAGCAGGAAGTCTCACACTATTTTCCTGAAATGCGCGAGCGGTTGTCTGGCTGCCAGTTCAACAATTGTCAGCACCTGAATGAACCTGGTTGCGCCATCAAAGAAGCAGTGGCGGAAGGGGAAATCAATATGGACCGCTACCTCAGCTATGTTTCCATTGTGGAAACGCTGGAAGACAAAGGCTATTAAACGCGTACCGCGCGCGCATCCAACCTGGCGTTCAGCAGGGTTGCGAAATCTTCCACCGCTTTATTGTCTTTGGGAGCGGCTGCATCGTTTTTACTCGGGAAAATGGTAATGCCTGTGTAAATGCTGTATTGAAGGGTGAGCTCATGCCCTTTGAATCTGAAAGCCCAATTGAGGCTGTCAAAATCATCTTCTTTACTGACAAATTTGATATGCATATCCTGGTTAAGGATATCGGCAGTCCGGTAAAATTCGCGGAGGGTGCCGTCATCGGTGATGAGGGCTTCGGTGTATCCCAATTCGGTTCGCAGGGTAAGGGGCATGATGTAAAGTTTTAAGGATGCAGGTACATCCTCAAAGACAGTGCGTTTCGCCGGAAAGCTGCATGAAGAAATTGTTATCCCCTGAACTTGGCTTTGCGGGCTTTTTTCATCTCTTTGGAACTCATGTCGCCGGAAAGTACTTTTTCGGCGCCCACGTTACGCCCGTCGGTAGGGCAGCCGGAACCTTTCTTGAAAAGGGAACAGCGGGTGAGCAGCAGGGAGGCTGCAATCAGTACGGTATAAAATCCAAGTTTTTTCATGAGGGATACGAAGATACAATAATTCAAAAGGCAAAACGTGAATAGTGAATGGTGAATAGTGAATGATGAATAAGTGAATGGTTTATAGCGGGATAGCAGCGCTGGCTGCTTAACTTATGTCCGTAGCTTCGGACTTGTTACCTATAACTTACTACCTTTTGACTTTACCTAAACCAGTCTGCATACTTCACGTAATTCTCCGCTATTCTGTTGATTTCGCCGCTGATCAGTTCCTGGGAAATGTCTTTCACTTTTTTGGCGGGTACGCCGGCGTAGATGCTTCCGGCCTCGCAGACGGTATTTTCTAAGACCACGGCACCGGCCGCAATGATGGTGTTGCTGTGCACTGTTACATTGTCCATCACCACCGCACGCATACCGATCAGCACATTGTCATGAATAGTACAGCCATGTACAATAGCGTGATGTCCGATAGAAACATTATTGCCGATGGTTGTGCCATACTTCTGATAAGTACAATGAATGCAGGCGCCATCCTGCACATTCACTTTATTGCCCATGCGGATAAAGTTCACATCACCGCGGATAACGCCATTGAACCACACCGAGCAGTCATTACCCATGATCACATCACCCACGATGGTGCTGTTGGGGGCAAGGAAACAGTTGTCGCCAAATTGGGGAAGTTTGCCTTCCACTGGAAGAATAAGTGCCATGGATGCAAAATAAGTGAATAAGTGAATAGGTCAATCGTGAATGGTCAATAGTGAATTGTCAATAGCGGCTCGCCCGCAATCCCTGGTTCGTGTATACACGAACCAGGGGATCGAATACCTAAACGCTAAAACCTTTCATCTTACGCCTCAGCCCGAAGTGTCAGGCCTTATGCCTTCCACCTTATGCCTTCCACCTTCCTCCGTATCTTTGCGGCAATGAATCAACGTGAATTATTCCTGCGGCATGTAGCGCAAACCTCACCTGCACCACTGGCACTGGAAATCGTAAAAGCAGAAGGTGCAACACTGACCGATGCGGCCGGCAAAACGTATATCGATCTCATCGGTGGTATCAGTGTAGCCAATACCGGGCATCGTCATCCTAAGGTGATTGAAGCAATAAAGAACCAACTGGATGCTTACCTGCATGTTCTTGTTTATGGCGAATTTGTGCAATCACCGCAGGTACAATATGCCACGAAACTTTGCTCCTTATTACCTGAAAGCCTCAACTCCGTTTATTTCACCAACTCCGGTGCCGAAGCGGTAGAAGGCGCCATGAAACTGGCCAAGCGTCTCACCAACAGGACAAAGATCATTGCATTCAATCATTCCTATCACGGTTCTACACAGGGCGCATTAAGCATCTTGGGCGATGAATACTGGCGCAATGCCTATCGTCCGCTGTTACCGGGTATTTATCATCTCGATTACGGAACAGCAGCAGCGCTTGAATACATCACCGAAGAAACAGCCTGCGTGTTTGCAGAAACCATACAGGCGGAGGGCGGCGTAAAAGCTCCTCCCGCAGGCTGGCTGCAGGCGTTAAGAAAAAAATGTACGGAAACAGGCACGCTGTTGATCCTCGATGAAGTACAGGCAGGCTTCGGCCGCACCGGTAAACTCTGGGGCTTTGAACATTTCGATGTGGTGCCGGATATTTTGTTATTGGGAAAAGCGCTGGGTGGCGGCATGCCACTGGGCGCATTCATCGCGTCGAAAGAACGCATGGACCGCTTTACTGAAAATCCGGTGCTGGGGCATATTACCACCTTCGGCGGACATCCGGTTTGTTGCGCTGCAGGACTTGCCGCACTCGAGGTATTGCTGGAAGAAAAGCTCGCTGAAACGGTGGCGGAGAAAGAAGCATTGTTTCTTTCTTTACTCAAACATCCGCTTATCCAATATGTGCGTTCCTTTGGCTTATGGTTGTCGGTTGGCTTCGATTCATTTGAAACGAATAAAGCTGTAATCGACGCGTGCATCGCCAAAGGCGTGTTGACGGATTGGTTTCTCTTTGAAGCAGCGGGCTTAAGAATTTCCCCGCCGTTGAATATTTCATTAGAACAAATAACAGAGGCGTGCGCAGGTATAGTGGAAGCCTGCGGGGCAATAAGTCAAAAGTAAAAGTCAACATTCAAAAGCTTGAATATGTGCTACACTTTTCGCCTTTGCGTGAGGAAAAACGCAGGTTTCACGCAAAGACGCTAAGGAACAGAGCAGCAAAGACTATTCACCAAGTCCGCTGCTTCGCGCACAGACGAACGGGGGCGGAGTGCACCAGGCTGTTTCCATTGACCATTGACGATTCACCATTCACCCTCTCAAAACGGCGTGACACTAAAAAACAACCACGCCGCCAGCAAAGCCCCTATAATGGGTCCCACCACCGGCACCCACGCATAACTCCAATCGCTGCTGCTCTTATTGGGCATCGGTAAGACAAAATGGGCGATACGCGGACCGAGGTCGCGCGCGGGATTGATGGCATAACCGGTAGGCCCGCCTAAAGAAAGGCCAATACCTAATACCAATAAGGCCACGGGCAATGCATCCAGCGCACCCAGCGTAGCGCCTGGTTTGGAGATGGTCAATGCACCAAACAACAACACAAATGTGCCGATAATCTCCGTAGCAAGATTGTAAACAGGATTGCGGATGGCCGGCGCTGTACTGAACACAGCCAGTTGCAGACCGCCATCCTCCGTGGCATCAAAATGTTGTTTGTATGCGATCCATACTAGTACAGCACCGGTAAATGCGCCGGCAAACTGAGCGCCTATATAAGGCAGCAATAAACTCTTGTCAAAGTCGCCAAAGGTGGCGAGGGCAATAGTTACAGCCGGATTCAGGTGTCCGCTGCCACCGAGATTGGTAGAAGCGTATACACCAAGAAATACCGCCATGGCCCAGCCAAACGTAATAACGATCCATCCGCTGGACTGACCTTTTGTTTTATTCAACACCACATTGGCAACCACACCACCACCCAGCAGGATAAGCAGGGCAGTGCCGAAAAATTCTCCGATAAATGGGGACATACTAAGCAATTTTAAGGTTGATTGATCAGGTATTTATTCGCCATCGGCCCATGCCTGCGCCGCTTTGACGGCACGCTGCCAGTCCTTGCGAAGTGTTCGGCGTTGCGTATCGTCCATTGTTGGTTCAAATGTTTTGTTGGCTTTCCAGTTCTGCCGCACTTCTTCTACATCTTTCCAGAAACCGGTGGCCAGTCCTGCCAAATAAGCCGCACCCAGTGCGGTTGTTTCCGTTACATCGGGGCGGATCACTTTTGTATTGAGCAAGTCGCTTTGGAATTGCATCAGTTGATCATTCACGGTTGCACCACCATCTACCCGCAATTCACGGATAGGAATGCCTGCATCCGCTTCCATGGATTGCAAAAGATCCATCGATTGAAAGGCGATGCTTTCCACGGCGGCCCGTGCAATATGCGCATCTGATGTACCACGTGATATACCGACGATGGTGCCGCGCGCGTGTTGATTCCAGTAAGGAGCACCCAATCCGGTAAAGGCAGGCACCAGGTACACACCACCATTATTTTCTACTTTGCGTGCCAGCTCTTCCACATCTTTCGATGTCTGAATAATGCGTAATCCATCGCGCAGCCATTGCACAACGGCACCGCCGATGAATACACTTCCTTCCAGCGCATATTGTACTTTGCCATCGATCTTCCAGGCAACCGTGGTCAACAGGTTGTTTTGGGAAACGACGGGTTTGTCTCCTGTATTCATTAACATAAAACATCCGGTGCCGTATGTGTTCTTTACCATACCGGGCTCGGTACACATTTGTCCGAACAAAGCAGATTGCTGATCACCGGCAATGCCGGCAACCGGAATGCGTGCCGCGCTCAGAATATTTTCGGTATGGCCGTACACTTCGCTGCTGGAGCGCACTTCGGGCAACATGTTTTCAGGAATGCCGAACAGGCTCAGCAATTCGGTATCCCATTGCATCGTATGAATATTGAACAACAAGGTGCGGGATGCATTCGATACATCGGTAGCATGCACTTCGCCATTGGTGAGTTTCCAGAGCAGCCAGCTATCTACCGTGCCGAAGCAGAGTTCTCCGCGTTGTGCTTTGTCACGCGCACCTTCCACGTTGTCGAGGATCCATTTTACTTTGGTGCCGGAAAAGTAGGCATCGGTTACCAGCCCTGTTTTTTCACGGATCATTTCGGCGGAACCGTCTTTCTTTAGTTTATCACAGTAATCTGCCGTGCGGCGGTCCTGCCACACGATAGCGGGGCAAATGGGAAGATGAGTGTCACGGTCCCATACCACAGTTGTCTCGCGTTGATTGGTGATGCCGATGGCGGCAATGTCGCCGGTATGCAGACCGGCTTTCACCACTACTTCGGAGGCAACGCCTACCTGCGTGCTCCATATTTCATTGGCATCATGTTCCACCCAACCGGATTGAGGGAAGTGTTGGGTAAATTCTTTTTGCGCCGTGGCAACAATGTTGCCTTTTTTATCGAAGATGATGGCGCGGGAACTCGTGGTTCCCTGATCGAGGGATAAAATGTAATCAGGCATGAGCAATCTGTTAGTGTTATAAAAGGCCTTGCTTAAAGATAGGCAGGGAAATCAGTAATGATACCGTCCACACCCAGCGCTTTCATTCGCGCAATATCGTCCGGTGTGTTCACGGTCCAGGGAATGAGTTTCATTCCACGTTTATGGCATTCGGCTACCAGTTCGGCTGTTACCGCAGAATAGTGCGGGCTGTACATCTCCGGCGTGTAACCGAGTTCTTCCAGTTGTTGTGCCAGGGTGCGTTTTTCTCCGCCACCCACCAGCACGGCGGTTGTAATGTTGGGATATTTCCGGTGCAGGATCTGCAGCGGACGAAAATCAAACGACTGCAGGTAACATTTCGTTTCGATCTTTTTTTCTTTCACGATGGCCATTACGCCATCTACAAATTCTTCGATCGGCGGTGTTTTGATGCCATCGTATTTTTCATTGGTCTTGAGTTCGATGTTCAGGATCAATGATTGTTTTTTCGAGGCGGCATAGCTATAGATCGAATCGATAAGATCGGACAGGAGCGGCTTAATGGCCGGTATTTTCTTTTGCAGCGGGAAGTCCGGATGGGGCTTCATGCCCACATCGTATTTGCGGATGCTGTCGTAATCCATCTGGTACAGCAATCTTTGTTGTGCCTCTTTTGCTGTAAGCGTTTTGCCTTCGGGCGTAGTGGTGATGTCCTGGTGAAAGAATACATCATGCGATACCACCACTTTTTTATCTTTTGAGTATACCACATCAATCTCCACTGTATTGGCACCATCGTCGATGGCTTTGTACATGGAGGCAATGGTATTCTCGGGCATGAACCCGCGAGTACCACGATGGCCTTCTTTGTTGAATGCAGGCAATTGCAATCGTTCCTGTTGCTGACTGCGTTTGGATGCAGTGCAGGCGCCGAGCAGGATCAATCCGCTCAGCAGGTAAGTTGTTTTTCTCATCAGTTTAAATAATAGACAGTGATCAGTTCGCGATATGCGGTTTCAACAGTGATACCCAATGCGTATAGCCGGCGGCATTCAGGTGCAGTCCGTCATACGTATATTGTTTATCGAGTTTTTTGTCTTTATCCAGGAAATGATCATGGATATCGATCAGCGTGATCTTTTCGCGCGCGGCTATTTTCCGGAGACCGGCATTGAGCGCAGCGATATGTTCGTCTTTATTGAAATGATTTTTATCCGGGAAACTATTGTTTACCGGCAACAGCGTATTGAAATAGATACGCGTAGTTGGTGATTCTTTTTTGATGCGGTGAATGATCTTTTCATAATTGGAAAGGATCACGGAATCCGGAATGTTGCGCGCCATGTCGTTGATACCGATCAGCACAAATACTTTTGCAGGTTTTCCGGCTGTTACTTCATCGAGACGTTCCAGTACGCCGTAAGTGATGTCGCCTGATATGCCGCGGTTGCGTGCCTGCGGCAGGCCCAGGAGTTCATTCCAGTCTGCGCCAGCCGTGATGCTGTTTCCCAGGAAAATAATATCCTTTTTTGAATTGGGATAGCTGCGGAACTGATCCACCTTCAGGGCATAACTGCCGGGCCGGAATGTGCTGTCCCATTTCGGTTGCTGTGCCCCCGATTGCAGTGCAATAAAAAGAAGGAAGAGACTGAAAATGAAATAACGCATGTTGTTTACTTTAAGACAATCAATGAATGGTTATTATGCGGGCACTTCGCGCGTGCTGACAAACTCTTTTCCAAAGCGATCCGTGGCGACCACTTTTACTTCTTTCGCACCGGCGGGCAATACAGCACGGAATAGATGTTCTGTTTTCTTCGGCTCTGCAAAACCTCGTGGTTTGGGAAGTTCGGGACCCAATAAAGTTGAATAAGCCAGCGGATCGAAACCGGTAAACTGTTGCAGACTTCCTTTCTCCACACCATCTACCCAATAACTTGTTTTCCATGCCGGATCAGCATTCCAGATATTGGCGAGTAATTCTTTTGTACCATCTTTTTCCTGTACGAATAAAGCCATCTGGTAATCGGGTGACTCACCGGTGGATTGATAATACCATTCAAGATCGGTGCCTTTAACAGTGTAAACACCGTAGCCGCAGGGCGTGCCGTCGCCGCAGATAGGGCCGGTCCACCAGGCACCACACACGGTGCCGTGGTTGTGCTCGTAGATATTTCCTTTGATCACGTTGCGGTGATAATGCGTGTGTCCCGACATGATATGCACTTTCCGGTTACCCAGCACAGCATAGAGGTCGGCATTATTTTTTACGCCATTGTGTACGGGAATGTGTACACAGAGAACGATCAGTTTGTCTTCAGGTACGAACGACAGATCCTTCTTCAACCAGTCGAGCTGGTGTTGCTGCAAGAAGCCGTCGTACTCGCGGTCTTTACCGAGATAACGCACATTGTCCATCACCACATAATGTACCTGCCCGCGGTTGAAGGAATAAAAAGTTGGACCGTAATGCTCCTGGAAGGTGGTGTCTGAAGTTTCATCACCCCCTTTGTTGTAATCCATATCGTGATTGCCGAGGCACTGGAAAAACGGAATGCCCATTTTACCAACGGCGCGGGTATAATCATCGAAGTGTTTGGATTCATCCCATACGATGTCACCAACGGTGATGCCGTGCAGCAACGTATCTTTTCCCGCGGCCTTTACCAGTTTCTGTACATCGGGTACAGACTGCTCGAGCATTTTCTGTACGTCTTTATCGCTCTTCACCTGCGGGTCGGCCCAGATGATGAATTGATGTTCGTCGTCATTACGCTTGAGCTCACGCAGATCGAAGTCGAGTGCGTTGGCGCGTTTGCCGTTTACCGCATGATAATGGCGGGCTACATGGTCTTCGTGTAAGAAAGCGTAACCGGCGGGTGTGGACACAAATACAGATCGCGCTGCGGGATGAAGGTCGATCTCGTAATTGCCTTTGGCATCGGTAGCCACCACCGAATATCCGTCACTCACCACCACGTTGGCCAACCCTTTTTTACCGGACTTTACCCGCCCGCTGATTTTTCCGTCGCGGCTGAAAATAGTTTGTGCCGGCAGTTGAACGGCCGCTATCAGGCCGCCACCCAGCCAGGCAAGTTGTTGAAGGAATTTTCTTCTTTGCATATCGGATCAGCTACTGTGAAGTTTAAAAATACGGCTTAAAGTTTTTTATACACCACAATATCTTCCAGGCACAAACGCCCGTTGAATACAGTGGAAGATGAAGCGCCAAGTCCAAGCTTGTTTATGCGGAAACGTACATTACCGGTAACGTTCACGCGGAAGGTCGCCTGCAGAGATCCGCGGTCGGGCATGTAACTTACGTTAGGCGCAACGTTCACCCACGTGGTGCCACCGTTCACGGAATATTCCAGGCGGAAAGTAGAACTGGGGTCGGTATAATATTTACCGTAGAACACTGTTACTTTCGATGCGCCTTCCGTTACGTCGAAGTTCATCTGCACATATCCGCTGGTGGTAAGGTTCTGTTGCATACGGATACATTGTTTGCCGGGCAGATTGTATTTGTCGCGGATCACCGTGTTGCCGAGAATCGCCTGTTGCAGTTTCCAGTTACCCGAAGCCAGATCGATGTTGTTGGCGGTAGCCGTAACGTTATAACTCGATTTGGCAGAGGCATCGGGATATTCGAAGTTTTCCGGGAAGTTGCTGTAAATAGCACCGCTCAGAAAGGCGGTGTCATTGATGTTGCGCAGTTGAAGAATCCGTTTAGCACCAGCCGTATCTTTTCCGGATGCATTGAAGTAACCCGGAATGCCTGTGAATTGCGCGTTGATGGGTGTTTGCGCACCCGCGAATGCCGCTTCATTCCTGGTAACAAGCCCGAACTGCGGACCTGTGTTGTCACTCAGGGTGCGTTCGCCACCAAAGAGTACACCGGCAGCATAATCTTTTACATCGGCGTGTACGGCAACAAGTGAAGATTCGTATTCCGGCATCATTACGTTGAGCATTGCCAGGTTGGCGTAACGAACAAGCGGTGTGCGGTTCTCTGCCAGTTTAGTTACACGGTCATCTGTTACACCACTGATAGTGAGGCGTCCGTTGATACGGTCGAGTTTCATGCCGTCCACATTGATACGAAGTGAGTCGCCGGTTTTCCAGGTAACGTTACCGCTGCTCATGCGCAGTGCAATACCGCGCGTGATATCACCTACCTGGTTGGCCGAGGCAACTGTTTGCTGGATAAAGAACAGGCCGGGTTCTGTGTTGCCTGCTGTGGCATCGGAGATAACTACTCCCTGTATCTGGCTGGCACCGCCAAGCGTAGAAGGGCTGAGTGTGATTTCGCTGCCGCGATAGGCTTCGCGAACGGCATAGATATAAGTGGCAGCACCCATCGTACCCTCTGCGGGGTTGTCGTATTTTTTAATGCATGATGCCATACCTGCCAGCAGGCTTCCCAATACCAGGCCGTTAAATAAAATATTGCGCGTTGTCATTGTTGCTGTATTACTGGTTAATAGAAATGGATCAGTTTACGTCCCACCATACTTTGATCAACATATTGTCGCCACCCATTCTGCTCACCGCTTCATTGTAGTTGACACGGTTGAGCGATTGCACGATGGTTGGATAAACAAGCCGTGTTGGAAGGATGCGATTGTTCTGCACACCGGGACCGATCGGCAGATCAGGATATCCGGTGCGGCGGTATTCAAACCATGACTGGAAATCGGTAAAGAAGAAAGTGAAATATTTCTGGGTGATGATCTTTTCGAGTTTCTGTGCATCTGTTTCTGCGTCAACCCATGCAACGCCTGGTTTGGCAAGATGCCCGGTGGGTACGGTCAGCGCCCAGAAAGTAATGGCATTGTTCACGCCGTTTTCATACAAGGTTTTTGCATTGCCGGTGCTATAACCTTTCAATGCTGCTTCGGCCAGTATGAATTGTAATTCGGGATAACTGAGGATATTGCCGAGGCGCGGTTCATTTTTCAGCGCAGCCAGGTAAAAAGAAAGCCGTTCCGGAACCTGGCCGGGCATATAACCACTTGGCACACCTTCGTAATTGCTACCTACTGTGGACGCCCATTTGGTGCGGCGCGGATCTTCCCATAAGTTCAACGTATTGATAAAAAACTGGCTGAGTCCATTGTCACCGTTGAAATCAAAATCGCGATAGGTATTGAAAGCGGAAACGAAAGGCGGTGTAGTGGTAAAACGGATCACTGCCGATTCTTCATTGCTGGCCATCAAAGGATAAGTAGCCGGCGTAGCAATGATCTGCTGGATCTTTGCTGCCGCATTACTTTCCGGGCGTCCGGAGGCACGGAGCAGCAGGCGCAGGTAAAGGGCATTGCTGAATTTGCGCCATTTGGAAATACTGCCGCCGTACAACGGATCGCGTTGTTTGGCCGCATCAGGAATAAGCGTGTCGTTTCTTGCAAACAATGTATTGGCTTCTTCCAGATTTTTAAACAGGCTGTCGTAGATGTCCTGCTGGCGGTCAAATTTTGGCTGGTATATATTGTCTGATCTGCCCAGCGTTGCTTCTGAAAAAGGCACATCGCCGTAAGTATCTGTCAGCAAGGAGAATGACCATGCTTCCATTACACGTGCAATACCCATGTAAGAATAATAGTACGATTGGCTCGGAACGAGTGCCAGTTCTTTCGCGCTGTTGTACATGTCGCGGAAGTTGGTGATCTGCAGGTACCAGGCATTCCACATATAATCCGATTCGGAAGGACGGATAATGTAGCGATGGATCTCATCGGAGTTTACTGTCGTTACATGTACCTGCATCAACTCGTGCGTGAGGCGAAGCGCTCTTGTTTGGTTGGCCTGCACCATCCGGTAGATGGCCGACTCCAGCAGGGATTCGGGTCTGGTAACCGGCACGGTGTTCGGGTTGGTATTGGTTTCTTCAAAGTCTTTATTGCATGCGCTCATGCTTAAAAGCGTGAAGATGATTGCTATGGAGAAAAATGAACGTTTCATGTTGTTAGTTTTTTCAGGTTAAAAACCTACGGTAAGTGCAATACCCATCGAGCGTGTTGACGGAAACTGTGCGATCTCGAAACCGGCGTTGATCTGGCCATCGTTCAGTGTACCGAATTCCGGATCGAAGGAAGGCCATTTGGTGATCACGAAAAGATCGCGTCCATATACACCGATCGATGCACGGGTGAGTCTCAGCTTGTTGGTGAGTCTTGTTGGTAACGTATAATCGAGACGTGCTTCACGAAACTTGATGAAGTCTGTGCTGAACGTGTTGGACTCGATGTTGTCACGGTTGAAGTGCGCATCGTAGTATGCCTGAATATTGGTAACGAGAATGTCGTTGGGAACGTACTTGTTGTTGACCGCATCCCAGCGTACACCATCACCGATGATGCCGTTGTAACGGCCGGGAACAGATTTTTTCAACTTGCCTTCTTCCATCAATACTGCGTGTGTGAGTGAATAGGCTACGCCGCCAAACTGTCCGTCGAAGAGGAAATTGAAACGGAAGTTTTTAAACTTGAGTTCGCTGCCGATGCTTCCTTTCCATTTAGCATTGGTGTTGCCGAGATATTTAACGGCCGTGGTGCGTGTAGGCATGCCCTGATCGTTGTAGATGATCTGTCCATCCGGGGCACGCTCATAACCGATACCATACAGATCGCCCATGCGTCCACCGGGACGGGCTTCAATAGAGCCACGGTTGGCAGGACCGGTCGACATTACATAGGTATCGGTTCCGTCTACGAGTTCTACTACCCGGTTGCGGTTAGCCGTATAAGTACCGAAAATATTCCAACTGAAGCCGCTTTTTGTAGAGAGTACATTGCCATTCACCTGGATCTCGATTCCCTGGTTGCGCACGAGACCGGCATTGGCAATAATGGCCGAATAACCGGAGGACGGATCAACCGGCACGCGGAAGATGTCGTTCTTGGTATTGTTGCGGTAAACAGCAATGTCGACGTTCAATTTGTTTTTGAAGAAACGGATATCGAGACCTGCTTCCACGCTGGTGGTAAGCAGTGATTTCAGATCCGGGTTGGCAATGGCGGTAGGATTGCTTGCACCACCGGGGAACAGGGTTGGATCATAGGTGTAGGAGGTGCGGTAAGGAACAATGCCGCCGCTACCCACGCGTGCCCATGAGCCGCGTACCTTGAGCATGGAAACAGGCTTAGGCATCTTTACTTTTTCGGAAACCACTACACTACCATTGACAGAGGGATAAAAGAAACCGGTGTTTTTGGTAGAAGTGGGTGTAGCCAATGTGCTTGCCCAGTCCTGGCGCGCGGTAGCATCGATGAAGATGAAATCATCATAAGATGCCTGTGCCAGCGCATAGAAACTATTCACTTTATAATTGGCACGATAGGGAAGTGCAACCAGCGGGTTTTTAGTATTGGCCAATGTATAAATAGCGGGATAGTTGAGCTGATCTGCACGGAGTTCGTCGCGGATATAACGATTGGTCATGCTGTTGCCGCCTGCCGAGAAACCTGCGCGGATCTTGCGTGAGAACCGTGTATTGTAACGCAGCAGGAAGTCGGAGTTGATCTCCTGTGTAAAGATGTTCTGTGTGCGGAACATACCTTCTGCAAATTTGTTTACGCCAAAAGGACGTTGTTGCGAGCGGAACTCTGAGGCGAAGTCGAGCGCCGTGCGTACCATCAGGCTCAGGTCTTTGGTGAAATTATACGTGGCAGAAATATTGCCGATCACACCGTGGCGGTTAGACTTGTTCAGCATTTCATAAGAAATGAGATAGGGGTTGTCGAGCAGGCTGCTGAACGGGCGTGTCTGCGCAATGCCTTCCTGTCCGGGTACCCAATAATCCTTGAACCAATCGAGGTTGGCGTTGGGAACCATGCCTCTGATGAAATACATGATGGACTGGTTATTATAACCGGTAGAAGGAAGGTTGTCCGTTTTCTTATTGGTATAATTTACTTTGGTAGCGATCGTCAGCTTGTCGGAGATTTTCTGGTTTACAGACAAAGCCACTGTGTTGCGATCGTATCCGGTATTGGGAATGATCCAGCTATTCTTGAGGTTGGTCAGCGAGAGACGTACTGAGGTGTTTTTATTTCCGCCATCGATGGTGAGCGTGTTGATGAGATTCTTACCTGTTTCGAAGAAATCTTTGCGGTTATTTTTATAAGGAACCCAGGGCGTGCGTACTTCACTTTTTGTACGTGTTACCGGGTCATATTGATAATACGATTGTCCGTTGAAGGCAGGTCCCCATGCCGAGCTGGTGCTGCGTGTGCTTGGTCCGTCTTCCGAATCATTGTAAGAATACCAGGTGTGCTGACCAGTGGCTCCCTGTCCGAATTCATATTGATAATCGGGCCAGCGGTTGATCTTGTCGATGGAGGCATTCATGTTATACGTAATGCCCAGTCCTTTTTTCTTAGCGTTGTTGCCGGATTTGGTAGTGATGATGATCGCACCATTGGCACCGCGTGCGCCATACAATGCTGCGGCGCCCGGACCTTTCAATACGGTGACGGATTCGATGTCTTCGGGGTTGATATCGTTGAGACTGGTACCAAAGTCCACAGGAGATTCACCCTGCAGGTAAGAAGAGCTTCCGGTGCCGGTCATCTGACCGCTGGAACCACTGATGATCACACCGTCCACCACAATGAGTGCTTCACTGGTTCCGTTAAGGGAGTTCTCGCCACGAAGGATGATCTTGTTGGTGCCGGAAGGACCGCCGCCTGATTTCAACAGGTTGAGGCCGGCTACTTTACCGGTGAGGGAATTGGTCCAGTTGTTGGACATGGCGTTGGTCACCTCTTCGCCGTTTACTTTGGATACCGAGTAACCGAGTGCTTTTTCTTCGCGGCGGATGCCGAGAGCAGTAACCACTACGGTTTCCATTTCGCGGGAGTCTTCGGTCAATTCAAAACTGAGAGAAGTGTTGGCTCCTACGGACAACTCCACCGGCAGATAACCGACAGCGGAAACGCTGAGGGTTTCATTTGCTGCCGCGCGGATAGTGAAAGTGCCCTGGTCGTTGGTGGAAGTACCGCGGGAAGTACCTTTCACCACCACAGTGGCCTTAGCCAGCGGCGAGCCGTCTGTTTTACTTGTGACTTTGCCGCTGATGTCTTTTTGCTGCGCGTGAGCAACTGTGCTCATGGCCAGCAAACATAAACTCCATAGCAAAAATTTTACAGGGAGTTTGGTAACAGCAAAAAATGCTACTCTCATAACTGTTGAGGTTGTTGGTTTAAAAAAGGTAGAACTTAAGATGGATAGATGTGGCAGCAACCGGGATAAGAAATGGCGGGACAGGAATCAACTTGAAAACATCCTGGTGGAGAATGCTTCTTTTAACTACAGGTTGTTCCTTTTCTTCCGGTTGGCAAAGAAATTTCTTTTTCATATTGGCAGTCGATAATCGTTATTAAGATATTGTTACGTCAACATGAATTTGTTGTAAACAATCAACACTTAATTTTCATATGTGTACGGGAAGCTTCTCAAGGATATAGGTTTCCACCAGTTGCTGATATTGTTCTATCTGTTGTAATTCCCATGCTTTGTCCTGACCGAGTGTGGCTGCCATGATCGATGCCACAGCGGGAGCAATGCGTACGCTTTCTTTAGCGTCGAGTAGTAAGGCTCGTGTTCTTCTTGCGAGTACATCTTCTACCGTGCGCGCCATCTCATGTTCTACGGCCCATTTAACCTGTGCAGGATGAATGCGCAATGATTCACTCAGCCATTGACCTGCACTGCCGTTGATACTGGCCTTTAAGGGCAGGGCATCGCTGCCATAAAAATAAAAAGGATCGGACCAGTCTGCCTGCGCCACATAACCATGAACATGCAGATCTGCGGTGGTTGCCGGTTTGTGCGTCCAGTTCATTTCCTTTTCTATCCGGTCTACCATGTCTTCTCCCATCTTTCTGTATGTTGTCCATTTACCACCAAGGATCGTAAACAGGTTAGAGGGCGAAACGACTATCTTATGACTTCTTGAAATTTCTTTTGTTTTTTGATTGGCTTTTTGCGGAGCGGCGAGCGGTCGTTGGCCGGCAAACACACTCAACACATCGCTGCGCTGTGGTTTCTCGATAAAATAAGCCGCCGCCGTATCCAGGATAAACCGGATCTCTTTTTCCAGGGCCACAGGTTCCAGCGAAGCTTCTGCTACCGGTGTATCGGTGGTGCCGACCACTACTTTATCATGCCAGGGCACGGCAAACAATACACGTCCGTCGCTTGTGCGCGGGATCATCAATGCATGGGCCGAGGGGAAAAACTTTTTATCAAAAACCAGGTGAACGCCCTGGCTTACACAAATGCTCGCTGCGTGGCCGGGCTCGTCCATGCGAAGAATATCGTCTACAAAAACACCGGTGGCATTGATAACCGTTTTACTCCGGAATGTATAAGGTGTGTCTGTTTCGGTATCCGTAACCTTGACGCCTGCTACAAAGCCTGTTTCATCTTTGAGCAGTCCGGTCACTTTCATATAATTGATGATGTATCCGCCATTGTCGTGAATGCTCTGCATAAGATTGATGGCGAGCCGGGCATCATCGAATTGTCCGTCGTGATAAAGAACGCCACCTTTAAGGCCTTCGGGCCGGATGCCGGGTATTTTCTCCAAAACGTCTTTTCGTGAAATGAAAATCGAAGGCCCGAGGCGTAAGCGGCCGGCGATCCAATCATATATTTTAAGCCCGATGGTGTATTTGAGTTTCTCCCAGGTTGAGTAAACAGGAACGATGAAGGTCTGGTCTTTCACGAGATGTGGTGCGTTGCGGTGAAGCAGGCCTCTTTCGATGCTGGCTTCGCGGACAAGTTTTACATCTCCCTGTGCGAGGTAGCGAACGCCGCCGTGTACGAGTTTGGTGCTCCGGCTCGAAGTGCCTTTGGCAAAATCGGCTTGTTCCACAAGGAGGGTCCGGTAGCCGCGGCAGACTGCGTCGAGTGCTATGCCCAGTCCGGTTGCTCCGCCGCCGATCACGATCAGGTCAAATGGGGCGGGATCCTGCGCCATTTTATCAAGCAAATCAGTACGACGAAAATCAGCGGTTGCGACTGTGGGCATAGTAGTTCTTTCTTTCGTTATCTTTCGTTTTTTATTAAAACGAAACAAATAGATAGTGAAATGAAAGTAAAGCAAAAATATTGTTCTCTAAAAGAAATATTTCGAAATTTGAAAAATTCATAATTATTTCATTTGGTTTCGAATCACCGAACGCCTGTTCGTGCTTCGGGATTGGCCGATTTATCTTTTTGAAATCCAGGCAGATCGGTTTAATTTAACTGCTCATTTTAAGTTATCGACCCATGCGTACGTTAGCCGAACGGCATCAGCATATTCTTTCCCGCCTTAAAAAAGAAGGAAAAGTAAGTGTGGTAGACCTCTGCCGCGAATTAGACGTGTCATCCGTAACCATCCGTAAGGACCTGAAACTGCTGGAAGACAAAAGCCTGCTCTTTCGTACGCACGGTGGCGGCACTTCCATCAACCCCTATACGGTCGACCGGCCGGTCAATGAAAAGGAAAAAATTCATGCGGAAGAAAAGCACCGCATTGGTATGGTAGCGGCGGCCCTGATCGAGCCGAACGATTGTGTGATCATTGCTTCCGGCACGAGTGTGTTGTCGCTGGCCCGCTGCATTAAACCGGAAGGAACGGTGACGGTGATCACGGCAGCGCTCAACGTGGCCACCGAATTAAATGTGCATCCCGGCATTGAAGTGTTGTTGCTGGGTGGCATTCTCCGCAAAAGTTCCTCTTCGGCCACCGGTATCTATGCCGAAAAAGTACTGGATGATTTTTCCTGCAGCAAGCTGTTTCTGGGTGTCGACGGCATCGATATGGAATTTGGTCTCAGCACCACCAATGTGATGGAAGCCCAACTCAACCGCAAAATGATCGCCGCTTCACAAAAAACAATTGTGCTGGCCGACTCCAGTAAATTCGGGAAGCGCGGCTTTGGCCGCATCTGCGGTCTCGAGGATGTGGAGCAGGTGATCACCGATGCCGGCATCTCAGAGCATACGGTGGAAATGCTGAAAGGGATGGGGATTGAAGTGACTATCGTTTAATCCGCAGTGCCTGCGGAATGTGAAGATGTGCCCCGCCAAAGGCGGGGGCCAGGTGAAAATGTGCATGCAAGGAGAGCGACTGTTGCCTCCGGTATTTACGCCGCCGGTTGTTTCAATTTTCACATTTACATATTTCCACATTTACACATTACTTTGCATCAGCAAACCAAGACTATCTTCAACTATGAAACGTATCCTGCTTTCGTTGGGCGTTCTGTGCTTCTGCGTTTTATCTTCCGCCGCTCAATCCTCTTCCTGGCCATCCACCCTGCTGTGGCGCATATCCGGAAACGGATTGACCAAAGATTCCTATCTCTTCGGCAGTATGCACCTCCAGGACAAACGCATCTTTCATCTCAGTGATTCGCTTTATCATTACCTGGAGAAAGCCGAAGGTTTTGCCATGGAAATCGATGTGCATGAATACCTCGATTCGATTTTGCAAAAAGCCGTGGACGAAAAAATTTATGGCAGTGACGACGTAAAAGAACCACCACCTGCACTTAACGATATAGATGATATACTTGAACCACCGTCCGGCACGGAAAAGCGGTTAAGCAAACGGGAAATACGCGCGCTGAAAAAAATGCGCCAGGAAATTATAGCCGGTATGTTCAAAACGGAAAAGATGCCGGTCATTCTCGATATGTATCTCTATGCACTTGCCACACGAATGGGCAAATGGGCCGGTGGTATCGAAGACGTGACGGATCAATTGCAGATCATGGACGAAATAGGTCGTGGCGTACCTGATCAGGAAATGGACAGCCTGCAGGTGCCCGCAAGAGCCATGATGGAAAAAATGATTGCCATTTACCTCGCACAGGACCTCAACGCCGTTGACACCATGTTCCTGCAAACGAAGAACAAAGTGATGGAAGATATCCGGCTCATCCGCCGCAATTATAAAATGGCCGACCGGATGGATAGCCTTGGGCGCATACGCAGCATGTTCTTCACGGTTGGTACCGCACATCTTCCGGGCACTGAAGGCGTGATCGTATTGCTGCGGAAGAAAGGTTTTACCGTTGAACCGGTGTTCGGGTCTGCAAAGATCGATCCCGATGTTTACCGGAAAAAAGTGGCCGCCATCGCCTGGAAGCCTGTGTCGGACGATGCAGGCACATTCAGCATAGAAATGCCCGGCAAGACAAGCGATTTTAATGTTTTCGGAGAAGCCCTTCACATGAAAATGGCTTACGATATACTGGATCAGGAAATGTATATAGCCGGAAGTTTTGCCAAGTCCTATACCAACGAACAAGCGGAAATAGACGCATTGCGCAAGCGGATGAAAGAGAAGGTAAAGGATATGAAGAAGATTACGCACAATGGAATGTCCGGACTGGAAGGAACCATGAATTATTCAAGCTACCGGTATAAGATCCGCTATCTTGTTGGCAACGGCTCCATATATATGTTGATGAATGGCGGAGATGCTTCCCTTAATAAAAAGAACAACAATACGCAGCGCTTCTTCAATTCTTTTAAACCGCTGGAGGCACCTAAAAAGCTGGCGGCCAACAGTGTGGTGCAAAGTGACACGGCCGGTTATTTTGCTATCACCTGGCCCGGTCAATACCGCCGCAGCAAATCGTTGGAAAGCCGGCAGGATGGCCAGTCTTTTTCATCACGCTCCTGGGACCTGCTGGATATTGTCAACACACAATATAATATAGTACAGGTGCTCGACCTCAAAGCCGGCCTGGTACTGGAAAGCGATTCGGCGTATTTTGAAGAGTTACGTGCCGGATATCATGCGCAACTCAACGATGTAAAAGATGAGTGGGGCGAACGCTTCGGATATGCTTATTACCAGGCGCAGGGTTTTGCAAAAGACGAAGACCTGCGGCTTAAGTCTTTCACCCTGATCCGCGGCAACCGCGTGTACCAACTGATCAGCGGCGTACCCCGCAATGCGGCACCCGACAAAGACAGCGCATTCTTTGCTTCTTTCCGTCTGCTGGATTATCCCGCTACCGTCTGGACAGAACAGGTTTCCCCTGACGGAGATTTCCGCGTGAAACTTCCTTCCGCTTTATTGAAAAGAGAAACCGGCGAAGACCCGTCCGGTGTGCTGCTCCAAGACTGGGTATATGTTGGCAGCAACCCTGTTGATGCCACTTCTTACCGCATCGAAAAACAAAGCATCGGCGATTACACGGAAGTAACGGACACACTTAAGTTTCTCGAAGAAACGATGGTGCGGTATGAACTGGAAACAGATAGTGTATTGAGCAAACGTGAGGTGAGAAACGGAACAGCTCCCGGCCTCGAATGGACGATGGTGAAGGCCAACAGTCATACAGCCAAACAACTGCGTGTTATCTTACACGGCGATTCCTTGTATATTCTCCTGGTTGTGCAGCAGGAGAAAGATGCGCTGGCAAAACGTTATCAGTCCTTCTTTGATTCGTTCACTTTCACCCGCAGTTATACAGCGAATAGACAAAGCAAGAGTGATAAATTACTGAATGATATGCTGTCTGCAGACTCGGCTACGTATTTCAAAGCCCGGAATGCTTTGTATTCGCAGGAGTTTACACCAAAGGATCTTCCGCGGTTGCGGCAATTGATCGTAACAGAAATCCCAGGTGATACGTTGCACAATGATTATTTCCGCATACGTTTTCAACTGGCTGGTAAGCTTTACAACATAGGCGACGATGCCACGGTCGATTTTCTGACCGCACAATATGCCAAAGTTCCTGCAACGAATTACAACATGCAGGACGATATCATACATGGTCTTGCTTCCATTAAATCGACTTATGCTTATCAGGCGCTGCTGAAATTATTATTGGAAAAAACACCGTCACCCGACAGTACGGGTACGTTCACTTTTTCTTACAGATTATATGATTCACTCGAACTCACCAGGACTTTGTACCCGGGCTTGTTGCAGCTATTATCGAAGCCGCATATATCTCTGGCGGTTATCGATGTCACCGACCGGTTGCTGAAAGACGATCAGCTCGACAAAGAAACCGTGCGTCCGTATCTGCCGGTGATCCTGAAGCAGGTCGATAGTTATCTGCGTCAACCCTGGTCGCAGGATGATAGAGATAACGAAGGGTATAGCTATGTCGACATGTTGCACCTGCTTGGTTATTTCCCCGACACGGCTGTAGCATCGCGTATCCGCGGATTTCTTTCACCTGAGATGCCGGCCGCGCTGAATGAAAGCATCAGTTCGTTGATCCGTATGAAACAGCCTGTACCGGCGAAGTCGCTCAATGAACTCGCCGGCTTTCCGCTCTACCGCCGCGACTTGTATGCGCTGCTGGATACAACCGGTAATAAATCGCTTTTCCCGGCTAAATATAAAAACCAGCGCTCCTTCGCCGAATCCGAATTGCTTGCGTATTTCGATTATGAGGAATGGACACCGGCTGTTGAATTTGTAAAAGAGAAAAAAGTAAAATGGAAAGGAAAAGAGTTCCGCGTATTCTTATTTCAGATAAGCGATGAGGGGCTTAATTTTCCGATGCTGGGAATAGCCGGTCCCTATGCGCTGGATCAGGCTGAATTACAGACCAACGGTGAACTTACCGGTTACCACGAAGAAGCCTATAAGCTCAAAGATATTGATAAGCTATTGCAGGAATACCTGAAACAAAAAGAAAACCAGGAAGCCGGAGACTGAAACTTATTTTTTAGAAGGTTAAACGGAAGCTGCCAAATACGCCAAAGCGTTTGGTGGCTTCTTTTATATTGGACTGCGGCAGCAAACGCCACACACAGTCGATACGGATAAAGCGCAGGATATTATCGATGCCGGTACCTACTTCAAGATAGGTTTTGCCGTTGAGCGTTTGAAAATTATGTCCGTCCACAAAGTTTAGTTCGCGGTTTTTTTCATTCAGGCTGCCCCATAATGTTTTTACTGTATAGAACTGGCGGAACTTTAATTTAGGGATCAGCCTGAAAATACCATTGCCGATATTGTGTTCGAAGTTGATGCCGGCAAACTGATCATGAATGAACTCAAAACGGTTCATCATGTTGAACGCATACTTGTTGTAATAATACAACTCATTGCCGGGTGCAATATCAAGCAATACATAAGGCAGCGTACCGAATGTTTTACCACCGTACACCTGGAAGGAAATATTACCGACCGGCGGAATGCTGATATAGTCCGACACGCTGGCCGATAATTTGGTGTAATCGTATCCGCTATTAAAGATGCCTGAAATGCCTCTTGCTACAGTTAATTCAGCGATAGGATAGGGGCTACCCAGGCTGGTGCGGAAGAAGGTAGACTCCAGGAATTTTTCCAGGTAAGCGAAGCGTAATCTTAAAGCCACTTCGGCTGTTGCCAGCGGCGATGCTCCGGAAATAGCAAAAGAGTCTTTGGGTGGAAGATTGCGCAGCGGCGTGTATTGCTTATGCGTTACTGCCAGCAGTGTGGAGAAACCCGAACGTGTTTCATTGAAAAACTCCAGCCGTTTTTCTTCCACTTTCAGGAACTTGATGGGGATGCCTTTTTTACGGATCGCCAGGGCGAAGATATTGTCCTGTGACACTTCGCCATAATAGTTCTGTCCAAAGTCGAGATCGTTTACATACGAGGCAAAAAAGTATTGCCGCGGATCTTTTTTGGGCAGGTAGAATACTTCACCTTTTCCTTTGAACTTGCGGTCGCCAAAACCATAAGCGACATAGCCATGCCACCACCATTTTTTATCGAAATGCCGGTTGCTCGCCAGGTCGAAACGCATCCGGAAGCCCTCCCAGCCGTTTCCCGTAAACCAGTTATAGGCCGAACCAAATTGCAGGTTGCCAACATTGAAGTAACCGGTGGCAAGAAAGGTAAGTTGTTTGGTCAATCGTTTGAAGGATGGCGCATTGGTGAGCGTATCGATCATGTGAATGATGCCTTTTTCCGTTCGCGAAAGTTCTTCGTGCCGGGCTGTATCCCAATATTCGCGCGGCTTATAGGCTGCGCCTTCGAGTGTGAGTACTTCTTCCAGCCGTTTATTTTTCGCCAGCTCCTGCACTACGCTGCTGTCATTGACAATCACATTCCGGTAGGTGGTTGTCTTTCGCCCGATGAGGCCCGGCACCATTTTGCCGACAGGCGACACATCCGCCACAAATTTATCCTTCGATAAAAACCAGGTGGAATCGTTGATCAGCGTGTATTCCTGGATCAGGCTCAGGTTTTCGAGGAAGTTGATATTGGCTTCTTTGCCCAGTCGCAGGTTCATGCGTTGAATGGCAAAGCTGCCCACATGTACCCAGCAATCACCTTCAAAGGTATTCGTGCCTTTGCGGCGCGGTGCAAATACCAGGTGGAAATAACGGTGGTTGCCGATCTGCTGCGTATCGATTACGTTATAGTTATAATAGATATCACCGTTGTCACTGGCCGGACTTACAAACTGTTTATCGAATACGGGAATAAAATTGTTATATACATTGATCACCTGGTCCATGCCACCGAGAAACTTGATCATGCTTTCATTGCGTACACCGTTGGTGTTAACGGCTTTGATAATCTCGCGGCGCTTCAACGGTTTCTTCTGATAGTAATAATCGGAAAGTGCTTCTGTGAGGTAGGCAGGCAAATATTTTTGTTCGTCGGTAGAATCGATATGCTGGTTGATGATATCGCCGATGCCGCGCAACGGTTTAAAGCGCGTGATGCGGCGGAAATTCATATTCTTGATATCGAGTTCGAGCTTGTTGTAGAGTTCGTAGGAAAAATTCTGGAACCGGTAGCGGTCATTGCGTGGTTTGTTCTGCACAATCTTGCGCCACACGAGCAGGCCTTTGTTCACCTTCACTTTCACGCGCACATCATTATTGAAGGTACCGCGCTCCATCGGGATTTCAAGCAGAAGGGAATCTTTGTTGGCCGGTATGGCAAAAGTGTAGGGTTGGTAACCAACGCAGGTAACGAGCAACGAGTCGGAAGGCCATTCGGCCACCTGGAAGGAAAAGAAACCGGCCGAATCGGTGAGTCCACCGAAAGACGTGCCTTTAAATGTAACGGAAGCGAAAGGAACTTTCTCTTCGCTGTGAAAATCTTTGATCACACCGCTGATGATCTTTTGCGCGGACAGGTGCGATGCCGTCAGCAGGATCAGGGTCAATAAAAGAAAACGGGTAATGGGTCTGGCGTTCGACATGAATATGCAAATCTACTCCGCAAAGCCGTAAAAGCGGCGGGAATTTGCCTGGAGCATGTATTTAACGAATTTTTTATTTGGAAAATCAGCCGGAGGCATATTACTTTGTATTTCAAAGTGCTTTTTATGGACGATAATTTAAGAGCCGGTTCCCTGCAGGACGTGCAGGACATCAAGCGGCTGATGCAGCGCAGCAGCCGGTTTACTTCGCTCAGCGCCTGGAGTTTTACGGGTGCCGGTGTTGTGGCTTTGGCAAGTGCCCTCATCGGACGCTATCTTTTTTTCCTGCCGTATTACCGGTCTTACAATACCCGCGGCGCTTTTATGGCGAGCGACTTTGCGGAACTCAAAACCCAACTGCTGGTGTTGTCGTTCATCACATTGATCGTGGCAGCGGGTGTTGCTGCCTTGTTCACCTGGCTCAAAGCGCGCCGCCAGGGACAATCATTATGGGAATACAGTTCCCGTCAGGCAGCCTGGCAGTTTGCCATTCCCATGGCGGCGGGGGCCGTTTTTTTGCTCGGCATGCTGCGCTATGATGAATGGCGGTTCATTGCACCGGGATGCCTGGTTTTTTACGGCTTGTCGATGGTGGCAGCCAGCCGCTTTACGCTGGGAGCCGTACGCTGGCTGGGTTTCGGTATGATCCTGCTCGGATTACTCAATATGTTTTACATCGGTTATGGCCTGTATTTCTGGACGCTTGGTTTTGGTGTATTGCATGTCGTATTCGGACTGATCATCTGGTTCCGGTATGAACGAAATGAAAAACCTGTTGTTGATATTGCAAAGGATCCTTTATGAACCCCATCGCCGGATTAAATAAATTGTTTGACAACCGCATACGCCTCGGGGTGATGAGCATTCTCATGGTCAATGAGGAAGTGAGTTTCAACGACCTCAAGCGTATGCTGGAAGTAACCGACGGCAACCTGGCCACCCACCTCGTGAGCCTTGAAGAAAATGGTTACATCAAGGTACATAAAGGATTTATCGGACGCAAAACAAACACCACCTATTCGGTTACGCGCAATGGAGAAAAAGCCTTTAACGACCATATCCAGGCGCTCGAAAACATGATCAAGGGAATACGATAATTTTTTTGCCCCTATACTTTGTATTTCAAAGTACTTTTTAAAATAAATAAACAATAACAGTTATATGGAAAATTCCTCTTCCTCTCCGCTTTCCGGTTTAATGGACAAAGGAAAGTTTTTCTTTAAAGGTCTCGTCATTTTTGGTATTGCGTTGTTACTCTGGGTACCCACCTGGTTTATCCTGGAAATAGTCAGGGAGCGTGAACTGCGCCGGCAGGAAGCGTCTGCTGATATCAACCAGAAATGGGCGGGCCCGCAGAAAGTAACGTCGCCGATGATCGCCGTGCCTTATAAGGTTGGTGGTAATGTGATTTACTTCATGCCCGACAAGGCCGACCTGTCGACCCGGGTGTCGACAGAAACACGCCGCCGCGGTATTTATGAAGTGCCTGTGTATCACTCTTCCATTAATATTACCGGTTCGTTTGCCCCGGCAGATATAGCTTCCTTTGGCGGGCAGGACAGTTCGCTCGATTGGGACAGGGCCTTATTGATTTTGCCAGTTAAAGATGCGATGCGCGGTATACGCGACGACATCCGTCTGCAGTGGGACGATCAATCCCTGACCCTGCTGCCGCAATACGAAGGAGCAGACTTCCTCAAAGATGCTTATTATGTTCGCCTTCCCTTGTCCGGGGATAAAATGCATTCATTGCATCAGTTCAACCTGCAATTCAATCTCAATGGTTCGGGTGAGTTGTTGTTTGCCAGCGCCGCACGCGATACACGTATTAAAATGGAGTCCGCCTGGAAAGATCCGAGTTTCCAGGGAAGTATGTTACCTGAAACACGTGAAGTGGGCGACAGCGGATTCGTGGCCAACTGGAAGTTTCTTAACCGCCATACACCAGCGATATGGGTCAGCCGGAGTTATTCGCTCGAGCCATTGACAGTGGGCACCGTATTCATGTTGCCGGTGGATGGGTATGATAAAACACGCCGCGCCGTTAAGTACGCTTTGCTTTGCATCATATTGACCTTTGTTGCTTTTCTGCTTATTGAACTCATCTACAAAAGAAGTCTGCTGCTCGTGCATTATGGTCTCGCAGGATTGGCGCTCGTATTGTTTTATACCTTATTGTTATCGGTATCCGAATATACCGGGTTCAACTGGGCGTATTGTATTGCCGGCGTTGCCACGATCGCGCTGGTGACATGGTACACCGGCGGTATTCTGAAGTCGGCCCGCGTTTCCCTGTTCATTTGCCTGGTGCTGACCGCCGTGTACGGTTATATTTTCAGCATCATTCAATTGCAGGATTTCTCACTGCTCATGGGAAGTACCGGATTGTTTATCGCACTCGCGATCGTCATGTATTTCTCCAGGAGATTACAGCAATAACCATGGCCTTGTCCGCTTATATCCGGAAACGTCAACGGAGCCTTGGCTATGCCTGGCAGGGGCTGCGTGTTTTCTGGAAAACTGAACCGCATGCGCGTGTACATGCAATGGCAACAGTAATAGCAATAGCTGCGGGTTGTTGGTTTCATCTAAATAAAAATGAATGGAAATGGTTGCTGATCGCCATCTTCCTTGTGTGGATCACGGAGATTTTAAATACGGCTATTGAGAAATTGGCAGACATAGTTTCTCCCGGCTATTCAATCGCTGTCAAACAGGTCAAAGACATGGCCGCCGCTGCCGTGTTGCTGAGCGCCGTGTTTGCGGTAGTGACAGGGCTGATTATTTTTTTACCTAAAATCATTTCAGGCTCATGAAAAAGAAAATACTGCATGCCGTACGCCATGGCTGGCGTAATCAGTTGTACAACCCTGTTTTTCCTGAAGACTGGCTGTTGTTGTCTTCTCTCTTTGCTTTCGGTTTGCTGATACTGCGCATATTGACAACGAATGAAAATACCTATCTGTTTTTGTTATGGAACCTGACGCTTGCCTTTGTTCCTTTTATATGTACCTGGTTCTTTCTGCAGGCAGATCCGCGCAAACGCTGGCTGAAGGCAACATGGTTTATACTCTGGTTGCTGTTTCTGCCCAACTCCTTTTACCTGTTCACTGATCTCTTCCACTTCAGGGAGGTGCGTTCGGCGCCGGGCTGGTTTGATCTTGTGTTGTTATTGTCTTTCGCCTGGAGCGGTTTGCAGGCGGGGATGCTTTCACTGCAGCGGATAGAAAGCTGGCTGCGGAGCCAGGGATGGCTCCGCCGGCCGGCTGTGTTTATTTTTCCTGTTCTTTTCCTGTGCGCCCTGGGTGTCTACCTCGGACGTTACAGACGGTTCAATAGCTGGGACATTTTCACCGATCCTTTTGCACTGACCGATCATTTACTGGAACTTTTTTTTCAGCCGCTCGGTCATACAGAGTCGTGGGCGATGATCATCAGTTATGCGCTTTTCATCTGGCTGATCTACCAGGGTAGTAAACCAAGAACCCTGAAGATGCACTGACAGTCGAAAAAAAATCCCGCTATCGAGCGGGATTTTTTATTGGTATAAAAAGAATTCATTTAGAAGTCGATGCCCATACCGAAGTACCACATCGGTTTGCCGCGGAAGATGCCGTTCATTTCCCAGGCTGCATCTACTTTCAGGAAGTAACCCAGCAGGGTACTGCGTGCACCAAATCCATAACCGCCGGCAAATGGTCCGAGACCGCCCGCTTTCAGGCGCACACTCACTACGTTGTTTGGATCGTTGGCATCGATGTAGGTGGTTTGAGGACGCTCCAGTTTATCAAACTGTCCATTCCAGGCAGTACCGAGATCAAAGAATTGTACGAGCTGGAAGTTGCGGAGCAGTGCATTGTTGATCGGTTTGTTGAAGAACGTGGTGAACACCGGTACGCGGATTTCACTGTTCAGCACCACTGCATTGTTACCGTTGGCAATGTTTTGTTTGAAGCCACGCACGGGGTTGGCGAGTGTCTGGTAAGTATAGGTATTATCCGGGCTCGGGCGGTTGCCGTCGTTGAATTTCGGAGAGAACCAGTTGTCGGCGCCACCTACATAATAGATGACCTTCTGATTGCCCCAGGAGAAATCTCCCGATGCACGTACTGCCCAGATCAGGTTACGGTAAATAGGATAGTAGTGACGCGCATCGAAGCCGGCATTGAAGATGTATTTGCCATCGGTATTGCTAACGTTGCTCAGTTGCGTGAACCAGTCGAAGAATACTTTATAACGCAATCCTTTCCAGATATTGGTTGCAGGGTTGATTGTGTTGTCGTGTACATATTCAACACTTACCTGGCCATAGGTCAGTTTCTGGTCGGGAATATCCAGTGCATTCGGCGGGAAGTTGTTCGACAGTACTACCGTGCGGTCGAAGCGCGGACCGATGGTGGCACGCAGGCTGCGCACACGGTCGAGCGGATAACGCAAACGTGCGAGGTAATAGTTGGAGAACATTTTACCGTCGTAGTTCAGACCGCTGTTCTGCTCGGTAAGTCCTACGCGGTTGCTGCTGCGGAAATAAGTGAAACCCCAGTCAAGGCGCTTGCGCAGGTTATAAAACTCAAACAGCACATCGTTGTCGCGCAGGTTGGGCGCAATGCGGATACCGCCGGTGAACTTGACGTCTTCCATCAGGTCGCTTGTGCCGAGGCGCAGCATACCGTTGAAGTCGCCACCGTTGGAAAGATAGATGGGGCCGGCACCGCCGCCATAAGGCTGAAATTTATTAACCGCGAGTACGGAGTTGTTGAAACCCGTTACGGCATAGTCTGCAAAGAATTTCGGCGGACGGTATTCATACAATTTGGCTTTGCGCAGTACGGGTTCGCGGATTTCCACATCGGAGCTTACCACTTTTCCAACCACCTGGCCGTTTGTGTTCACCGAATCGCGTTTTTCATCACTGAATTCGCTTTGGAAGAAATCATTCTGCGGTGGTTTCTGCGGGTTGCCGCCACCGGCCGGATCTGTTCCTGCTTTTTTATTGGCAGCGCGACGTTCTTCGTCCAGCAACTGACGTACATATTCGGTCGGACGTGCATTGACGTTGCGGCGCTTCAGGGTGTTCTCGTCAACTTTCAGGCGATACAACATTTTCAGGTCAGCCATTTTGATTACTTCACTTACCTGCTGGTTGTCGCCGGCCGTGCGTGTTTCGATCAGGCTGCTTTGGTAATTCGTTAATGGGAAAACATAAGACGAGTCGTTGGTAATCGATACAAAACCTACCGAGTCGATATCCGTTTTATTCCATTCGTTCATCACACTGTCGATCTCTGCCTTCGGCGGATTGCGCAATACTTCATCTCCGATAAACACCAATGTATCCAGGCCCGCTCTTTCGGTGCGGAAGAAACCTGCATAGCGGTTGTTGATACCGTTTTCGTCACTCACGAAAGTGAAGTGTGAAGTATTGTATTGAGAGGGGAAACGGGCGTTGCCGCGTTTCAGGTTGGTCATTTGCGAGATCTGTTTGAAATCGGATTTGTTCCAGTTGTCAACCAGGAAAATATTAAAACGATTGGCAGGCAATGAGTCGTCGCTGCTTGCTGCGTTCGCCGAAGGACGGTTGCTGGAATAAATAATGCCTGTTTTGTTGGGGAAGGCCACAAAAGAAGGATCGAGATCATCGTATACGTCGTTGGTGATCTGCTCGATGGTTTGTTTGTCGATCTTGTACGTATAGATATCCGTTTGTCCGCTACGGATGGCGCTTAACAACAGGGTATTGTTATCAAGCATGTATTTCATGTCCTGTACCTGGTCAAACATCGGCAGCTCGATTCCTTTGGTGGTCTTGATGCGCAGGACGGCATCGAAGACAAATAGTTTCAGTTTGCCTTTTTCGTTATAGATACAGGCGAGCCTTGTACCTTTTCCGTCCCATGCCAGGATGGGATAGTTGGGGTTGATTTCGTTGTCTTTGCTGCGGGTACCGTAGCGGAGCAACACCTTGCGGTTATAAAAATTCTCCACAAGCACTACGGAATAAATGCCTTGCTTGAATTCTACCAGTGCATAGGAATAACTTTTGGCGATCGGGTTGGCGTTGAAACGGATATAGTCTTTTTTACCTACGGTTTCCGTAACGGCCAGTTGTCCTTTGGGAACGTTCTTGCGGCCACGGAGATCTTTGTAATACTGCTGTGGCACTTCCTGCATGAAATCGCGGAGCAGGTATTTAAATTTTTTCTGGGCGAGTTTATTGGATGCGTTGTTCAGGTTGCGGTAAACGCGGGCCAGGTAAAGGAAGTAGGTTACCTTATTCTTGCCGTATTTGTCGGCGATGTATTTCCAGAAAGCGTGTCCTGCGAGGTTGGGTTTTTCGTAGGCAAACTGGTAGAAATTGTTGTAAGTACCGTTGAGCATTACGCCGCGGAGTTCGTCGTCGAGTGAGGGGCTCCAGTTTTCGGCAGCGTATTCGATGTAGCCATCGGTCAGCCATTTTGGAAGATCGAGCAGAGCCTGGTTGGCGGCAAACTCGCCGAGATCGTCGCCGAAGAGTACGTTTTCCACGAGTACGCGGGCAAGACCCTGGCGGATCTGCTTTTTGAGGTTGTCGTGATTGCCATCGAAGTAAACGAGCATTTTGTTGTTGACCAGTTTGGTCACACCGCCGGTATTTTGCCAGTCGATGCCGAGTCCGATATTGGACTGCTGCATTTCATCGAAGTTGTTGTATACAACGATGTTGGTACGGCGCTGGATGCCGTATTCAATAAACTCTTCGAGGCCGGGTAGTTCGTGTTCGGCTATCTGGGCTACATATTTTCCCAGACCCAGGCCATCCTGGCTGAAGTAGGTATTGAAGTTTTCGGTCTGGTAATACTTCCACTTGAACTTCTGATATTGTACGCGGTTTTTGCCAAATTCAACAGCATTGGCCTGCGCCGATGCTTTCATACCAGTTAGCAAGGTAAGGCAGACAATCAGGCTAGTTAATTTATTCATACGATTGGGCGATACTTTATTGCGTTTACTTAGTTCTTATCCCGGGAATGTGGGTGAAGATTCCTGCTTGCCTTTTCATTCCCGGCGTGTAGTTTTGAGCCTTATACCGGTTATTTACGGAAAAACAGCGTTCCCAATTTTAAAAATACAAAAAACCCTTCATGTTAAGCGTTAAGTCGTTCACATTTAACCCGGTTCAGGAAAATACCTATCTGTTGTATAACGAAGAAAAGGAGTGTTGCATTATCGACCCGGGCTGTTATTTTCCGCAGGAGGAGCAGCAACTGGCGGATGCCATCCGTTCCGAAGGGTTAAAGCCGGTGCTTTTGCTGAATACCCATTGTCATTTCGACCATATTTTCGGGAATAAGTTTGTGGCCGAAACCTGGGGACTGATCCCTCATCTGCACGGGCAGGAGATGCCGGTGCTGGAGCGGGCCGCGCAGGCTGCTGCTGCCTGGCAGATCCCGTTTACCGCTGTTTACGATGGACCGGTAGTCGAAATCCGGGAAGGCGAAACCGTTGGCCTGGGCGGTGAAGAACTGCAGATCCTGTTTACGCCCGGGCATTCTCCCGGCAGCGTATCGTTTTACAGCGAAACATCCGGGTTGCTGATAGCCGGCGACGTATTGTTCAACCGCAGCATCGGCCGCACCGATCTTCCCGGGGGTGATTACGACACCCTTATCCGGAGCATTCACACGCAACTGCTTGTACTGCCGGACGAAACGAAGGTTTATCCCGGCCACGGGCCCATGACGACAATAGGGTTTGAGAAAATGAATAACCCGTTTTTGACGAACAGGTGAATGGTCAATTGTCAATAGTGAATAGTCAATAAACAGTCATTTACTCCCTGGTTCGTGTATACACGAACCAGGGCATGGGAGCATTAAACCTTACGCCTTCTACCTTCCACCCTTACTTCCGCCGTTCGCCTTTCTTCGCGGCTCTTTCGCGGTTGGACTCTTCCAGCCGGATATTATGACGGATCACATCCCAATATTCTTTTCCGTAGGGAACAAAAATCTCCGAGCCGGCGGGAATGTCTTTTTTGGCCTGGATAAAAACGCGTACACCTTCTTCCACATACTCGGCGTTGTTGGTAACACCTTTCACGCGCGTGATGCCGCGGGCATCGTTGGCATAACGGGCCAATTCTTCCGTATTGTTGCTCGCATCGATTACATGTGAACGTTTCACGTAGTAGATGTAACCGTTCTCACCGTTGTTGTGTTCTACTTCTTTCCAGGTGGTGATCTTTCCTTTGTATTCTACGATCGGAGTGCCTTTGGGAATAAAATTTTTCGTAAAAAGACCTTTGCCAGCTCCTGGTAAAGATGAACGCTTTATCACGAGCTGTTTTTCCAGTAATGTCATAATGAGGGGAGTAAACTTTGATTTTGCGGCGTGAAGTTAACCCGTTTTACCGGTACCGCAATAGGTATTACCTGCTGATCAGCGGATAAATTTTCCAATGACAGGCATGCGGCTGAATTCTTTTTTTTCCACGTTGAGAATAAACCATCCGAAAAGTGCCAGCAGTAAAGTAGAGAAGGCAAAATTGGCAGCGGTTCCCAGCCCGATCTTGCTGAATAATATTGCTATGCCATAAAGCAACACTACGATTACGATATAAGCCACCAGCTTCTTCCAGGGGTAAGGAATACGATAAACTTTTTGTCCCCATACAAACGACAACACCATCATAGTGCCATAACAAAGGAAGGTAGCCCAGGCACAGGCCATGTAACCAAAGCTTGGAATGAATAAAAAGTTAATCAATAAAGTGATACCCGCTCCGATAAAAGTGATCGTTGCACCGGCTCTCGTGCGGTTGGTGACTTTGTACCAGATACTGAGATTGTAATAAATACCGAGAAACATGTTGGCCAGTAACAAAATGGGCACCACACGCAAACCGGTCCAGTACGTTTCACGGCTTAAAAAATGTTTCCATATGTCGAGGTATAATACTACTACCAGGAACATCAGGCATACGGCGATCACAAAAAACTTCATCACGCGTGCGTAAGTGCGTTGCGGATTCTCTCCCTGCGATTGCTTGAAGAAAAAAGGTTCTGCGCCCATTCTGAACGCCTGCACAAACAAAGTAATGAGGATGGAAAGTTTGTAACAACCGGAATATATACCAATCTCCGTCAACGGATCGGCAGAAGTGGACCACCAGCGGAGCATGATGCGGTCCATCGTTTCATTGACCATGCCGCCAAAACCCACGATGAGCAAAGGCATGGAATAGCGCATGATCTCGCGCCACAGGGTTTTATTGAAACGCCACCGGAAAGCAAAGAACTCCTTGCGCAGCAAAATAAAAGTGAAAAGGCTCTGAGCCACATTGGCCAGAATAAGATAACCCACCTCCATGCCGGGTTTGTAAAACAGCAGCAGGAAATGATCGGGATGGTCTTTGGCAATACGCGGGCAAACGGACAGAAAGAAGATGGTCAGGGCAATATAAACAAGAATGCCTGAGATCCGGATCACGGCGTATTTAACGGGCCGGTTGTCGTGCCGCAACTTGGCAAAGGCGATAGTGGTGAGTGCATCCAGCCCGATGATAAAGGCACACCAGGTAATATATTCCGTATGATTTTGCAGGGAAATAATATCGGCAATGGCGCTGCGGAAAAGGATCATCAGCGTGGTAAGACTGATGGTGCTGATGATCAGGCTTACCGTAATGGTATCGTAAACATCGGCCGCCTGTTCTTTTTTCTGGATATAACGGAAATAAGCCGTTTCGAGGCCATAGGTAAAAAGGATATTGAGAAAAGGAATCAGTGAATAGATCAATTGCATTTCCCCGTAGGCAGACGTTAGCAGCGCGCTGGTGAGGTAAGGCGTTAATAAATAGTTAAGAAAGCGGGCGGCAATAGAACTTACCCCGTACCACATCGTTTGTCCCGCCAGTTGTTTAATGCTGCTCAATGAAATACAATTCTTTCGACAAACCTACAGGTTTACGCGCAGATTTCCGGTAGCTACCGGGCCGGGAAACCCTATTTTTAAAAAAAGCGTATCTTTGTCGTCCCCTCTAAATCCGCAGCACGGGTTTTTTAGTAATCCTTTACGCTGTGTGCTGATCTATCCAACATCATTTTTTATTAGTTACTAAAATCTGAGTTTATGAAAAGATTTTTTATCGGGCTTTTTATGGCCGCCAGCCTTACTGCTTCTGCACAGGTATACGAGGGAAAAGTGTCTTACCAGAAAACCGAGCAACCAGCGTTGGTGATGGAATATAATTATCCGCCGGACCTGGTGGAAAGTGCCATCAAACAAAAAATGGAGAAGATAGGACTGAAAGCAAAGTCAAGCAAAGGCTTCCTGGTTTACAGCGGGGCTACTATCAGCGAGATCAGCAGTTCTCCGATGGACTATGCCTTCAAAGTGGAGCGCAAAAGCCGCCGCGACAAAAACACTTCGATCGTTTACATGGTAATGAACGGAGCCAATGCATTGAGTGCAGAAAGTGGTTCAACCAATTCCAACGGTAAATATTTCCTGGGCAACCTGTCTCCCGACATCGAGAGCAGCAGCCTGGAAGTAGATATCAAAGCGCAGGAAGACAATCTCGCGAAAGCGGAGAAAAAGTACAAGAGTATGCAGGACGATAAAGCCGATATGGAAAAGAAACTCCGCAAGCTCCAGGATGATCTCAAGACCAATGAAAAGGATCAGGCCAACCAGGAAAAAGAACTGGAAAAGCAGCGCGGTGTGCTGGAGGCGTTGCGGGGAAGGAGGAAATAATGTGTCACGAGGCCTGCGGCCCGTGAATGTGCAAATGTGAAAATGTTTATCAGGCGCGAGGCTAGTCCTCGCGCTTTTTTATGGCTGTAGTCCATTTCCACATTTACATATTTCCACATTTTCACATTATTTATGGCCGGGCCAGCGCCGGATTCCGCACAAAACCTGTATCGGTCAGGGTGCCCATGAATTCGACCAGGTGACGGATTTCGGCGTCGGTCAGCGGAATGCCGCCAGCCAGTTGCGGATCGAGGGTGGGACCAGGCTGTACGTTGGTGCGGTAATGAATGAGGCATTGCGCAAGTGTATTGAAACGGCCATCGTGCATATAATTATTACTTACGGCCACATTACGTAACGAAGGCACTTTGAAAAGCAAAGAATCTTTCGGCTGGCGGGTCGTCATCATTTTCCCGAAATCATTTAACGCCGGATCCAAGGGGAGACCATTGTTGCGGAAACGATGATCGGTGAACAAAGGCTCGGTATGGCAACTGTTGCATTTGGCAAGAAACAAAGTGTAACCGCTTTGTTCATTGGCGGTGAAACTTGCCTCACCTCTTTTTACGCGGTCATATTTTGAATCGGCCGACAGCAGCGAACCGGTGAACTGCTCGAGTGCTTTCAATATATGATCCGGTTGAATGAACTGCGTGCCGAATACTTTTTTAAAAGCCGCACGATAATCCGGATCGGCCTGTAATTTTTTAGTGACGCCGGCAAATGATTCCGCCATTTCAACATGACCATTGATCGGTTGAGCTATGGCTGCATAAATAGAAGAATAAGCACTGTCCCAATGATAACCTTTTTGCCAGGCAAGATTGAACAGTGGTGGCGCATTGCGAAGTGTATGCGAATTATTATAGCCGTGTGCGCGGTCGTGATCGAATAAGCCAAAAGCCGCTTCCTGCTGATGGCAGGACGAACAGGGGAAATTGCCGTCGAGCGAAAGCCGGCCATCATAAAACAATTTTCTTCCCAATTCAAATCCTTCTTTGGATAAGGGGTTGCCGGCAAAGCGGAAAGAGGGATCGGGAAAACCTGCAGGAACTGTTTGCGAGAGGTAAGTAAGGCTGTTTGGATTGTCGGATTTGCGGCAACCGGATGCGAAGTAACCGATCGTGATCGTGAAAAGTAGTAATGACAATATGGTGGTAAACAGTCTCGGCATTAAAAATCTCCCGGTTTGAATTTGCGGCGGTCAGCTTTACGGGTGGTCTGTCTTTTCTTTGACTCCAATCTTTTCTCTTTCGCTGCTTTGCTTACGCGTGTGGCAATGCGTGGTTTCTTTTTTGCCAGCGCTTCCCCGATCAGTTGATGCATGCGGAGTGTGGCTGTTTCTTTATTGTAAAGTTGCGTGCGATGTTCCTGTACTTTGAACTGCAACCAGCCTTCGCTGTTGATGCGGTTGGCCAGTTTGGTAGTGATCAGGTCTTTTTGTTCCGCTGTCAGTATTGCGGAATTTTCAATATGAAAGGCCGCAATGACGGCGGTTTCAACTTTATTTACGTTTTGCCCGCCCTTGCCGCCGCTGCGGGTGGTCTGGTAAACGATTTCGCGGGAAATATCGGGAGCCATGCAATTCAAAATTCAAAAAAGTGAATAAGTCAATAGGTCAATAGTGAATAGTGAATGAACAGCCAGTGCTGTTTAACCTTTCACCTTCTACCTTCGCATAAAGATACAAACTTATGAGAGCTGTGATACAACGCGTAACGGAGGCATCGGTGAAGATCGATGGTGTCATCAACGGACAAATAGCAAACGGATTGTTGATCCTGCTGGGTATCGAAGCGGCAGACGGTCCTGATGATATCAGCTGGCTCAGTGCCAAGATTGCGGGGTTGCGTATTTTCGATGACGAACAAGGTGTGATGAATCGTTCTGTTGTGGAAATTGACGGCGGCATTCTCGTGATCAGCCAGTTTACACTTTTTGCTTCCACGCGCAAGGGCAATCGTCCTTCTTATATCCGTGCAGCCAGGCCGGAAATCGCCATTCCTTTGTATGAATCATTTGTGGCTGCGGTGTCTGCTGCTATCGGCAAACCGGTAGAGACGGGTATTTTCGGAGCAGATATGAAAGTGTCGTTGCTGAATGACGGGCCGGTGACGATTTTGATTGATAGTAAACAGCGTGAATAGGTGAATAGTGAATAGTGAATAGTGAATGATCAGTAAATCATTATGGGTGTCGCCTTGTAATTTTCAAATTATCAAATTTTCAAATTAGCTAGATGCCTATTTTCTCCGAATAGGTCTGCCCGTTCTTCATGCGGATCATCACGAAGAAGATTTTTTCATTGACCGTTACGGTAAAATTGAAATCCTGGGCATTCAGATCTTTTTGTTCCACCACACGATGACCGCGGGCCGTCCATACCATTATACTATGCATCGGTTGCTGGCTGCGGATGGTTATTTGCCGGCCATGAGTCAGGATGCGAAAGGGTTTGGCAAGGCTGTCGCCTGCAGGTACCGCAGCTCGCAGGCGGAATGCACTCATTTGACCTAAACAAATGAATAGCAGGACGTAAACAGTCCATTTAAGGCTCGCCTTCCGTTGCATTGAATCAGGGTTAGTAGTGTGAGAAATGTGGAAAGTCTGTGGATAACGCCAATAATCATGCTATATTGCAAGGAAGTTCTAAATACTTTGTTATGACTATTCGCGAAGCACAGGATACGGTTGATCAATGGATAAAAACGGTGGGCGTTAAATATTTTAGTGAATTGACCAACCTCGCCATATTGACGGAAGAGGTGGGAGAGCTCGCCCGCCTGATGGCACGGCAATACGGTGATCAGTCTTTCAAAGAATCGGACAAAGGCCGCGAACTGGGTGATGAGATGGCCGATGTATTGTGGGTATTACTTTGCCTGGCCAACCAAACCGGTGTAGATCTCACAGCGGCGTTGCAGAAAAATTTGGATAAAAAAACGCAACGCGACAGCGAAAGGCATCGCAACAATCCTAAATTACAGTGAGTTTAGTTTGGCATTATGTATGATTAATAATGAAATATGCCACTTAAGAATACCTGGAAACTCCTCAAACAGTCTATTACCGATTTCTCCAACGACCGCGCCATCAAACTGAGTGCGGCATTGGCCTACTATACTATTTTTTCCTTGCCAGGGCTTATCATCATTGTGATATGGGTAAGCGATTTGTTTTACGGTAAAGACGCTGTTGAAGGCAGTATATATGGACAGATAGCGGGTTTTGTGGGTAAAGATGCGGCTCTGCAGGTGCAGGACATTATCCGTAATGCATCGTTGAGTAATGAAAGTGGTTTTGCCACGATTGTTGGTCTGGCAACGCTGATCATCGGCGCCACCAGCGTATTCGGGGAAATCCAGGATTCCATCAATCTTATATGGCACCTCAAGGCCAAACCACGCAAGGGCAGGGGTTGGCTGAAACTCATCATCAACCGGCTGCTTTCGTTTTCAGTTGTGATATCACTCGGGTTTTTATTGCTGGTATCGCTGGTATTAAATGGCGTGATGGATGTGTTGATCGGAAGACTTACACAAATGTTTCCCGAATCACAGGTCATACTGGCTTATATCGTGAACGTGTTGATCACCTTCGGTATCACTTCGTTTTTGTTTGGTCTTATCTTTAAAATATTGCCGGATGCGCGCATCCGCTGGCGGCACGTGAGAGCCGGCGCTTTTACGACCGCAGCACTGTTTATGATCGGTAAATTCCTGATCGGGTTTTATTTGGGACAAAGTAAAATGTCATCCGCTTATGGTGCGGCGGGTTCTGTGATCGTGATCCTGTTATGGGTATATTATTCAGCCATCATACTTTATTTTGGTGCAGCCTTCACGCGCGTATATGCCATTCATCAAGGCTCGCATATCTATCCGAATAATTATGCTGTCTGGATCGAACAGGTAGAGGTGGAAAATAAACAATCCATCCAGGCGCAACCTTCTGTAGCCGCACAAACCACCGGCGAACCCACGCAAAAGCCTGGTGAATCTGCAACGGAATGACACGAACAGGTGTCAACAATTGCATGACTACGAAAACCCTACTTACGATCTTTCTGCTCACGCTGGTAGCGTGCCGCAGGGGCGGAGATGCTGCTTCTTCTCCCTGTATTGAAATGTCTACCTGTGCAGATGTGAATTGCCAGCCCGCCACCAATCTGTTTAAGTTTGTATTGCTGGATGAAGAAACGGGCGAAGACCTTGTATTTGCAGACAATCCCCTTCTGCAGCCCACGGATATTACAGTGAGCAACAATGCCGGAATCGAATTGGCCGTAACAGCCTATAACCGGTCATTCGGAGCCGCGCATCTGTCTGTGGAGACTGGTAAGAACCAAGTGAAGGACACGCTTTTTCTCGAAATCCAGGGGCAGCGGATCTATACCCTGTATCCGCGTTTTTGCAACGTTAGCTGCTGCACGCCCATGGCCTACGAACTACGCACGCAAAAAGGCGATGTGAAACGGCGCAGCGAGCACATTTTTCCCCTTACCTACTAGCGGAAGCATACGGCAAAGGCTCTGTTCGCTTATCTTTGCGGCCTATGGCAAACGATACGAATAAGTTCCAGGCGATTATCTCTCATTGTAAAGAGTACGGTTTTATTTTTCCCAGCAGCGAGATCTATGATGGTCTGCAGGCTGTATATGACTATGGTCAGATGGGTGCCGAGCTCAAAAAGAACATCAAAGATTACTGGTGGAAAAGCATGACGCAGTTGCACGATAATATCGTGGGCATCGACGCGGCTATTTTTATGCATCCTACTACCTGGAAAGCCAGCGGTCACGTGGATAATTTCAACGATCCCATGATCGATAACAAAGACAGTAAGAAACGTTATCGTGTAGACCACCTGATCGAAGCACATGCCGAGCTGATGGAAAAAGATGGCCGCGACGATGAAGCCAAAGGCATGCTCAACGAAATGGATCGCCTGCTGGCGAAAGATGATTTTGAAGGATTAAAAAAACTCATCCTCGACCGCGGTGTGAAATGCCCGATCAGCGGCACTTCCAACTGGACCGATATCCGCCAGTTCAACCTGATGTTCGCTACCGAATTCGGTGCCGTCAGTGAAGAAGGCGATGATAATAAAGTATACCTGCGTCCCGAAACGGCGCAAGGTATTTTTGTGAACTTCCTCAACGTGCAGAAAACCGGTCGCATGAAAATACCTTTTGGTATTGCACAGATCGGTAAAGCCTTCCGCAACGAGATCGTGGCTCGTCAATTCATCTTCCGCATGCGCGAATTCGAGCAGATGGAAATGCAATTCTTCGTGCGTCCCGGCACGCAGAAAGAATGGTATGAATACTGGAAAGAGCAGCGCCTGCAATGGCACCTGAGTCTCGGTTTGCCTGCAGAGAACTATCGTTTCCACGATCATATCAAGCTGGCGCACTATGCCGATGCAGCCTGTGATATTGAATTCAACTTCCCGATCGGTTTCAAAGAACTGGAAGGTATTCACAGCCGCACCGATTTCGACCTGAGCCGTCACCAGGAATTCAGCCGGAAAAAACAACAATACTTCGACACAGAAATCAATCAGAATTATATTCCTTATGTGATCGAAACATCCATTGGTCTCGACCGGATGTTCCTGGCCGTAGTAAGCAACTCCTACGAAGAGCAGGACCTGAGCACGCCGGAAAAACCTGACAGCCGCGTGGTGATGAAATTGCCCGCGAAACTGGCACCGATCAAGATGGCCGTATTGCCATTGAATAAAAAAGATGGTCTTCCTGAAATTGCGAAGGACATCATCAATGATTGCAAGGCCTCGTTCCGCTGTTTTTATGAAGAGAAGGATTCCATCGGTAGACGTTACCGTCGTATGGATGCATTGGGAACGCCTTTCTGCGTAACGGTGGATTATCAAACCAAAGAAGACAATACGGTTACCATCCGTCACCGCGATTCGATGGAGCAGGAGCGTGTGCCGATCAGCAAGCTGAAAGAAATGGTGTTAGCAGCGATAGGATAAGATGTAAGGTTTAAGGCGTAAGGTATAAGGAGTAAGGTGTAAGGCCCGACACTTCGGGCTAGGGTTATAGGTTTAGTTAATAGCTGCTGAACGTTATCAGCTGACCCCCTGGTTCGTGTATACACGAACCAGGGGGTCAGGACGTACTACTTATTCACCATTCACGATTGACCATTCACCATTCACGATTGACCATTCACCATTCACGATTGACCATTCACCATTCACGATTGACCATTCACCATTCACGATTGACCAATATGGAGATAAAAAATCTTTTCGACGAAGCTGCTTACCGCGACATCGTGCAACGTATCGGACAATTAACGCCTGCGAGCAATCGTGTTTGGGGTAAAATGGATGTGTCGCAGATGCTTGCGCATTGCGCTAAAATATTTGACATACCGAACAGCGGGAAGCCGCTGCCGCGTATGTTTCTCGGGCGTATTCTCGGTCCTTTGATGCGGCCTTTTTTGTACAATGAGAAACCATGGAAACAAGGCTTGCCAACGGCGCCTTATCTGAAGGTTGCCGATCAACGGGAGTTTGAGAAAGAAAAAGCTTTGCTCCTTCGGCAAATTCAGCAGTTCTATGAATTAGGTCCCGGCAAAGCCGGCCGTTATCCGCATCCTTTCTTCGGAGAAATGACTGCCGATCAGTGGGGTAAGTCGATGTGGAAACACGTCGATCATCATTTGCGCCAGTTCAGCGCGTAGAATAAGTCGAGATTCAATCCCTAAGTCCCGGGAGTGAATGGTGAATCGTCAATCGTGAATAAACAGCCGCCAGACTTTGTCACAAAGAGTGTCTCGCGGGTCTCATGACTTAGCGTCTTTGCTCCTTATGTCCCTTTGCGTGAAAAAGACATCGCCCTTGGGCCCGATGGTTCCGGCTTATCCATACAACTCCAGGTGTATCGCTTTCCGGTCGTATCCCATTTTCTGAATACGTTCCTTTGCCTCATCGATCATATTTTTCCAGCCACATAAGAAAAATGTCGCGTCCTGCTGGCCGCAGCAATGTTCTTCATAGATGGCATGGACATAACCTCTTTTCCCTTCCCACTCTTCACGGGAAAGCGTAGGGATGTAATGAAAGTTCTCCAATTCCAGGGAGCGCAGCTCATCATAATATAATAAGTCCTGCTGCGTGCGGCAACCATATATAATGTAAATGGCTTTGTGCGGGATATTCTCCCGGTGCAGGTGATGTACCATGCTGCGGAATGGCGCTATGCCAGTGCCGGTGCATACGAGGAATAAATCTTTCTGCAGATTTTCTTCATGTAACGTAAATACACCCTGCGGACCGCGGATTTGAAGTTCCGATCCCACTTTTATTTCGTTGAATAGATAGGTTGAGCCGAGTCCTCCGTCGACCAGCACAATTACCAGTTCAAAAACATTGCTGCCGTCGGGCCAGCTGGCAATGGAATAACTGCGCCATCGTTTGTTGGGTTTTTCATGAATCGGCAGATCGAGGGTTACAAATTGTCCCGGAATGAACTCGAAGTGTTCCAATTCGGGAATTTCAATCCAGTAGCGATTAGTATTATATGTTTCCTTTTCGATACGCACCACTTTACCGGTACGCCAGGGTTGTGCAGCCATAGCAAGCTTATTTCCTACAATGTACGAAAAGCTGAGTGGTTGTTTGAGGGTAGCAAAAACCGGCATCGCATATTTACTGCTGATTGCGTAAGGTTAACCCCTAAATGAGTGATTATGTATTGAGTTATCCACAGAAAAAAGCCATTGGCATAGTAGTTGAAAATGTTTTGGCAGCTACCTCTTACCACCAGAGATCGTTCTTTATCATCTTTAAGTTCTTGAGCAATGGAAAAAAGACTCCTGGTGCTGGCCGCCTTTATTGGAATGGTCAGTCTGATGTTTGCCTTCCGTTCCGGTCAGGGCAACGCACAAAATAGTATCATTCAAGGTGGTATCACAGGTAAGGTTTCACCTCCTGACGGTGGTATTTCCGTATGGGCAGCCAGCACTACCGATACTGTGCGCGGCCTGATCAACAGTGTTGGTTCGTTTTCGTTGCAGGTAAAACCTGGTACGTACCGGCTGTTTATCGACGCCAAAGAACCTTTTAAAGATGTGACATTGGAAAATCTGGAAGTAAAAGATCAGGTGCTCGATGTGGGCGAGATCGTATTACAGTAATTCAAAAGTCAAAAGTAAAAAGTCAAAAAGGATTCAGCGTTCAGATGCAGCCTTTTGCATTTCAAAAATATTTCTCACTTGGACGGTTCGGAATATCCATTGCCCTGGCTTTCGCCGGGGCAATTCTTTTTTTGCACCCGGATGAATCGATTCAAAAATCAGGAACTGCTGCTATGCGATGTTCTTTTTTCACGCAAAGGTGCTAAGTGATAGGATTCGCGACACACTCTCTGATAGACGGTCCGGCGGCTGTTTTATTCACTATTGACGATTCACCATTCACTCCCGAAACTTCGGGACTGACTTTTGAATTTTGACTTTTGAATTTGCCTTAACTTTGCCCAGCATCTATGAATTTTGAACTGTTGCAGTTGTACCAGCATTCACCCGCCCTTTTTCAAGTAGCGGACAAGCTGACCTATGCCCAACCCCAGATACTCCATCTTTCCCAACTCCATGGCAGTGCGCCCGCTTTTATTGCCGCTTCCGTGTTTGGCCACCCGGCCTGCGCTCAGCTAAATCACCTCATCATCCTGAACGATGCGGAAGACGCGGCTTATTTTTTCAACAGCCTGGAGAGCCTGACCGGGGGACTCGATATTTTTTATTTCCCTTCCTCTTTTAAAAACCGCAAGAACTACGAGTTACTCAATTCCTCGCACGTAATGCTGCGGACCGAAGCGCTTACCCGCATCGCCGGAGGCGGAAATAAAAAAGTCCTTATCACACATCCCGAAGCTTTATTTGAAAAAGTAGTACTACCCACTACGCTTTCAGCCAACATCATTCATATCAAGTCCGGCGACGTACTCGATACCAATCAGCTTTTACTGAAACTTACTGATTACGGTTTCCAGCGCACCGATTTCGTGTACGAACCCGGACAGTTCGCTATCCGCGGAGGCATCCTCGATATTTATTCCTACGGAAATGATAAACCTTACCGTATCGAACTCTTCGGCAATGATGTAGACTCCATCCGGATCATCGATCCCGAAACACAGCTCAGCGAACGCAAGCTGCTGCAGGTAAGCATCATTCCCAACGTTGAAACGCAATTCGAATCCGACGAGCAGGTTTCTTTAATGGAGTTCCTTCCCGAAAACACCGTTGTGTGGGTGGAAGATTACCGGCTCTGCTGCGAACGCCTCGAAGCTGCCGGCGACGACCTGCAGGCTTTTCTCCATTTGAAACAGGAACAACCCGTTAGCCATTCAAAAAAAGAACAGGAAGAAGAGGAGGACAAGCTGCGCAAGAAGAATGTCAAAGAGGATGATTTTATTTCAGCTGCATTATGGGAAACACAGGTCAGCACGCGCCACCTGGTAGAGTTCGGCGCGCACAATACCACGCCTTCCATTACCGCTGAAATTGCTTTTCATACAAAAGCACAGCCCGCCTTCAACCGCCAGTTTGATCTGCTCATCCGCGATCTCAAAGGATGGGAAGAGAAAGGTTTCCGCCTTTGCATTTTTGCAGAGAACCCGCGTCAACTGGAACGTCTGCAAACGATTTTTGATGACCTCAAGTCGGAACTTGTTTTCGACCCGGTCGTGTCTTCCATTCACGAAGGATTTGTGGATGAAGATGTGAAACTCGTTTGTTATACCGATCACCAGATCTTCCAGCGTTATCACAAATACAAGGTCAAGCAGGCTTACAATAAAAACAAAGCACTTACACTCCGCACGCTCCGCGAATTACAACCCGGCGATTACGTTACACATATCGACCATGGAGTAGGTGTATACAGCGGCTTACAGAAGATCGAAGCCAACGGCCGCATGCAGGAAGCTGTCCGTATTATTTATAAAGACAGCGATATTTTATATGTCAATATCAACTCGCTGCACAAAATTGCCAAGTACACGGGCAAGGAAGGCAGTGTGCCCAAGGTGAACAAACTCGGAAGTGATGCATGGGCAAGACTGAAAGAAAAAACAAAGACCAAAGTCAAGGAAATTGCCTTCGACCTGATCAAGTTATATGCACAGCGTAAAGCACAGGAAGGCTTTGCACATTCTCCCGATAATTATCTGCAGACCGAACTCGAGGCTTCTTTTATTTACGAAGACACGCCCGACCAGAGCAAGGCGAGCGCCGATGTAAAAAAAGACATGGAGCAACCCTCACCGATGGACCGCCTCGTGTGCGGCGATGTGGGTTTTGGTAAAACAGAGATAGCTGTCCGTGCTGCCTTTAAAACGAATGTGGACGGCAAACAGGCCGCTATATTAGTGCCGACAACGATCCTTGCCTTCCAGCATTATAAAACTTTCAAAGACCGGTTGAAAGATTTTCCTGTTACGGTCGATTATATCAACCGCTTCAAAACGGCAAAAGAAAAAAAGGATACGCTCAAGCGTCTCGAAGAAGGCAAGATCGATATCCTCGTGGGTACACACGGTATCCTGGGAAAAGATGTGAAGTTCAAAGATCTCGGGCTGCTGATCGTGGATGAAGAACAGAAGTTTGGTGTGGCACACAAGGAAAAGATCAAGACATTGCGTACCACCGTGGATTCCCTGACATTGACGGCGACACCGATACCGCGTACGTTGCAATTCTCCTTAATGGGCGCGCGCGATCTGAGTATCATCAATACGCCGCCGCCCAACCGCCAGCCCATCCAGACGGAAGTAGCCGTATACAACGAAGACGTGATCCGCGATGCGATTTATTATGAAACGGAACGCGGCGGTCAGGTCTTCTTTATTTATAACCGCATCAGCGGCCTGGCAGAAATGTCGGCCATCATCCAGGGACTTTGCCCCGACCTCAGCGTGAGCTATGCACACGGCCAGATGGAAGGACATGTACTTGAAGAAAAGATTCTCGATTTTATCGAAAGAAAATATGATGTGCTGGTTTGTACCAATATCGTGGAAAGCGGTGTGGACATTCCCAACGTCAATACCATCATCATCAACAATGCGCATCATTTCGGACTGAGCGATCTTCACCAGTTGCGTGGCCGTGTGGGACGCAGCAATAAAAAAGCGTTCTGCTACCTGCTTGCTCCTCCCATGAGCACGTTGCCGCCTGATTCGCGTAAACGCTTGCAGACACTCGAGCAGCACAGCGAACTCGGCAGCGGTTTCCAGATTGCCATGCGTGACCTCGATATCCGCGGTGCAGGCAACCTGCTTGGTGGCGAACAAAGCGGTTTCATGGCCGAGATTGGGTTTGAAATGTACCAGAAAGTACTCGAAGAAGCTATCCGCGAGTTGAAACGTACGGAATTCAAAGACCTCTTTAAGGACGAAATTTCCAAACAAGATGATTTTGTGCAAGATTGTACCATCGATACCGATCAGGAAATTCTGATCCCGGATAGTTATGTCGAAAGCATCACGGAACGTCTGTCGCTTTATCAACGCATGGACAACTGCGAGAATGATGAAGAACTGGATATGATGCGGCAGGAACTGGCCGACCGTTTTGGTCCCGTGCCTCCGCAGGTCGATGACCTGTTCACCACCGTAAGATGCAGACGCCTGGCGGTTGAACTCGGATTTGAAAAAATGTCGCTTAAAGATGATGTGCTGCGTTGTTTCTTTATTAACCGTCCGGATTCACCTTATTTTGAATCGGATCTGTTCCAGCGGGTGATCGCTTTCCTGCAAACCGGCACCAACAAAGGTCGTCTCAAACAAACAGGCCGCCTGTTTCTCCTGATAGCCGAACCGATCCGCGATATGAAGGAGATGTTTGACTTCCTGAAACTTATGCATAGCCAGGTGGTGCAGGCCGGCTGATGTAACATCTGTCAATAAGGGTTTGTCGTATATAAGAATACCTTCATTTAATGTATCTTTATTGACAAACCAGACTTATGAGACGATATCCAATTCCCTTGATGGCTGCGCTTTTTTCGTGCCTGCTTGCGGGTGCACAGCAGCAGGAGTATACCCTGCAATTGAAAAGCGGCGCTTTTGTGCCTGAAAGGAATATTACGGATGAGCAACTGACCGCCTTATCGTCAAAGGCTCCACGGATTGGCGGGCAATTTTTTCTTTTTATACAATTTGAAAAGTTGCCGGATGCAGCCAGCCGCGAACGTCTCAAAAAAGCCGGCATCGATCTGCAGGACTATTTAACCGGCAATGCCTTTACCGCAGTTTGTACATCCATCCCCTCAAAAAATATCTTGGAAGCCGCCGGTGTGCGCGCATTAGTACTTCCCGAAGCGCGTCAGAAGATGGATGTTTCTTTGCAAAACGGATTGTTCCCCTCTTATGCGGTGACGGTACCCGGCACGGTGGATGTAGCCATTAGTTTTCCGGAAGGCTTTAACTGGGAAACGGTGCGTAAAACATTAACGGATCTTCGTTTCGATATTTTGTCAACCGATTTTCTCTCAGCGCGGCTTGTGCGGTTGCGCGTGTCGGCCTTGCGTGTGCAGGAGCTTGCGGCATTGCCTTGCATTGAGTACGTGCAACCCGCTTTGCCAGCCGATCGTACACTGAACAACAGCAGCCGGGCCAATTCCAAAGCCACGGTATTGCAATCATCCACTGGTCGTAATCTCAGAGGGCAGGGGGTGGTGATTGGTGTAGGGGATGATGCCGACCCGCTGCAGCATGCAGATATTCAGTCGCACTTGATCAATCGATCTTCCAGTGTAGGCAACTGGCATGGGATACATGTAATGGGTACAGCGGCAGGCTCAGGTATTATCGATGAAAGATACACCGGTTATGCGCCTGAAGCGACTATAGTGGCGCAGACCTTTTCCAATATTCTTACCAATACGCCAGCGTATGTAAAGGATTATGGGATGGTTATTACCAATAACTCGTATGGGAATATTGTTGATGATTGCAATTCATTCGGTAAATATGATCTTTATTCACGCGTTGTGGATCAGCAGATCAATCGTTATCCGGCGCTTCAGCACGTGTTTGGTTCCGGTAACAGCGGTACCTACACCTGTTCTCCCTATGCCACGCAATTCAGTAACGTACTCGGCGCGTATCAAAGTGCCAAAAATGTTATTACCGTAGGCAATACAAACAGTTCAGGCGTTATTGCCGGTAATTCAAGCCGTGGCCCTGTGCGCGACGGACGTATCAAGCCGGAAGTAATGGCACAGGGTACATTGGTAATGTCTACAGTTTCGATCAATATTTATGGCACCAATAGCGGCACAAGCATGGCATCTCCGGCTGTTGCCGGCGGACTTGCGTTGCTTTATCAACGATATCGTCAGTTGCATGGAAATGCCAATCCGCGTAACGGACTAATGAAAGCACTTATCTGTAACGGAGCAGCCGATCTCGGAAACCCCGGCCCCGACTACCGTTATGGTTTTGGCTGGATGGATCTGCAGCGCTCGGTACTGATGCTGGAAAATAATAATCACCAGCATGACTCATTGGCTCAGGGCGATACCAAAACCATCACGTTGAATATTCCTGCAGGGCTGGCGCAATTGAAAGTGATGTTGTACTGGAATGACCCGGAGGCATCTGCACTGGCTACTCCTGCCCTGATGCACGATCTCGATCTTGAAGTGGTTACTCCTTCAGCGATGACCGTTTATCCGCAACTGCTTAGTACAGTTCCTTCACAAGTAAATAATCCTATTTCCACCGGAGCTGATCATGTTAACAATATCGAGCAGGTAGTGGTCAATGCGCCCGATCCGGGCGCTTATACGTTTGTAATAAAAGGTACGCGTGTAACGCAGTCGCCGCGCCAGGATTATTTCCTGGTATACGATACGCTGCCCGTGGTTACAAAGCTTACTTATCCCGTTGGAGGCGAATATACAAGTCCCGGTGACGTGTTGCCTATCGCATGGGATTCCTATGGTTTACCGGCCAATACTTTTACGGTGGAATACACTACTGATGGTATTACCTGGAATGTGATCGACGCCGCGGTGCCTGCGGAGATCCGCAGGATCGACTGGACGGTGCCTGCAACGGTACCGACCAGCCAGGCACAGATTCGTGTTACCAGAAATGGTACAGGCATGACCAGTACGGGTGGTGCATTCACTATCATCGGTACCCCCGTGATCACGCTTGGAGCCGTACAATGTGAGTCGTATATTAATATCGACTGGACGGCTGTTGCCGGAGCTACAGCCTACGAGTTATTTATTCAGCGTGGAAATGAAATGGTTTCAGTAGCAACAGTTCCTCCGTCCACCACTACATATTCCTTTTCGGGTTTATCCCGTGATTCAATGTATTGTGTTACCGTACGGGCAAACTTTGGAGCATTCCACGGACGCAGAGCCAGGGCCGCATCTGCCTTACAGCCTTCGGGTGGTACCTGCAGCGGTAGTATTTCCGACAATGACCTGAAGCTGGTCTCCCTCCGCAGTCCCTCAAGCGGACGGCAATTAACTTCCACCGCCTTAACAGCCGCTACACCGGTAACGGTGCGGATAAAAAATCTGGATGATGTACCTGTGTCTTCCTTACAGGTACGGTATTATGTAAATGGTGTATTGCAAGCTACTGAAACACCTGCGGGATTGCCGCTGGCGGGGCAGGCCATACTCGATCATACGTTTGCCACTACTTATAATTTTTCTGCTACCGGTGATTATAATGTAAAAGCAGAAGTGATCAATTTGTCTGCATCTGATCCCGTTGCGGCCAACGATACGATTAATCAGTTGATTCGCCAATTACCAAACGCGCCGCTGGTAATAAATCTCGGTAATGATTTTACCGACAACATCGAAGCTGCCGACTCGGCGGAATACATTGCGCCGGTAACAGGATTAAGAGGCGCCGAACGGTATGATCTTGTTTCGTCAACACCCTATGGACGTGTGCGCACCTTTGTCAATAGTGGCATAGCGAATGGTGAGCGCGGGTTGACCCTCGATGCGGACCGCTTCAATGGCGGAGGTACGGCAGATTCGTTAAAAGGAACATTCAACCTGGCTGGCTACAATGCAGCAACACAGGATATACGTCTCGATTTTCTTTATAAACATCACGGACAACTCGACAACAATGCCAACCGGGTATGGGTGAGAGGCAGCGATCTGGATCCGTGGATACAGGTATATGATCTCTACGCCAATCAAAGCGATCCCGGTGTTTTTCGCAGAAGCAGCAGTATTGAAGTAAGCGATGCGCTGGTAGCGGCGGGTCAGGCCTTCACGTCGAGCTTCCAGGTGCGTTGGGGACAATGGGGACAGATACAGACAGCAGACAATGAAAATGCAGCGGGTTATACATTGGATGATGTTCATTTTTACATCGTGGCAAATGATATGCAAATGGTGAGCATTGACACGCCGGTGGTGGCAAGCTGTGGTCTTGATAACAATGTGCCGGTGCGCATCAGTGTGCGTAACAGCGTGAATACAACAGTGACCAACGTACCAGTGCGTTACCAGGTAGATGGAGGTGCGGTAGTGAATGGAACGATCGCTTCTATTCCGGGTAATGCAACCGTAATTTACCAGTTTCCGGCGACGGCTGATCTGTCGGCCCCCGGTACTCATACGGTAAAAGCGTGGGTCGATTTTCCCGGCGATTCGTATCGCGATAATGATACCATAACGGTTACGATCATCAACTCACCGGTGATCACCACCTTCCCGCATCTGCAGAACTTTGAAACAGGCGATGGTGGCTGGTATACCGGTGGTAAAAAATCTTCGTGGGAATATGGCACGCCCGCATCAACCAAAATAAACCGCGCCGCAAGCGGCGCGAAGGCCTGGAAAACCCGCCTCGCAGGCAATTACAACGATGGGGAACTTTCCTATCTCTATTCTCCCTGTTATGACGTTACCGGCATGACAGCTCCCACACTCAGCATGCACCTGGCGCTGGATGCCGAAGACTGCGGCAACGGATCATTCTGCGACGGTGCATGGATGGAATATTCAATCAATGGTGTAGACTGGCAGCGGCTGGGAGCAGTGGGTGAAGGCACTAACTGGTATAACAGAAATTATCCCGGTAATCCGGTGTGGAGCATACAGGATTATACCAGATGGCATGTAGCCACCATTCCGTTACCAACAGGAGTGAGCCGTTTGCGTTTGAGGATGGTGATGAACTCCGATCCTTATGTTAACCGCGAAGGGGTAGGTATCGATGATATACATATCTATGACAACACCAAAGGAATTTATGATGGTATAACCATGGCTGCACCTACGGCTGCTGCTGCGGTAAGTGGCAACAACTGGATTGATTTTACGGAAAATGATAAGCTGGTTGCCTCCGTCAATGCAAACGGATTGAATCTTGGCAACACCACCGCACAGGCATTCATTCATACAGGCACTGTGCGCAACAACAATGGCCAATATTATCACAACCGGAATATCACGATCAAACCCGTCAACACCACGCAACCGGATTCGGCGATCGTACGATTCTATTTCCTCGATACCGAAACCGAAGCGTTGATAGCAGCGACCGGTTGCGGTGGTTGTACCAAGCCGGCGCAGGTAGTGGAACTCGGCGTATCGAAGTTCACACATACCGATAAAAATATTGAAGACGGGGATATCGATAACAATACGGGAGGGGAGTGGTTATTCATCGCGGCAGACAGAGCCGTGAAAGTGCCCTTCGACAAAGGTTACTATGCGGAATTCAAAGTGCGCAACTTCTCTGAATTCTGGTTGAACAACGGAGGGCCTGATCGCAATACACCATTGCCTGTGCAATTGTTAGCATTCAATGCCGTCAAAACGGCCGATGGAAAAAATGCAGAACTGACCTGGGCTACTGCGGCTGAAGTAGGGGTGACAAGATTTGAAATACAGGTGGCGAAAGGAAACGAGGCGCTGAACAACCGGCAATTCGTGACACTCGGATTTTTGCACGCCACGGGTGCACCCGGTGTGGAACGTCATTACAATTACACCGATGGGGAAAATAACAAATCAGGCGTTCGCTATTACAGGTTGAAAATTGCGGAAGCCGATGGCAGCTTTACCTATTCGGATATACGTCCGGTGGTGTTCAATGCGGAAATGAACTGGCAGCTCTATCCGAATCCATCTGCGGGTGAAATGTATTTTGTTTACCAGGCCGAGGCCGGCTCAAAAGTACCGCTGCGGATTTTTGATGCAACGGGACACATGGTGAAACAAACGGAGTTTGCCGGAAATGGATTTATTCAGAAGCAGGTGCTGGTATTGCCGCGGGCAAAATATCCGGCCGGTCTATACCTGATCGAAGCCGGAAGCGGTAAAAATAAATCGGTGTTCCGTGTCATGTTACAATAACGATTTATGCAGATAAAAGCAAAGCCGGCGATAAGCCGGCTTTTACTATTATAAGAACATAAGTCGTTAAGATCAATCTTCCCAACCTTTCTTCGCGATGCCTGCAGCAATAGCAGCCAAAGCTTTCTCCTGCCCGAGCAGAGTGGTCAGCTTGTTGCCCTTGCCATCATTGCCCTGCGCCATGTACGCCCCTTTGGCTGTTTTAGTGATAACAGCATCCTGGATGGTTACACCTTTTTCTTTAGTCTTTACATTGTAAGCGGTAAGAGTTACATCTGCCATGATTCGAAGTTTTAGTATTAAAAAAATCCTTTCTGGGTTTTGAAAGGTACGCGTTTTCGATGTTATAGTCTGTCTAAAAGCGTGCCTAATTGTCACCATGTCTAATCGGTTGACAGTCAATTGTAAATTTCAATCCATACGGTGTTTTTTTGTCAGAATTCCAGTATCTTTTTCCGAAAAACTGCATGAAACAGGCACTGCGATATTTCCTGGTAACGGCATTGCTGGTTTTTGCCGGCCGGAGTTTTGCCATTGCACAGGAAACTTATGACCGTTACGAACTCGTTTCATTACAGCAGCAACAGGATTATGAAGGTGCCATAAAGTATCTGCAACAATTTACTGCAGTGTATGCGGGTACGCCGGTCTATGTTACCGATCTTGGGTATAGCTACTACCAGAATAATCAATATGCCGAGGCGAGAACCTGGCTCGAACGCGCCTTAAAACTGAATCCGCATTATGCGCCCGCCCTGCTTTACCTCGCACAACTCAATTACGAAGAAAAAGATTTTCCGCAGTCGCTGGGCTATTATAAAAAATTGTTGCTGTTGTATCCTGAAAGATGGCGTTTTCATCAGCAGGCGGCAACGGTATTCCTGCAAATGGGTTATGCCGATTCTGCTGCAAAATATTTGCAGGAAGCGTATCGCCTCAACCCTCAGGCGGGAACGGCTTTACTCGGATTGACGGACGTATTGGTGCGGCAAAATAAAATACAGGAAGCGGACAGCCTGCTCACTATTTTCCTGGCGCGCGACACCACAGACCGCAATGTCATTGCCCGAAAAACGGAACTCGCCTTTAAGCTGGAGAAAAAAGAAGAAGTGGTGCGTTGGGGTGAAGCTTTGCTGAGAGACAGTGTGTATGTAACCGATCCGTTTATTTACCTGTCGGCTGTATACATAGCGCAGCAGCGTTACCAGGATGCAATTGGTGTTTGTGAATGGTTGCTTACTACCAATCGCGCCGGTCAGTCGGTCCTTTACTATGCAGCATTGGGATATGCGGGGCTGAATGACCGGGAGCAAAGCAACCGGCTGTTATCGTTATGTGTGCGCATGAGTTTGAAAGAAGATGCGATAGTATATTGGAATGCGCAGGCTGAAAATTATATCGCGCTGAAGCAATACAATGCCGCCGTTGCCTGTCATGATTCGGCCTGGTATGTGTTTCAACGTCCTGCTCATTTGTATGCGGCAGGTTATCTAGCCGAAGTGTATTTAAAGGATAACAGGAAGGCAGCTTTGTACTATCGCCGGTTTAAAAAATTTGCAGGCGCAGGCAAAGAAGTGCCGGATGAAAAACTGCTTCGTTATGTGGATGCCTGGTTGCGGGCGCATCCATAAAAAAAGTCCCCGCGGTATGGCAGGGACTTATATACATTGAAATGATGTTGTCAGATATCGAGCTTGGCGTATTTCGCGTGGCTTTCGATGAATTCGCGGCGGGGTGCTACTTCGTCGCCCATCAGCATGCTGAAGATGCGATCAGCTTCCGCTGCGCTTTCGATGGTTACCTGCTTCAGTGTGCGGGTATCGGGGTTCATCGTTGTTTCCCAGAGCTGGTCGGCGTTCATTTCACCAAGACCTTTGTAACGCTGGATGTTCACTGAATCTTCTTTACCACCACCGAGTTTCTCTACGAGTGCTTTGCGTTGTGTTTCGTTGTAAGCGTAAGCAGCTTCTTTTCCTTTTTTCACGAGGTAAAGCGGAGGTTGTGCGAGGTAAACATACCCTTGTTCCACCATAGCTTTCATATAACGGAAGATAAAGGTCAGGATCAGCGTGGCGATGTGGCTTCCGTCCACGTCGGCATCCGTCATGATGATCAGCTTATGATAGCGGAGTTTGGTGAGGTTGAGTTCTTTCGGGTCTTCGGGTGTGCCTACGGTTACGCCGAGTGCGGTGTACATGTTGCGGATCTCTTCGTTCTCATAGATCTTGTGTTCCATGGCTTTTTCCACGTTGAGGATCTTACCGCGGAGGGGAAGAATAGCCTGGAAGCTGCGGTCGCGGCCCTGCTTGGCAGTACCACCGGCCGAGTCACCTTCGACAAGGAAGAGTTCACATTTTTCTGCATCACGATCGGAGCAGTCGGCGAGTTTGCCGGGCAATCCGCCACCGGTGAGAACCGTTTTCCGTTGCACCAGTTCGCGTGCCTTGCGTGCGGCGGCGCGTGCCTGTGCGGCCAGGATCACTTTTGCCACGATGGACTTGGCTTCCTTGGGATTTTCTTCCAGGTAAGCTTCGAGTACTCTGCTTACTGTTGAATCAACCACGCCCATTACATCGCTGTTGCCAAGTTTGGTTTTGGTCTGACCTTCGAACTGCGGTTCTGGCACTTTCACGGAAATGATAGCGCTGAGTCCTTCGCGGAAGTCATCGCCTTCGATTTCCACTTTTGCTTTTTCGAAAAGGCTGTTGCGGTCGCCGTAAGCTTTGAACACGCGGGTAAGTGCGCGGCGGAAACCGGATACGTGTGTACCACCTTCGATGGTGTTGATGTTGTTAACGTAGCTGTAGATATGTTCGGCGTAGCTGTTGTTATAGCTGAGGGCTACTTCCACGGCTACGTTGGTGTTGTTGTCGTGTCCTTCCACGGAGATCACTTTCGGGATCAGGGTAGTGCGGCCGGCGTTGGTATCGAGCATTTCCACGAATTCGACGATGCCGCCTTCGCTGTAGAAGCTTTTGGTATAAGGTTGTCCGTCTTCCTCCTGTTCGCGGAGGTCGGTGAGGTTGATGCGCACGCCTCTGTTGAGGAATGACAGTTCACGCAAACGGCCTTCGAGGATTTCTTTGTTGTAAACGGTAGAGGTAAAGATGGTATCGTCGGGCCAGAACTGTACACGTGTGCCGGTGTTCTCGCTTTCGCCGACTACACGCACGGGATATTGGGGAACGCCGATGCGGTATTCCTGCTCGAAAACTTTTCCTTCGCGCTGAACGGTAACGTGCAGGTGTGTACTGAGGGCGTTCACGCAACTCACACCCACACCATGCAGACCACCCGATACTTTGTAGGTGTCTTTATCGAATTTACCGCCTGCGTGCAGTACGGTCATTACGATCTCCAGGGCAGACTTCTGCTCTTTGGTGTTGATACCGGTGGGGATACCGCGGCCGTCATCCTGTACGGAAATGGAATTGTCTTCGTGGATGGTGACGTCGATATTGCGGCAGTAACCGGCCAGGGCTTCGTCGATGGAGTTGTCTACTACCTCATAAACGAGGTGATGCAGACCCTTGACACCGATATCTCCGATATACATCGCAGGGCGTTTACGCACTGCTTCCAGACCTTCCAGCACCTGGATACTGTCGGCTCCGTAACCACCGCTTTGCGGGGCAACGGGTTCTTTGATTTCTTCGCTCATAAATTGGGTAAAATCCTGTCGTTAAAATTCAAAAAAACAAGACCTGCAAATCTACGAAAAACCCGCCGTAGAGCGGGGTTTCCGGGCGTGTTTTTTGCCCACATTTTACCCCTGAAAATGTTGATTTCCGGGGCTTTTGGCGGATTTGGTGCATTTAGGCTCCGGCCAGCTTTAAAATGTCTTTTTTTAGTTCAGTTTATAGTCGGCAAACAGGTCCTGGCCTTCCTGTTTTTCGATCGTTTCTTCACCTGCGGGGATGTATTCAAACATCGTGGGGTGAAAAACGGGGAGTTGCAGCATGGTGTAGGCAAATCCCAAAGCGCCGAAAGCGAAAAGCAGCCCTGCGCTGGTAACATCCGAAGAATTGTGCGTTGCTTCGGTAGCGGTCAGCAGCTTGTAAAAGGCAATCAGGCAAGCCAGCACCTGCAGCCAGAAAAGGATATAAAAACCGGCGCGCTCTATTGAATAAAGAAAATAAAGACCCGCGGAAAGCAGGATAACAATTGCTCCGGCAAGACCGGCCTGTCTGAAGTTATTAATGAAAAGTAATAAATAACAGATGCCGGTGATGATCAGTACTGTTCTGGCTGATCCCGATGCATAGTCTTCCAGGGTACTTTTTCGCTCTCTCACTGTATCCTGCCGGTTACCCAGCGCCAGTGAAATAAGCCAGGCAATAAATCCGGCAAATGGCAGGGAGAACAGCCAGATCCAGATCCGATTCGACAGGTTATACATCAGTATATGTTCAAACATCTGCTTGCGCAAATACCAGGCTATTGCGAGTACAAAAGCAGTGATACCGGCAATTGAACAAAGTGTAAACGTGGTGAAATACACGCGGAAATCTGCCATAAAGGACGAATTTAGATAGGTCGGCAGATTCTTGGCATACACGCCCAGGGACAAACAGTAAATAAACAAAGCCAGTTTCAATACCCAGAAAGCAAGTGCGTTGCCAAAAGACGAAGGCGTGTTTGCGAGGTTAAGCAGGCGTGTTTTCTTAATAAAATCATCTGTCTTAACAAAATTCATCAATTCCGAAATTGCAATCATGGCCGTACTGCCGCCTACAAAAGCGACCACGATGCGGAGTATGATTATGCGGACACTGCTCTCTGTTGATGAATTGAATAAATACTGTGCCGCCATCACAGCCGACTGGTTATCGAGCGCTGCCTGCACAACGAATAAAGTGATGATGATAACGGAAAGTTTATCTCTTTTCCATCCTCCGCCTGCCATGATTACCAATAATACAAAAGGCAGCATACCCATCAGAATGCTGACTAAATAAAGGATCATATAAAGGGAGGAGCTTGCTGTTTTCCAGTCTTTGGTAAAAAAATAAGTAATAGCACTGCATAAAAATGCAAGACCGATCGCGCTCAGGCCGGCTTTCATTTCCTGCAGCATCAATGCCAGTCCGAGGAAAATACCGGCTCTTATCAGAAAATGAAAAAAGAACGCGGCGAGCAGGCCATTGTCATCTGAGATGGGAAAGCGACTTTCACAAACCAGGGCAACGGCAGAAAAGATGCCGACAATACCAGCGGCCGCGGGAAAACGATCGAGATAGGTTTTATTGTTGTTGGTCATAATACTCATTGTTGTAATTCATGTTCGGCGAAAAGGTGGCCTTCAGTGTTTGTTTTTTCCTCGTCCGTTTTAAAGTAATCCGGTTGCAGTGCAGGTAGCAGCAGCAGGCTCCAGGCCATGCCCATCAAAGCGAGCTGCGCCATAAACATGATATTGAAGAAGCTGAAAAAGCTATCGTAATTACGGAAGTTCATGTAGTCAGTTTCCTGCTGACCCAACAGGCATGACGCTATTACATAAGCACAGAAAGCCAGTTGAATATATAATTGGGCACGATATGCCTGCGGATTTAACGTGGAGAGGAGGAAAAGGCCGGCACTGGCCGCCAGAATATAAACGTAATCCATATCGGAGGAACTCCTGATGAAAAACCAGGCGGCGATCAGGGCATACACAGCCAACACCGCTATTTTAACGAATATCAATGGATCATTCCTGAAAGCCTTCAACGTTACCAGTTGCTGCGACTTATTGGTTGACGGTTGTTTCATGGCTCCGAAAAGCAGCCAGGCAATAAATCCGATGATCGGAATACTGAGCAGCCAGTAGATGAGTTTAGACCGGAGATCAAACCGCAACATAAATTCAAGAATATGCGTACGCAAATAGAGAACTCCTGCGCCTAATGCTGCCATACAGCAAATAATAGAAAGTAACCAGTCCATTCGCAAAAGAAATAGAACCCAATCATATTCACTTTCTCTTGTAATCGAAGGGGGGCCTGACAGCATAACGGTAAGAAGCGTCGGACTGGTCAGCAGCATTGTTTTGAAAGAAAAAAAAGCCAGGGTGCTGGCACCATGATGATGACCGGATGCGATAGTTAATTTATTCAAAACAGGCTTCTCATTGCGATCGGCATGTAATATAAGTTCCACCAGCAGCAGGACGAATGCACTCCAGCAGCCTATCCGCTGAAAAGCCGTGAGAATCTGTTCGTACCAGATTGAATAAGTATTGGGTGAAAAGTCGATGACATTATATCCCGGACGGGCAGAAACAATTCCGCGGTACAGCACAAGTACGATGACAATGATCCATATACGTTGTTGTTTCCAGTGACGGGTAAGACGGCTTATGAAGAAAATATAAGGTAACAGTTCAATGTTGTAATAAAAAGAAACGGCTACCTGGCTGGGTGGCGGCAACACCGACCGGCCGATGGTGGCTGTCAGCAAAAAATGGAAAACAGCAATGCCTCCATGTACAATAACAGCCATTTGCGCCGCCGGGATGGCTTCAAGAAGGATACCTGCTGCCAGCAAGAGTCCTGCGCCGGTCACGAAAAATGCAGGGAATTGCGGCCAGTAAATAGCGGAAGGTTCGACTTCAAAAGAATGAAGAAAAATATACCGGAGTACGTATGCAATCACAAGCACGCCGAAGGCAACAGGCAGTCGCTGCAGGTAAGTTTTGGTGGTGGCGGTCATGGAGGCAAGATATAAAAAAAGCTGCTCCGGCAAGAGCAGCTTTCAGCTATCATGATAATTTTTTAATTCAACCGCGCTTAACGATCTGTGCTACCAGGTCCGCTTCAGTGGCTACTTTGCCACCGACATATACGGTGCCTTTCATTTCACAGATACCACGGCGGATAGGTGCCGACAATTCCATTTTCAGCAGCATGGTATCACCGGGGCGCACCATCTGTTTGAATTTGCAATTATCTATTTTAAGGAAATACGTATCGTGTTCGCCGCCGCCGCTCAGGTTAATAGCGAGGATGCCGCCGCATTGTGCCAGCGCTTCGATCTGCAATACACCGGGCATTACAGGATTGCCCGGGAAATGTCCGGGGAAGAACCATTCATTGAACGTTACGTTCTTCACACCCACGATCTTGGTATCGGTCAGTTCAATCACCTTGTCCACCAAAGCAAAGGGATAACGGTGGGGCAGGGTCTTTTCAATATAAGAGTGATCGTAAACCGGCGGAAGGTTTGGATCATATACCGGCACATCTTTGGTGTGACGGTTTTTCTTGATGTGTTGTTTGATCTTTTGGGCAAAGGCCACATTGCTGCTGTGCCCGGGACGGTTGGCAATGATGCGTCCTTTCACCGGGTAACCGATCAACGCCAGATCGCCGATAATATCGAGCAGTTTGTGACGGGCCGGCTCATTGGGAAAACGCAGCTCCAGATTGTTGAGGTAACCTTCGCTTTTTACTTCGATGTTGTCCTTCTTGAATGTTTGTTTCAGGCGGTCCAGTTCCGAATCGGTAACGGGTTTGTCTACGATCACGATCGCATTATTGACATCACCACCTTTGATGAGGTTGTGTTCGAGCAGCATTTCCAGTTCATGCAGGAAAACGAACGTGCGGCTGATAGCGATCTCGTCTTTGAAATCCTTCATTTTTTTCAACTGCGCATGTTGCGTGCCGAGAACGGGGGAATTGAAATCGATGAGTGTGGTCACCTGGTATTCCAGCGCGGGCATGATCACCATCTCCACGCGTTTTTCTTCATCGTAGTGATAGATGTTCTCGTCGATGCTGTACCATACTTTGGCAGCGTCCTGTTCTACTACGCCGGCTTCTTCAATGATCTCCACAAAAGGTTGCGAGCTGCCGTCGATGATCGGGATTTCGGGTCCGTTGATCTCGATAAGGCAGTTGTCCACGCCCATACCCACGAGTGCGGCGAGCACGTGCTCTACGGTGCTGATACGGGCGCCGTTGGCTTCCAATGTGGTGCCGCGGCTGGTATCGGTAACGAGGTCACAATCGGCTTTGATAACAGGTTGATTGGGCAAATCGATACGCTGAAACTGGTAACCGAAGCCCGGACTGGCGGGTTTCAGGGTCAGATCGGCCATGATTCCGGTATGGAGGCCGGTACCTGATATGCTGATTTCTGTTTTAAGCGTATGCTGCTTATCGGGATTGAATGCCATGCTTGAACTAATTTTTTAGCCGGGCAAAGATAGGTTTTTTAGTGTAAGGCACAGGGTTGTAAGGCCCGACACTTCGGGCTAGGGCATAAGGCGTAGGGAGGAAGGCTTAGGAAGCAAGGCATACGGCGCAGACAATAAGGGGAAGTAGCAACAGGCGCCGCCATTCACTTATTGACAATTCACAATTGACCATTCACCATTAGCTTTGCACGATGAATGTTCATTCGTCCTGGTCTGATACGATCATCGCTTTGGCCACGCCGCCGGGAGTGGGTGCTATTGGCGTGATCCGGCTCAGCGGTTCCCGTACATTTTCCATCGTCAACCAATTGTTTCCTTCCCGCGATCTCGAAATGCAGCCATCGCATACGCTGCAGGTGGGTTATCTGCGCAAAGGCGGGGAAATATTGGATGAAGTGGTGCTCAGCCTTTTCCGCGGTCCCAAATCGTATACCGGTGAAGATGTGATCGAGATCAGTTGTCATGGATCGCCTTATGTGCAGCAGCAGGTGATCGCTGCGTGTACGGAACTGGGTGCGCGGCTGGCCTACCCGGGTGAATTTACCCAAAGGGCGTTTTTAAATGGAAAAATGGACCTGGCGCAGGCTGAGGCGGTGGCCGATCTCATCGCGGCAGACTCGGAAGCGGCGCGGCAAACGGCGCTCAAACAACTACGCGGCGGCTTTTCGCAGGACCTGTCCCGGCTGCGGGAGCAACTCATTCACTTTGCCGCACTGATCGAACTGGAACTAGACTTCTCGCAGGAAGACGTGGAATTTGCCGATCGCAGTCAACTATCGACGCTGATCAATGAACTGAATGTGGCTACGGCGCGGCTCGCACAATCCTTCAAACTGGGTAACGTGATCCGTAATGGCGTGAATGTGGCGATTGTGGGAAAGCCGAATGCAGGCAAATCGACATTACTGAATGCACTACTCAACGAAGAAAGAGCGATCGTAAGTGAAATAGCGGGCACCACCCGCGACACGATTGAAGAAACCATCAATATAGCGGGAATACTTTTTCGTTTCCAGGACACAGCCGGTATACGCGAGCATACATCGGATAAAATCGAGCAGATCGGTATCCGCAAAGCGTATGAAAAAATTGAAACGGCATCGGTGTTGTTGTTCTTAACGGATGTACGTGAAGCCGAAGCGGAAGAAGTAAAACAACGCGTGAAAGAGCTAACGGAAGGTCGCAGTGTAAAGCCGGTGCTCGTATTTACCAAAGCCGATTTGCTGACAGCAGCAGAATTAGCAAACTGGCGTACTATTCAAAAAGAAATGGAAAAAGAATGGCCTGTACTATTGTTAGCAGCAAAACTGGAAGCAACGGAAGTGGCCGATACGGTAGATGATCTGCGTGAAACATTATACAAAATAGTAGCGGGCGAGGGTGTAGACACGGAGCACACGATTGTAACGAATGCCCGCCATCATGCGGCTTTGTTGCAGGTGCAGGAATGCCTGCGCGAAGTGCGGGCAGGACTGGACAATAATATTGCCGGTGACTTTCTGGCGCTGGACATCCGCCGCTGTTTGCATTACCTGGGTGAGATCACCGGCCAGGTAGAGGTGGACCGGGATATACTGGGGACTATTTTCGGGAAGTTTTGTATTGGGAAGTGATCCACCTACTACGATTACCTAATCTTTACTTATCACATTTATTTAGCAGAACCTTCACTTCTCTTTAAATCAGGAAGCGGCCGGAGTCAGCTTAAATGTTACTTTGATCTGGTCGAAAATATCGCCTAACGTTACATCAGTAATTCCCTGTTTTCAATAACACTGAGCGCCGGTATTGATAGTTCTAGATTGAAAGAGAACAGAAAGAAAAAGCTGACACGCGAAGCCACAGGTTAAAGGACAGTGTGAAAGATTTGCAGAAGCCCAAAGCTAAGTAAGTGAAAAACCTATAAAAGGCAGCCCGGAGCTGCCTTTTATATTTCTGAATGCAAGGATTTATCGCGGTGATTACTAATTAATGGTATGATTTTCAAATTATTAACAAGGTTTTTGGCAAGCAGAAAACTCTAACGCTCCTTGAAATGATACTAATTCACTATAACTTTAATATAATAGCCATATTAACTAAGACCAGAATTAGCCACTAAACCATCCTTATGTATATCAATAGAGTAAGAATCCAGAACTTTAAATGCTTCAAGGAGCCTTTTACATTAAACTTGGAACAAGGACTCAATATACTTGTAGGTGATAATGAAGCCGGAAAATCGACTATCCTTGAATCAATTCATCTTGTGCTTACAGGTTTATCTAATGGTAAGTATCTTAAGAACGAATTATCAGAGTACCTATTCAATAATGCCGCAGTCGCAGAATACAGAGAAAGCCTCGCAGCCAATAAACCATTGCCTCCGCCCGAGATAACGATTGAAGTGTTTATAGGCGGCGATGACCTCCCCATGTTTGAAGGAGATGGAAACGGAGATGAAAAAAAAGAGTGCGGTATATGCTTAAAAATATCATTGGATGACAGATACAAGGATGAATATGCCGAGTACGTAAAAGCTGGTGTATTTACAGGTCTTCCAATTGAATACTATGATGTCAATTGGACAACTAGTGCAAGGGAATCGATAACCCCAAGAAAGATACCAATAAAATCTGCTTTAATAGATTCAAGTAGTAATCGGTATACAAACGGGTCTGATATTTATATCACCCACATTATCAAAAATCACCTTGATGAAAAACAAAGACATGGTTTGTCTCAGGCTCACCGCAGACTAAATTCATTATTTATGGACGATGAATCAGTAACAAAAGTAAACGCGGTAATAAAAGACATATCAAAGAAGAAGGAGAAAGATAAAGAGGTAAAACTTTCCATCGATTTATCACCAAGAAATGCGTGGGAGAACAGTATGGTAACGTATGTTCAGGATGTCCCTTTTCATTTTATCGGCAAAGGGGAGCAAGCATTAGTGAAAACAAAACTGGCTTTGGAACACAAAAAAGCAAAGGAAGCCAGTATTATTTTATTGGAGGAGCCGGAAAATCACTTATCACATTCCAAACTAAATCAGTTGATAAAAGATATACAAGAAAAATGTTTGGAGAAGCAAATACTTATTTCAACACATAGCAGTTTTGTCGCGAATAAATTAGGGTTAGATAAATTGATTTTTTTGCATAACCTTTCCATTCTGCGATTGTCAGAGCTACCCGATTCAACACGCGAGTTTTTCGAGAAAATTCCAGGCTATGATACGCTCCGACTGATCTTATGTAAAAAAGCCATTCTTGTAGAAGGAGATTCGGACGAACTGGTAGTTCAAAAGGCCTATATGAAGAAAAATGGAGGCCGACTTCCTATCGAAGATGAAATTGATGTAATTTCTGTGGGGACTTCTTTTTTACGATTTCTGCAAATCGGCGAAAGGCTGAACAAGCCTATTGTTGTTGTTACTGATAACGATGGGGATGTTGCAGCCCTTGAGAAAAAATATGCAGATTATGTGGGTGACAAGAAGAAAGACAAAATAAAGATCTGTTTTGATGCTGTGGTTGATGAAGGAGAATTGATGGAAGGGAAAACTCCATATAACTATAATACGTTGGAACCAAAATTACTCAAAGCGAATAATCGTGAAATTCTGAATAAAGTATTTGGTCAGAAAAAGAAAACAGACGATGAATTGAGGCTTTACATGAAAGGTAATAAAACGGATTGTGCATTGAAGGTGTTTAAATCTGACGAAGAGATTGTTTACCCTCAATACATTTTGGATGCCATTATCTGAACATAAGAATCGTTTAATTATTGCTGCCGCAGGTTCAGGTAAGACTACTTTTCTGGTAAGCGAGGCACTGAAATGTAAGGAACCTGTGCTTATCACTACTTACACATTAGCCAATGAATCGGAGATAAAGAAGAAGATTATTGAACTGAATAAATATATCCCTTCTAACATAACCGTTCAGACTTTTTTTTCTTTCTTACTCCAGCATGGTGTAAGGCCATACCAGGGGACTTTGTACAAGTCCCGTATAAACGGCATGTTATTGACAAATCAGCAATCAGGTATAAAATACAAAAATTCAAAAGGATTTAATGTTTTGTATGCTGAGGAGGATGCTTTTGACAAACATTATTTTACTAATAGCGGGAAGATTTATTCTGATAAAATATCAAAATTTATTATTCGTAGCAACGACAGGAGTGGAGGGTCGATAATCGATAGATTAAGCAGAATTTATCCAAATATCTTCTTTGACGAAGTTCAGGATTTGGCCGGGTATGATCTGGAGATAATCAAACTTTTATTTGCCAGTAAATCCAGGATATTGTTAGTCGGCGACCCAAGACAGGTTACCTATTTAACTCATCATGATAAAAAACATTCTGGGTATAAGGATGGGAAAATTGAGGACTTTATTCTGAAAGAATGTAAGAAACTGAATTGTTTTATCGATAAAGAAACTTTAAGTGTCTCCCATAGGAACAATGCGGAGATATGTTTTATTGCTTCAAATCTCTATAACCAGTATCCTGCGAGTAACCCATGCGATTGCCCTCAATGCCGGAGTGTAACTACGGATCATGAGGGAGTTTTCATAATTCAGGCGGGCGATTTACCGGAATACATAGAAAAATACCGGCCAACGGTTTTGCGATACAGCGGATCGGATGATAAAGAATGGAACTTCGGGGCTTCAAAAGGTTTAGGTTTCGAGAGAGTATTGATTTATCCGACAAAGGCTATCTTTAATTATTTGAGAGACGGTAAACTAAAGAAAACAGTCGGAGGTAAGGAAAAAGAAGCGTTTGATATTGCTAAGTTTTATGTTGCGGTTACGAGAGCAAGAAGAAGTGCTGCAATTGTAGCAGAATTTGAAGAAGAGGAAAAGTTTATACCAGGGCTAAAAAAATATGACAGAAACTTAGACAGTATACCGTCTGCTGAAAATATAGAAATCGCTTAGCTTGCTCCTTTTAAAGTCTCTTTTTAGTATTTTTAATTTATACAAGAGATTTTATAAATTTGCTACAATGAATGATGGTAATATAAGCTACGTTAAGTGCAGTTAATTTCTTCAAAAAGCTCTCTGTATACGGTGTGTATCTTTTCCAATGCAACAGTCTCGCATTAAAAAATCACTGTTTTCTGTATCGGGAAGTAGCAATTACTGTGCGTTACTTATGACATTCATTTATTGTAAAGAAAAAAAGTCAAGAAAAACGTAAGTGTCTTGAATCAGATTCATTAGTTGTAATAGCTAATACAGGTAAAAAGTAATCAGGCATATTCAAGCAACACATTCCCGTCAATACCTAAAAAACGGTGAGCAGCTTTCAGAAAGGCTACATCGGGTTTTCTCTTTTTACTTAAAATCTGAGAAAGTTTAGGTTCTCCAATTCCCAGCAATTTGGCCAATTCTTTTTGCCTGAGTTTTTTTTCATACATTTTAAATTCAATAAGTCCTTCAAGTGTCTTGGGAGCGGGAATAGTATAAATGCTTTTCTCATAACGCTGAGCCGCTAATGCAAGTATGCGTAATTGCTCAGCTTCCTGATCGGTCATTTCTTTTTCGCCCTTCTTCATCAATGCATCAATCTGCTTCATTGTTGCATTGTAGTCTTGTTCATTTTCAATTTTGAATGTGCGATTTGCCATAACAGCGATTTAAGACTACCAGTCAGTAGCCACTTGGCCCGGATAGTTTAAAGGTCATCCAGGTTAACCTTGTCATACTCCTTGTGTGTACCGATGAATTTGATGAAGATCGTTCTCACACGAAAAATGATCCTGGCAATCAGGCGGTAACTATTCCCCTTGATATTAAAAACATACAAGTCGTTCCCAACCGAATCAACAGAATTAAATAACTGTCTCATCTCATTGAAATTGCCCCAATCGGATCTTTCAGCAATGACATACCAGTTGTTGAGTTGATCTTCCACATCCTTATGCTTGTCTGCAAACTCCCTAATTGTCTTATAACTAATAACTACCACCAGCCTTTGATTATAAAGCAAAAGTACATATAATTTCCTTTTTTGAAATTTTATTTCATAAATGAAATTTTTAGAGTAGCGTAAACAGGCTATTATCGGGTATTCATTGAAACTAGTATTGGTCTTTTGCCAAGGCGCCTACCTTACAACCCCCTGCTAATCATATTCTAATAAACATTAAAAGCCCCAATAGCTAACTTTACAAACGTAAAAGAGAAGTATCTTTAAATGATAGTAATACTATTATTTGTAATTGCTTAACATTTTTAAGTATTAGCTTTGCATAATCTTGTAATAGCATAGTTTCTTGCGAAAAACATTTTTATGGACGTCTTGCTGAAGTTTAAATTAAACGAACACCTCTACCTCAGAGATCCGGAAACAAGCGAAGTTGGCAAAGCTATCGTCAACAACGCCATCGACCTCATCCACGAAGTCGGCTTCGAACAGTTCACTTTTAAAAAACTGGCCCAGAAAATCGATTCCACCGAAGCTACCATCTACCGCTATTTTTCCTCCAAGTATAAGTTACTGACCTATATCCTCAATTGGTATTGGTGCTACCTTGAGTTCGTGGCCAAAATGCGCATCCAACAGCTGGTAGACCCCGTTGAAAAACTCCGGCTCATGCTGCGCATCATCATGCACGACGAAGACATCGTCTCCCGCGTACAGGATTATAATCTTGAAAAACTCCACAGCATCGTTATCGCAGAGAGCAGCAAAGCCTATCTCGTAAAAGAAGTAGATGAAATCAACCAGGAGAAAGTATTCAGCCCGCTCAAGAGCCTTTGCCATTTTATACAGGAAATTATTCTTGAAATCAACCCGGACTTCGATTATTCCAGGTCCCTGGCAAGTACCCTGCTGGAAACCGCACACGATCAGCAGTTTTTCAGCGAGCACCTGCCTTCCCTGACAGATAATACCGCCAGACTTGATCACCGTAAGTATGTTTTCAATTACCTGAACAAGCTGGCTTTCTCGGTACTTAAATAACCTATACCGTGGCGCAAAACACCAACGCACAATTCAGCAGCAGGAAGCTGTTTCAGTACATTACCAAAGAGAAAAAGGATGTCGGCAACATCTACATTTACGCCATTTTGAGCGGCCTCGTGCAGCTAAGCATCCCGCTCGGCATACAGGCCATCGTGAGTTTTGTAATGGGGGCAACCATGGTTACCTCTTTGTATATCCTTATCGCCTTTGTCGTACTCGGCACCTTCCTCGTCGGCTTTTTCAGAATCCGGGTGATGCAGATCATCGAAAAGATCCAGCAGAAAATTTTCGTGGAGTATGCACTCGCTTTTGCAGAGAAACTTCCGCGGATCAACCTCACCGCCAGCAAAAAGTATTACCTGCCCGAACTGGTCAACCGTTTTTTCGATGCACCCAACCTGCAGAAAGGTATTGCCAAGATTTTACTGGAGATACCAACGGCGCTCATTCAAATCGTGTTCGGTATTTTATTGCTTTCTTTTTATCACCCCTGGTTCCTGGTTTTTGGTGCATTGGTATTGATGATCGTGATCCTGATTTTCCGGTTTTCCATGAACTCGGGTATTCAATCCAGTATCGAAGAAAGCGATAAGAAGTACGAAGTGCTTTCCTGGCTCGAAGATATTGCCGGCTCCGTGAAAACGTTTAAGATCAACTCCCGCGCCAATACACACCTCACCGGCACCGACAACCGCGTAGTCGATTACCTCCAACACCGCACCTCCCATTTCAAAGTGTTGTTATTTCAATATTGGACCATCGTAGGGTTCAAAGTTCTCATCACTTTATTAATGCTGGGCATCGGTGTATACCTGCTCGTCAATCAGCAGTTGAACATCGGCGCCTTCATCGCCGCAGAGATCGTTGTACTGACCATCCTCACCGCCGTGGAAAAATTGATCAAGAGCCTGGAGAGTTATTATGACGTCATCACCTCCCTCACCAAATTGAGTAAGGTGACGGAACTGGCCGAAGAACGTAATGCCGATATAGAGTTGAACGCTTCCGATAACGGAGTAGAAGTTGTTTTTAAAGAAGTGATGTTCCAGTTCAGCGATCAGAAGCCCATCCTGCGTAACCTTAATTTTAGTATCCCGGCCAACAGCCTGACCATCATCCGTGGCAAACTCGGCGCGGGCAAGTCGCTCCTGCTGAATATGATGGCCGGTTTTTATGAACCCGCCAACGGAAGTATTCTTTTCGATAAAGTACCGTTGAAAAATCTTGATAAGTCTTCTTTCCGGGATATGACAGGCATCTACCTGAAAGACATGACAGTGATCAAAGGCTCATTATTGGATAATATTATTCTTGGCCGGCAAAACCTCGATACGCAGGATGTGCTTGCTTTGGCAGAAGAGTGGGGCATCGGCGATTTTTCCAGCCAGTTTACCGGAGGATTCCTCACTATATTAAGTGAAACGGATACCGAACTTTCCTTCAGCTCAAGAAAGAAAATTCTGCTGCTGAGAGCCATGCTCGGCCGCAAGCGATTGCTATTGCTCGAAGATCCCGTCGACGGCATGGATGCAGAGTTTTCGCAGGCGATGATCCGGTACCTGAACAGGATCAAACAGGATACCACCGTTGTGGTGGTTACCGAAAACAACGCGCTGCTCGAAGCCGCCGATAATATTTTCTCCTTAAAAGATGGCGCAGTAATACAGGAGAAATAATCCGGCAACCAGTTACCCGTTCAATCACCACCTATAATGCTGACAAATATGAAACTCCAGTCATTTGAAAACATTTACCACGTACACCGCAGTTCGCGGGTGAAACGCTGGTTCTATTTTTTCCTTGCCGTGGGCGTGGTTATTTTATTCCTGCCCTGGACCCAGAATGTAAAAGCCAAAGGCACCGTCACCACCTTATACCAGGAGCAACGTCCCCAACAGTTGAATTCACCCATCCCCGGCCGCATCGTCCGGTGGTATGTGAAAAACGGCGACGTTGTGAAAAAAGGAGATACCATCGTGCAACTCACGGAAGTGAAGGAAGATTATATGGACCCGATGCTGGTAGACCGGACACAACAACAGGTTGATGCTAAAAAAGGTGTCAGGAATTATTACGAAGCTAAAGTCGGTACCACCGAAGCACAACTCGCCGCATTGAATAGTTCAAGAGAGTTGAAACTGCAGCAATTGAAAGTAAAACTCGGCCAGCTTAATAACAAACTGGCCGCAGAACAGGCAGAACTGGAAGCTGCCACCAACGAGTTGAAGTTGTCCGGCGATCAATACGAGCGACAGAAAAAAATGTACGACGAAGGGTTGGTTTCACTTACACAGTTTCAGCAAAGAAGCGTGTCTTACCAGAACGCACTGGCTAAAAAAACCGCTGCCGAAAATAAACTGGCACAGACCCAGCAGGAGCTTATCACCGTGAACCTCGAACAGAATGCCACAGTGCAGGATTATACGGAGAAACTCAGCAAAATACAGGGTGAACGTTTCCAGAGTATGGGTCAGATTGAAAGCAGCACCGGCGATATTGTGAAGTTGGAAAACCAGATGACCAATTATAAGATCCGTCAGGGACTTTACCACGTAATCGCTTCGCAGGATGGGCAAGTGGTGCAACTCAACAAAGCAGGGATCGGTGAAATTTTGAAAGACGGCGAAAGCATTGGTTCCATCGTGCCGGCGCATGTGAACTATGCGGTGGAAATATTTATCAAACCCGTTGACCTGCCACTGGTGAAGCCCGGTCAGAAAGTGATGTGCGTGTTCGATGGATTTCCCGCCATCGTTTTTTCCGGATGGCCCAACACCAGCTACGGCATCTTCGCCGGCAAAGTAATAGCCGTGGAAAGTAACATTACAACAAACGGACTTTTCAAAGCTTTGGTGGTGGAGGAGAAAGGCAAGAAGCCCTGGCCGCCCCAGATAAAAATGGGCGCAGGCGTGCAGGCCATCGCCATTCTCAACGATGTGCCGGTATGGTACGAGCTATGGAGGAATATCAACGGATTCCCTCCCGATTATTACACAGTGTCCACTGATAAATCCGGTTCAGGCAATGAAAAATCTAAGTAAAGGCAGCTTCCTGTTACTGCTGCTGCTGGTTGGCCATATTGCGATGGCACAGGATACTTTACGCCTGGCGCACAACGAGTTCCTGGCCATTGTAAAAAACTATCATCCCCTGGCTTTCCGCTACCGTTTGCAAACGCAGATAGCAACGGCGGAAATACAAGCGGCCCGCGGTGAGTTTGATCCTATGCTCCAGGCAAAAACAGGATCGAAGACAATCGACGCACTCAATTATTACGAAGAAAAAAATGTTGGTCTCGGTATACCTACCTGGTACGGTATCGAACTCAATGGTAACTATACCGACCTCGAAGGAGATAAACTCAACAACAGCGATACAAGGGGAGGGTTGTATCAATTTGGTATTACCTTGCCGCTTGCGAAGAACTTATTGTACGACAGAAGAAGAGCAATGCTCGACCAGGCAAGGTTCGGCCTTCAGATGACGGAAGCAGAACAACGCCTGCTCACCAACCAATTGTTACTCGATGCCGATAATGCTTATTGGGAATGGGTAAAATGTTATGACGCCTATCAGTTACAAAGGCAGACCTTTTCCATCAATCAGCAACGGCTGGAGTTTATACGCAAAACCTATGAGTACGGCGAACGTGCCGCCATCGACACCACCGAAGCATTGTCGCAGTTGCAAAGTTTTGAACTGCAGATGGAAGATGCTTACCTGAAGTTTGTAAAAGCTACGCAGGAGTTGTCTTTATTCCTTTGGAAGGAAGACCAGCAACCTTACGATATCGCCTCCCTGATTGTACCGGTTGACAAAATTACCGGCAGCAATGCCTATGATGATTATTCAGCCGTATTACTTCAGATCGAAAATCAAACAATTACCCAACACGCGGCGCTGCAATATTATTTCCAAAAGCAAAATATCCTGGAGAGTGAACGCCGGCTCAAGTTTCAAAGCTTTCTGCCAAAGTTGGACTTCACCTATAATTTTTTTAATAAAGAAAATTATCGCGCTGCTTATTTTCCGCTGTTCACCGATAACTATCAGTATGGATTGAAGCTGGAAATTCCGCTATTCCTGAGACAGGCAAGAGCCGGTTATGAGATAGCGAAGGTGAAGATCAGGCAAAACAGGCTGGATGCGAATTACAAGCAACAGGAGTTGAAAGCAAAAATTACCGCAACGCGAAATGAAGTGCTTAACTACAAACGGCAGATCGATATCGCGCAACAGAATATTGGCAACTACCGCAAGTTGCTGAACGCAGAGGAAACCATGTTCCGAAACGGAGAGAGCTCGATGTTCCTGATTAATTCACGCGAGAATAAATTACTCGAAGCCGAACAGAAGCTGCTCGATCTTCGTTTGAAATTTCTGAACAGCTATAACCAGCTCAAATGGCTGAATGAAAATTTTTAATTTGTTCAGTAATTGTCTTGCTTATCTACTTAGTGATTACCGCTTATATGCGGTAATTTTTTTTAATACAATAGTGACAGCAAATTAGAATGGCTTAATTACTAATTAACACTTATTGGCCGTTTGAGGGTATGACGCTAATTTTAAAATATACAATTGGCAAGGCATCGCTTGCCAGTTTCCACAACTGCTACTACTTATATGAGAAACGAATGCTTGTAGTATCGGCAAGAGCAATACACAGGACCAAACCAAAGCCATTGCCTGTCGTATTTTTTTATTGCTCCTGCACCGGAAATGATTCTGTAGCTGTCAGCAGAAGATGTTTCCAATCCGCCACCACATAAGTAAAGTTCCGTGCGTATTCACGCAACGGATAATCATTCATCGTAATGTCTGATACGCTGTATCCGGCAACTGGGAAAATTATTTGCTTTAACCAAACCAATTAGCTGTAATGAGCGTACTTCAGCATAAAAATTTCATTTTTTTAAAACCACCGCTTGCGGTGGATTCGTATCTGTGGGGATTGCTGCGCCTGCAGCGCGGATTTGTTTCTTCAGATTAGCCAAGTACCAACCGGACGGACAGTTGACACACACAAACAACCAGACCGTTGCCCATGAAAATTTTTCCCGGATAACCCCTGCACAATGCTTTAATCCATGAGTGACTTATTGCGTCATTCACACTAAATCCCCCTACGTTATGAAAACACAGTTTTACCTTTTCCGTTTTTTACTGTTACTACTTTTTTGCACAACGCTTGTTGCCGCAGGTGCACAGACGACTATCAGTTTATTAGGCTCTTCTCCGGGTGGCGGTCCTGCCACCACCGGACCGGTAACGACCAACCAGGCTGTTACGATGTATACCAATGCTACCACGGCATTCACCCCGGCCATAACAGCCACCTACCGGATCAGCAATCAGCAGTATGCAAGTATTGAAGGCAACGCAGGTACACCCGGTACCGTTTTCGGTGCCACCGTTAGTGCTGCTGTCAACTCGCCCGCACCCGGCGACCCGGTGTATAACCTGATGAATGCTTTCGGCGGTGCATCCAGCAATCAATTCACGGCTTGTAATACCTGTGCTGCAGGCACAGGTATCGACGTTACCACGCATCGAGCCGTTAATGTCATGGCTTATACCGATGCGCTGATCGATGCCGCCGGTAATCAACCGAGCACAACCGGCCGCTTTCATTATGCAGACCTTACCATTACCTTCAATCGACCGGTCAGTAACCCGGTGTTGCAGTTGGCAGGTATCGGTGCCTCTACTTCTTACAATGTTACCACCGGTGGCGTACAACGCTTTTATACGTTAGGCTACTCCATGGACCTCGATCTGCTTACCACTGGTGTCACCTTATCAAGATTATCCGGAAGCAGCAACTTCGTGATTGCAGGGGGTACCAGTATCCGCAACAATTCCACTGTTAAAGGTGCGAGTACAGCCGGTGCGGCCGTCGGCGGCGTTACGCGTTTTGGAGCCAGTGGCAGCGTAGCCGTAATAGGTACAAACATCACCACACTTTCTTTCCGCCTTTACCTGCAAGGCGATGGCGGCCTCGTTACCCTGGCTACCGGCACTACCACGCCTGCCACCAACGGCAACGTAGTGAAGTACGCCTTTCAATCAGGATTTATTCCCGGCGGCGGATCTACCGCATTGCAGGGCGTGGCAGGCGACGCGATTCTTTTCGGTATCAGCCTGCAGGCTCCCGTAAGTGTATCGGGTAGCGTGTTCAACGATCCCAATGGCGGCAACGTTAATAACAGTAGCGGCTCCGCCAATTTGGTGCCTTCGGGAATGTTTGCCAACCTCATCGATGCAAGCGGTCGTGTAGTGGCCAGTTCACCTGTTGCTACCGATGGCACTTATACGATTCCGGCAATCGGCGAGGGAAGTTACACGATGAGCCTTAGCACTACTGCGGGCACACAGGGCGCCACCAAACCTGCAGAAGCATTACCGGCGGGATGGGCTAATACCGGCGAGTTCAATGGTACGCCCAATACCGGACGCGATCCGCTGGTCAACGGAGTCAGTGCCGCATTTACCGTAGCCGGAACAGCCGTTACCAATATCAACTTCGGTATCCAACGACCACCCATCGCCGTCAATGATAATATATCAGGTGTCACACCCGGGCTTCCCGCTACCGTGCCCAATATATTGGCCAACGATACCGAATACGATGGCCTTACCCTCAACCCCGACAGCATCACGCTCATCGCTCCTCCCGGAGCAACAGGCATTACTACCGATGCCCAGGGGGATGTTACAGGATTTACCGTACCGGGACAAGGCTCCTGGTCATTGAACAGCACCACCGGTGCCGTTACGTTTACGCCCCTGGGTGGATTTACCGGCACACCTACGCCCATCAGTTATACCGTTACCGATCTTGCCGGTGCCGTGAGTAATGTGGCAACAATTTCTGTCACCGTTAACCCGCCGGTAACCGTGAGCGGTACTGTGTTCAACGATGTCGATGGAGGTGTACCCAACGGCACACCCATGGCAGGCGTTACCGTTACGTTGTATGCCAGCAATGGTACAACGGTATTGGGCACAACATTCACTGCGGCCAATGGCACGTATAGCTTTGCCAACATTGTACCGGGCAACTATGTGGTAGGTGTTACTACTCCGGCAGGATATGTGAACGTAGCTTCCACCGATGCCACACCTGCTGATGGTCTTACGTCCATCACGGTGGCCAGTACGAACGTAACAGGTGTCAACTTCGGTATGGAACGTCCGCCAACCGCTGATCCTAAATCACAAACCATTCCGCAGCCCGCAGGGAATACTATCCCCGCAGGTACATTTACACAAAATGTAACGGGTAATGATCCCGAAGATGGTGCCATGACAAATGCCAATCCTATTTTGATTACGCAACTTCCTGCCAATGGCGTGTTGCGGTATAACGGCGCAATCGTTACGCTCAACCAGGTAATCACCGGCTTCAATCCCGCATTACTTTCTGTTACGGCCATCACCAATGGCGCCACAGCTATCACTTTCAACTATGCATTTCGTGATGCAACCGGTGTGGTAGGTAGCCCGGCTGCTTACTCCATCATATGGCTGATTCCTATCCCGGTAAAATTGGAAAGCTTCACCGGTAGCCTCGATCGTTGCAACAGCCTTACGCTGCGCTGGAAAGCAACCAACGCTACTAATTTCGACAAATTTGAAATCGAAAGAAGCAATGATGGTGTCACCTATACAACGGTGGGTGCAGTGGCCTACGATCAATATCGGGAGTTGTATACGTATAGCAGTACCGATCTGCCCGCAGGTAAATATTTCTATCGCCTGCGATTACTGGATCGCGACAGCCGTTTTGAATACAGCCCGGCCATTGCTGTCAATATCAATTGTAGCGAAAAAGGAATTGTTGCTTTCCCCAATCCTGTTCGCAACAACTATACACTGCGCGGTCTGAATGGCGGAGAACTTATCCGGCTATACAACACCACGGGACAGTTGCTGCAAACCTGGCAGGCAACCAACTTCCAAACCGATATCGACTTTTCCAATTACAACAACGGCATCTATTTGCTGAATGTGATCAACCAACATGGGGAGAAAACATTCCAGGCAAAAGTTATCAAAAGTGAATAACAACCATTACCTGGTTCTGTGAAAATGATGGGGCGCCGCGAGGTTGCCCCATTTTTTTTGGCGCGCCCCCGCGATGCGGGGCCGGGCTATTCTCTCCAATCCGCAGCAGCAAAGCTGCTGCGGGATTTCCGTTGCTATCCCTGCGCGATATACAAGAGTTCATTTTGCAGACATGACTTTACCGTTTGCAGACATACCGTTTTACCTTTGTGCGAATCCTGATATATTCGGGTATTATTTCTACAAAAACCAACCTCATGCTTCGTCACCTTATCTTAATCGCTGTGGCCGGGTGTTTTATTTTAAATGTGCAGGCGCAGCAAACTAGTTCCCGTTTTTTTGTGGAGCTCACGCCGCAGGCTGCTATTCCTCTAAGCGATTTTGCCAGCAAAGGCCAGGAGAATCCAACTACCGCAACAGAAAGAAAAGGCTGGGCTAATACAGGCATGGCCGTATCGCTTACCGGCGGCTATCGCTTTTCACGCAATTGGGCGGTTTTACTCGACCTCGGATATCGCAGTCATGGACAGGACATGAATGAAAAGCAACGATGGCTCAATGAGCAGGGATTTAATCAGGATGTAAGCGCATGGGGTGATGCCTGGCAAATCCTGAATGCCTTTGCAGGTGCGCAATACAGTCTGCAGCTTTCTTCAAAACTAGATCTGGAGTTCCGCGCATTGGGCGGCGCCGTAAAAGTGACCGTTCCCGCCGCCGGTTACGATGCTGCTTCCACGGCCAATCCCGGTGGTGGCGTTCCTGTTTACCAGGTAAAAGCGCAGACGGACAAAGTAAATCCCGGTGTTACATTCGGCTGGTCAGCCGGACTGGGGCTTGCTTATCAGTTGAGTAAAGCCTGGTCGCTGGGATTTCGTACAGGATTTACCGGCGCAGCACCCGAATACCGCCGTGTATATAATTACTCGATCAATGACGGCAATCAGTTGCAACGGTGGTACACGGGCAAAGACCGCCATCCGGTGAATGCGGTTACCGCAGGCGTTGGCCTCCGTTACACATTCTGATAACCGGCATCGTGGCCTGGAATTTGGACATTGTACGGAAACGATTGTCATGAATACAGAAAAAAACAAACCGGAAGACAAGAAAAAAGAAAAAACCGAAGAAACCGATCCACAGGAAAATATGGAAGGGCCTGTGTCCTCCATTGTGCAGGGCATTAAAGAAGAAGCAGAAGAGAACGACTCGGAAAGTGAGGAAGAAGCTTCTAAAAAACGAAAAGAAAACAGTTGATCTTTTTCATCCTCCCACTTGGGAGGATTTTTTTGTCACAGATGTTACGGCGCATTTCTCCGGCCTTTGATGCATTTTGACGTATTTTTATTTCATGTTCCGCTCGATCCATCGTCGAACTGCCGTCCTCAGTCTGTTGTTTTATTGTTTCATCGTTTCATTGCCTGCGCTGGCGCAGCAGGATAATGCCATGCTCAATAAAAAATATGCCGCGCGCGCGGCATGGCTGTGGAAAAAAGGCGATGAAATACATTATCAACCCGATTCTGTAAGTGCCTTTAAACTGGCAGACCAATTGCGTGTGGAGGCGGCAAAGGCTGGTGACCAGGCACTCGAACTGGAAGCCGACTTGTATAAGATCTTCTATCTTTTCCGGTACGACAGAAACCTTGTCGGCAATCGCATCACCGGCGAATTGCATCGCATCCGTAGCAAGGCTATCCAGGCAAACTGTGTAGAAGAAGAAGCCAAAGCGCTCGATCTGCTCGCTGAATTTTACTGGGCCAGAGATCAGCAATATGAAATGGCCTTGCGTACCTATCGCGAATTGGATCGCGTCCTGCAACCACTAACGGTTACGTCCTTTCCGGATAAAATGCAGATGTTGTTTCATATCGGAAATGCATACTTCTTCTTCCGCGATTATCAATCGGCTATAACGTATTATAAGCAGGTGCCTGAAATCCGTGAACCTAAAGGAGACTTGCAGACATACAGCTATCGTCATTCTTTAAACAATCTTGGATTTTGTTACCGGGCATTGAACCAGCTTGACTCTTCCGATCATTACTTTCATCGATTGCAGGAATATGATCAATCGTATAAGGCTTCTATCTGGAACGGTATTGCTTCCTGCGGGCTTGGTTATAATGCGTACCTGCGCTCGGAAGATGATAAAGCCGTTTCATTATTACAAACCGGTATTGCCGAAGCGTTGAAAGCCGGTGATCTGAACCTCGCGGCTCGTTGCCAATTACCACTTACGGCTATTTATTTCCGGCAGAAAAATCCATTGGCCATTGCTTCACTCGACTCGGCACAGCGGTATACGCGGTTCGCCCATTCACCATTGGATTTGTTGCAGGAATTGTACCCCTTGCTCGCCCGTAAATATTCATTGCAGGGAAATGCAGACATGGCTGCCCGTTACATCGATTCTTCTTTGTCGATACGCGACAGCCTGCATCAGCAGTTCAGCGGGTTGCTGATGGCACGCGCCGTGCAGAAAGATGCGCTGGCCCAGCAAAAGGAGAAACTCAACGAGTTGGAGCAGAAAAAACAGCGGCTGACATTCCGGTTTTATATCGCACTGGCAAGCCTGCTAATGCTGCTGCTGATCGGCATTTATCTGTACCGCAACCGGCAGCTTCGTTACCGCCAGGAAAAAATCGTGCGGGATCTTCAACTGGCAGAAGCTGAAAAAGAACTGACGACGGCCAAACAGCAACTCGATGATTTTGCCCGTCATATCGGAGAAAAAAATCAGTTGATCGAGGCCATGGAAAATCAATATGGCCACAGCAGCCTGATAGAGGAACTCGGAAAAAGTATCATCCTCACCGGCGCCGACTGGGGCCGCTTCCGGGAATTATTTGAAAAAGTACACCGCGGATATTTGCAACGGTTAAATGAGAAAATTCCGGGTATCACGCCTGCCGAGATCCGGCTGATGGCCCTGGCCCGGCTCAATCTTTCCCCGAAAGAAATGGCCGCGGCACTCGGCATCACCCCGCAGGCCATCCGCGTTACCTGGCATCGCCTTCGTAAAAAAGCAGACCTGCCCGAAGACCAACGCATGGAAGAACTGGCCGCGGGCATCTGATTTCCCCCTTTTTTTAATTATTTCAGGAAAAACAAAGCACTTGTAACGTTTTGTAACGCCTTGTATAACGTGCTGTTGCGCTACGGATCGTTTATTTGCTGAACGATTGCCCAGCTTCGTAAAAGATGAACAAAAATTATTTCGACCGATATGGTCTCTGGATTCTTGTACTGGTATTCCTGGCGGTGGTATTCATTAGCTGGCTGGTTTACCGTTACCAGGTTCAGGCACTGATGAAGCATACATAAGTTGGCGTCAAAAGGACGGAAGATGGCACGGAAGTATTTACTTTGACGGGAAGTAATAGCTGCAGTGCCGGGCTCCGTCCTTTTGATCATTTACAGGCCTTTGTCGCGGTTGTTGGTGTGAACACCAACAACGACAAAATTATCAATAAGTCAAACCCGGGCCATTGACTTATTGTATTTCCCCCGGTACTCGACCGGTGAAAGGCCGGTGATCTTTTTGAAGACGGTGCGAAATGCTTTCACATCGATATACCCCACTTCATACATCACCTCATTCACATTGAGCCGTGTGTTTTCAAATTTTTTCTTCGCTGCTTCTATTTTTACCCGTTGAATATATTCTACGGGTGTGTTGTTGGTCGCTTTTTTGAACCGGCGTTCGAAATGACGGCGGCCGATGGCATAACGCAAGGCCAGTTCATCGATGGATATTTTCTCCGATACATTTTTCTCAATAAACTCCTGCGCCTGCCGGATCGGTTCGTCTTCGTGTTTCTTCTGGCCATTGAACATGATAAACGGCGACTGGCTTTTGCGGTCGATCTCAATAGCAAAGAACTTCGACGCGCGGATGGCCATCTGACGATTGGTGTATTTCTCGATCAGGTAGAGCAAAAGATTCCAGTAAGAAGCGGCTCCTCCACTCGAATACACGCCCTGGTCTTCGGTGATGATGCGGTCATCCACCAGGTTCACCGCCGGATACATTTTCCGGAATTCATCGGCATAGATCCAGTGTGTGGAACATTCACGTCCGTCGAGCAGACCTGTAGACGCCAGCAGAAAAGCGCCAATGCAAAGACTGGCCACTTCCGCTCCGCGATTGTATTGATCCACTATCCACGGAACAAAAGCCGCGTTCAGTTCAACCGTCTGCCTGATATCACCACTGATTGCGGGAATAATAATCAGATCGGTACTCGTGATGTCTTTGGTCAGTTTGTCGGCATGCACGCTGAAGCAACCTTTATTCAATACCACTTCATTGGTCAATCCGATGAGTTGTACGTGGAAGGGAGGGGCTTCGCCCATTTCTTCGAAAAACTGATTGACCGCGGTAAACATATAGCGCGGGTCTACGATGCTGGCAGGAACAGCTTCCTGCGGTACAAGAATGGAAATGTGTTTTACTGGCATACAACAGCTTTTATACAGGGCTGGTGGTATTAACCCTCAAGGGGGCAAAGGCGGCGAGCCTAAATTAGTCTTTTCCGGTTAAAGCGCTGTATCACAATCACCCGCACCCGACCATTCCTGATTCCGGGTGGATGAAACCTGCCGATTGCAGGATGGCAAAAGCCATGCCCGCCTGCGTCGCAAATCACCCCTTATTTAGTCACAAACACACAGGTTTACAGTTGTTGCGGTAAAATATTTTTACAAAGTCAAAAGTCAAAAGTCAAAAGTCAAAAGTCAAAAGTCAAAAGTCAAAAAATTTTAATCATGAAAAAGACAAACATTCTCTACTGGGTTTTCACCGGACTCTTTTGTTTTATGATGCTGGGTTCTGCCATTCCCGACATCATTTCTTCACCCATGGCTGTAAAAGGTTTTCAGGACATGCAAATGCCCACTTACCTGCTTCCGTTTGTGGGCATCGCCAAAGCGCTGGGAGTGATAGCTGTTTTGATTCCGGGTTATCCGCGGATCAAAGAGTGGGCTTATGCGGGTTTGTTTTTCGACCTGGCAGGAGCTATTTATTCCATCTGGGCTTCCGGTCATCCCGTACAGGATTGGGCGTTCGTTTTTATTCCGGTGTTGCTGGGTGTGGGGTCGTATGTTTTTTATCATAAAAAATTAGCAGCAACGGCAGGGCGTGTTCGGCTGTCGCTGGCAGCGTGAATGGTGAATGGTGAATAGTCAATAGTCAATAGTCAATAGTGAATAGTGAATAGCTGTTTACTTATAACCTATTACCGACGACCCACGTATCGGGCGGCTGTTTAACCTTAGGCCGACACTTCGGCCCGAAGTGTCGGGCCTTTCACCTTAAGCCCTACACCTTACGCCTTACACCTTCAATTATGCGGAAATTAATAGTGTCTATGAACGTAACGCTCGACGGTTATATGTCGGGGCCGCAATGCGAGCTCGACTGGCACCTGCGTTACTGGAATGAAGAGATGTCGAGATTGATCGGTGAGCAACTCAGCGAGGCCGATACCATCCTGCTGGGGCGCGTTACCTATGCTGCTATGTCGCAGTACTGGCCGGCGCGCGCAGCAGATCTTTCCGTGCCGCGTGAAGACATTGCCTTCGCGGAAATGATGAACCGTTATCCCAAAGTTGTTTTCTCACGCACACAGGAATATGGCGATTGGCCCAATTCCCGGTTCGTTAAAAATGGTTTGAGAAAAGAAATAACCCGTCTTAAAGAAAGTCCCGGACGCGATCTGATGGTATACGGAAGCGGAAGCCTTGTACGCACCCTGATGCAGCATCGATTGGTCGATCGGTATGTGTTGTGGCTTCATCCGGTATTGCTGGGCCAGGGAAAAGCTTTGTTCCGTTATCAACCCGGTATGCTCGACCTGCAACTCACTTCCACACGTGTTTTTGAATCCGGCGTGATCGTATTATCCTACGAGCGGTGTTGAAATTGCCCGCTTGATACTGTGCTTTGCCCGTTTCATCCGGATTCGGTAAGCTGAGTATGCCGAATGGCTACATTCGCGCATGGAAAGACGCTACCGCATAAAAGGTCTTTGGGTATCACTGGCCGTGGCTTTAACGATATCGCTGCCACGCCTGGCGGCTAATGATGGCGCCGCTACGCCGGCTTTGTTTCTCCATTCGTTTCTCTATATATGGCCGTATTGTTTTCTTGGCTGGGAAATGCAGTTGTTGCTGCATAAATATTGGAAGCCCGCGCGGCGCTACCTCGGCGGGTTTGCCGTGATCGTGGTCGTTGCCGGCTTTTCCTTTTTTTATGATTTGCTGTACGGGTGGTTTGTGAGGGAAGGTCTCGCAACCGATCCTGTTGAACTCATGCGGCGACGGACCGTAATCTCTGTGCGGAGTGTAGTGATCAGCATCCTTATTTATTTCCTTATCCGTTATTTTAACCTGGAAGAAGAAAAACAACAGGCACGGGAAGAAATGGAGCAACTCCGGCAGGCACAACTGCAAGCCCGGCTCGCCTCACTCAAAGAACAACTCAGCCCGCATTTCCTCTTCAATACCCTGAATACGCTCAGCTCGCTTTCACAGGAAATGCCCGTGAAGGAATATGTTGATCAATTAGCACAGGTATACCGCTATGCGCTTCAATACCAGGACCGTGATCTGACATTGCTGCGTGACGAAATCGCCTTTATACGTGCCTACCTTCACCTGTTGCAGATCCGCCTGGGCGATGCTATACAGGTAACGATTGATGTGCATGAAAAATACCAGCACCACCGGATCCCTCCGTTCACCTTGCAGCTATTGGTGGAGAATGCCGTAAAGCATAATATAACCGCTCTGCGTAAACCTTTATCCATATCCATTTCTTTCGCCGACGGATGGGTGGTTGTTGGTAATAAATTGCAGCCAAAAAAATCAGTAGTGCCTTCAACCGGTACGGGACTGGCCAATATTCTGCAGCGTTACCGCCTGCTTGTCGGAAAAGATATCGTCATTCAACAGACAACCGATTTCTTCACAGTAAAACTCCCGTTGGCAGTATGAAAGTGGTGATCATGGAGGATGAAATCCGCTCGGCAAATGAATTGCTGCATTTGTTGAAACTGGCAGACCCGGCTATACAGGTAATGACGCGCCTCGAATCGGTAGAGCAGGCGATGGAATGGTTTGACAGGCAACCCTGCCCCGATCTGATCATCGCGGATATTCAACTGGCAGACGGATTATCCCTCGATGTGTTCAACCGCATTTCCTGCTCCTGCCCGGTAATTTTCTGCACAGCGTTTGATGAATATGTGTTACAGGCATTTGATACGTGTGCGGTAAGCTATCTGCTGAAACCGGTGACATTATCCAAATTGCAGGAGGCGCTCGGAAAGCTGAACAATATGCGACAAGTTTTCACTACAGGTGACCAATGGATAAACCGCCTGCAGACGGAAATGTTTTCCACCCGGCGCAACACTTTGCTGGTTAATGAAAGGGAACGCATCATTCCGTTACCGGTCAGCGATATTGCTTTCTGCTATCTCCATAACGGAACTGTACAGCTCTATGACATGCAGGGCCATAACTTTTCCTACCAGTCAACACTTGACGAAATGGAAAAGCTGCTCGACCCTGAACAGTTCTGCCGTGCCAATCGTCAGTTCATCGTTAATCGCAAAGCCATCCGCAATGCAGAACGTTATTTCGCCCGCAAACTGATCGTACGGTTGACTGTGGCCATTCCGGAAACAATCATTGTCAGTAAGGCAAGAGCAACGCAATTTTTAAAATGGCTCCAACATTCCAGGTATTGAAACGTCCGTTTCCCCGCCCTTGTTGTCCGCCTCCCGCGAAAGCGATTGTTTTTGAAAATGCATATCGCCAAATTGCCGCATGAATTATCGGAACTGCCTGTTGGTGTTCAATATTGTACTCACATTGCTACTTATCTGGCTTGCCTGGTGCGGGCTAATTTACGGGTAGCCGTTGACGTAATTAAACGATCCGTAAACAGGCAGGTCTGATAGTTACCCTCATTTTTATTGATTAAAACAAAAATTTTATGCAGCAGCAACGAATGATCACTTCAACACTTATCCGCCGCTTTTTTTTCATGCTTGCTTTGTTTTTTTTAGCAGCAGGCGCCCATGCACAGGTGGAAGGAGGAATGGAAGAACGCGTACGCAAACAGACCGATAATTTATACACCGAACTTCCACTGCGCGACAGTGCCCAATACCAGGAAGTATACGATATCAATCTAAAGTATGCCGGCAAAATGCAGGAAGCGGTACAACAGGCGGGTAGTAAGATGGCCAAACTAAAAGCCGCAAAATCTGTCCAGGCCGAGAAAGATGCAGCCATGAAAAAAGTATTGTCTGCCGAACAGTATAAAAAATACAAAGCCATTATGGAAGAGCGAAAGGACAAAGCGAAAACCGAATGGCGTAATCGAAAAGGATAATCAACAGGTTTACTATGAAGAAATGGATAACCGGTATGGTTGTAATGCTCTCAGTGCTATCCGTAGCCGGTTGCACGAGAGATAACGATACCACTTACAATTATTACCAGGGAATAAAAGCCGATGGTCTGAACAGGACCTACCAGTTGAGCCTTCCGGCAAATTATTATACCGATGACACAAGACGGCCGCTGTTGATCGTATTACACGGTGCGGGTGGCAAGGCGTCCCAGGCGGCGCGCGATTATGGTTTTCAATCAGTAGCCGATACGGCAGGATTCATTACCGTTTATCCCGAAGGCTTGCAAAGCAAAGGCACGCTGGCCCTACGTACCTGGAATGCCGGTGGCTGCTGTCACGAAGCGGCCATGAACAGGATACCGGATGTCAATTTCATTCGCCTGTTGATTACTTACCTGGTTGACAACTGGCGCGTGGATGCGCGGCGCGTTTATGTCGCGGGCATGTCCAACGGCGGGATGATGGCTTACCGGCTGGCCTGCGAGTTATCGGATAAAATAGCCGCTATCGGCGTGGTCAGCGGCACCGATTATACAACCAGCTGTGCACCGATACGCTCTGTTCCGCTGATCCATTTTCATTCAGCACTGGATACAAAAGTGCCGCCCGCGGGCGGAAACGGATTGGGTGGTTATTATTTTCCGCCTGTTACGGACGGGCTGCAGAAATGGGTAGCGTACAATCACTGCAATCCTGCCGGTGAGAAATCGGATGCGCCAGGATATACACGCACGGTCTGGAAAAACCAGGCGGATACGGCTGCCATCGTGTATTACCTTACTTCGGATGGAGGGCATTCCTGGCCCGGTGGACGTGTGCCTCACGCGCGGGCCGATCAGCCCTCGCGTGCATTGAACGCAACGGCGCTGATATGGGCTTTCTTCCGCGACCGGCATTTGCCATGAGCAAGCCCGACGTGTATCTTTGTAACATGTCATCCGGTAATGAAAGTTATTTCGCAGCAGCAGTAACCGCTCACGAAAAGTTGTACGCCTCTCCGAAGGGATTGCGCCAACAGCTCATGCAGGGCGCTGCTCATATACGGATGCATTATGCAAAGCCATTAAGTATCGAAGACATTGCATCGGCCGCGCATCTGTCTCCGTATTATTTTATCCGTGCATTCCGGTGGCTATATGGCCGCACTCCTCATCAATACCTCGTATCGGTTCGCATAGATGCGGCATGTAGACTACTGGCAAAGGGGATGCTTGTGCAGGATGTTTGCCATGAAGTGGGATTTGAAAGTACCACCTCATTCAGTACATTGTTCCGCAGGCATTATGGCTGTTCCCCGGTACAATATGCGGCAGGGAAACGCAACAAACCACTACCTCCCTGCATACAATTTGAGAAAAGCAATTTTCAATAGCTGCTTTTATTGCAGCCTGCCGAACTTCGAACTTAAAATAATTTTTATGCTCAGGATCAGGCTTACCAGTGTGCTCGTGGACGACCAGGACAGGGCACTGGCATTTTACACGGAGAAATTAGGCTTTGTTAAAAAAACAGAAATTCCACTCGGCGAACATCGCTGGCTGACAGTTGTTGCTCCCGATGAGCAGTCCGGTCCCGAGATCGTACTCGAGCCGGCCGGTATACCCGAGGCAAGAACCTATCGGGAAGCACTCGTCCGGATGGGTATTCCTTATACCGCATTCCAGGTAGACGATATACAGCATGTTTACTCCACACTGGTAGAAAGAGAAGTGAAGTTCACCATGCCGCCTGCCAATGCAGGTGCCGTTACTATTGCTATACTCGATGATACTTGTGGCAACCTGATACAGATTTTCCAGGTGAATTGATCAGAGCATCGACGGTTTGTGACGCGTGAGTTCATGCGCATTGCGCGCAAAGTGCGAGAAGTCTGTATAGCCCGCTTGCCGGTAAGCGTAATTGCTTCCATGTTGCCGGTATGCCTGCAACGCCTGACGGAAACGCAGCAGTTTATAACATTGGCGCGGTGAATAACCGAGCACCTCGCGGAAATAACGGTTCAATGTTGGTATTGACAGTGCGAGATGTGCCGCTAATTCCGGCGTACCCGCCTCGCTCGCATTGTTCATCCGGCTTAATGCCTGTTGCACAATTATCGTTTTCGCCGGAAGAGGCCGGTCGTGTAATTTTTCCGCCAGGTAATTTTCTGCCATAACAATGCGCTGTTTCATAGAAGGTGCATCACGCAGGGCGGCAATAAATTTATCAGGGAAATAATGTTCCGCGGGCAGATGATTGTTCTGCAATTCAGCAGGCTTGATTTGCAGCAGATGAGCAAGTACACCGGGTTGAAACTTGATGCTGAATTCATGTGCTTCTTTTGTATAAAAAGCTTTTCCCGCGTGCGTCAGTGATCCGTAAATCCGTGGACCGTTTAATAGCAAATGTTTACCGGTAATGGCGGTGAAGCTGCGCCTGCTTTCCTGCAATGGCACCGCAAGCAGGGCATGCAGCCCGGGTAGTGCGGTCAATGCCCCATCTTTACCCGGCTTTTCGATTTCGAAATAATAGCTGACAATGTCTGCCAATGCCGGCGACGGCTCACTGATCGTAATAAAAGGAGGGACTTCGTTTTCAAATATGACTTTTCCGTTGAGCATCCTGCGCGGTAAGATGGCAAAGATACTCCAATCCCAATCCACTGATCAGCGTGCGTTGTTTCTTGTCTTGCAACAGCAAAGCGCTCCAATCTGTAAAGCCTCCGTCGGCAATTTCGATTTCGTTTCCCTCAATCGTAATACATACTTTGAACTGACAGCCCTTGTAATAGTTATGCGGTGAATCGCCGGTGATCAAATCCACCGGTACCGACTGACTGTTTGCAAGAAAATCGGCACATGCTTTCGTCAATCTTTCTGCATGGTCTATGTTGTTCCGGATGATCAATTTGAAATGTACAACCGGATAGCCTGTATGTTTCAGAAAATCTGTCAGCAACTGCAGGTGTAGCAACAATGTTTGTTTTTCAAAAATGAAATCACCCTTATCGGGTCCTGCAGACAAAAGGCAACCGGCGAGGAAATGAGGGGTATGGCCTTTAACGGGACTAAGCGGCGTTCTCAGCAAACGTGCTGTTGTTGCGTAATGACGCATCTCTTTTCGCTGCGCGATGGATGCGTCATGCAAAGCCATTGAATTGGTGGCGTCTGCCAATACTTCCGTCTGGCGAAGTGCCGTCAGTATTTTGTGTTGATGAACAGGCGCGATAAGGGAACAGGTGCCCGCGGCTGCGGCGGTTGACAGTTCAACGAGGTTCATTTGCATCCGTGCAGCCGCGTCCAGGAAATCCATTTCCAATCTTCGCAACCGGAGTAGGTCTGCACCTGAAGGTTGCACCAGCCGGTTGTTGTTGTATCTGCGCAACAAGTCCGCAGGTGTTTCCTGCTTCAGGCGCTGGTAAAATACTTCGAGCAGCAACGTGTTGAGCGAGGAACCATCGATCCTGTTGACCAGGAAATCGATGATTGCCGGTGTACTTTCTTCACCTGCCAGTTTTTCTATCCAGTTATTGTCCGTCTTGCCTGGCATACGCGGTTTTTAGTAAAGTAAAAATATGTTCATCAAGTAACACGTCGTGTTTGATAATGGACTGCCGGAAAACGGCCTCTCTCGTAAACCCGGCTTTTTCCAGGATGCGCATGGAAGCGGGGTTGTTGCCGAACACGCCCGCGAAAAGACGTGTGAGTTTTGTTTGGGTAAAAGTAAAATGCACCAGTTGCTGCACGGCCGCCGTGCCGTAACCTTTTCCCCAAAATGGTTCTCCGATCCAGTAGCCGATTTCACCGCTTATCCGGTGAATATCTTGCTGCGGCTGCACACTTCCCACGCCAATAAACTGGCCGGCGGCATGAAGCGCGAAGCAATGCCCTATTACATTGTTTTGTGCAAGTTGAAGAAAAGTGTTTGCATCCGCTACTGTGTAGGGGTGGGGAAACACATCTTTCAGGTAACGGGCTACCCCGGTGTTATTGGCCAATGCCTGCAATTGATGCGGATCGGCGGTACTGATGGGAAGAAGATGCAGCATGCCCAAATCTCGGAATAAAACCAGGATGACGGCGTGTAAAAAACGATCAAAATACAACAGCGAAGCCGCCGGGAAGATTGTATTTTTGAAAACCACCAATCTGTTGACCATGGATCGCCCTCAATCCATAGATGCAACGCCGTTGTTGCACGTACTTTCCTGCCTGCACCCTTTAACAAAAAGAGTGGAAGACTACCTGTGTAATCACGTGCGCCCGATGAAGGTCAAAAAAAAGAAATTATTGCTAAGGGAGGGCACGATCTGTAATAATGTTTATTTCATCCGTAAAGGGGTTATCCGCGGTTTTACCTTTGAAGGCCAGCGCGAGATCACGACCTGGATTTCTACGGATAATGAATTGGTCACTTCTATTCCAGCATTGGATGAGCCGGTGCCTTCTCTCGATAATATACAGGCCATTGAAGATTGCGAGCTGCTGATGCTGAGTTTTGAGGAACTGAACTGGCTTTATGAGCACTATCCGGAGTTCAATTATGTGGGGAGGAAATTGATTCAACGGTATTATGGTGATGCGGAAAGAAGAGCGTACCTGGCGCGGTTGAATAATGCGGAAGATAAATACCGTTATTTTCTTGGCCGGCATGAAGCACTTTCAACGCGGGTACCGTTGCGGTATATCGCCTCCTACCTGGGCATTACCCTGGAGACGCTGAGTCGCGTAAGACGGCGGTTTGCACGTGCTCCGGAGGGTGTTCCGACAAAAACGGAAAAGAAAAAGGTTGACAGAAGTCAAATTATCTATTAAGTGTAAATACTTAGTAAAGTAAATGTGTTTACCCTTGTAATGTCAATAGGGGCGGGTGTTTGCGCGACAAACCGCTTGATTAAAAGCAACTTCTCCGGCTGCCTGCTCTCCGCGCAGCGCTTGATGCAATCGTAAAATCTATATTTTTTTGTTTCCGGCTTGTCCTTCGGGAGATCCAGCTTTGCATGAAAATGCCCCGGACCATATCATCTTTTATATGCAGCCCTTCAATATTCTTCGAATCGGGCGATAGAAAAATGTGTGTGTCCATTTCAAATAAGTTGTTACCCGCTAACAACGAGCCCTCTTTTGCAGCCACCAGTACGGTTTGCGGTTACCATTTTTTCTGCGAAAGCAGTAACAGCATGAACTCCACCTTTCCTGCTGCTTTGGTAACAGTTGCCGGTACGCCGTTGTCTATTGCAGACGAAGGGAAAGCCAGTGGTTATTCTTCTCATGGTTTGTTTGCCGCAACCGCCTTCACCCGCGGAAGCCATTACGTCATTGTCAATTTAGCCGGCCTCGTTTGTACGCCGGCGCCGTCTGTCAATCGTAAAAATAAAAGCGAACAAATTGTGCAGGGAAAAACCAGGCTGTCCTTACAGCAGTAATGAGGAACTGCTTACGGTAAACCCGTTCGCAGTTCTTCCTGCAAAGGGCCGGAAAAAAAGAGAACTTTGCGGCCAACTGCTATTAAGATTGTGCGCAGGCATGCGCCGCGTTTAACAGGAACGCCAGGAAGGGCTCGCGAAAGCGGGCCTTTCTTTTTTAATTCAAAATTCAAAAGTCAAAAAGGCGAAGGGGAAAGTGATGCTGCTTTTCACGGGCATAAGCAGTAAAGGCACCAGGAACTATTTAACTTAAAACCTATAACAGCCGTTTTCGTTAATCGAAAAGTCCGTTTCGTTAAATCACCCTATGCAAGCGGTAGCTGCCGGGATAGTTTCGTGTTTCAAAAACCAACGACATGAAGCACTATTACCTTACCGCATTATTAATCATCTGCCTTTTACGGGCAACCGTATCTCCGGCACAGGGTATCCACCAGTTATGGGGCGTGACGAGTGGTGGTGGCAACGATGACAAAGGGACAATTTTCACCACGCGTTTCGATGGCACAGGCCAACGTGTCCGGCACCATTTTAATTTTATCAACGCAGGTATCTTTCCGAATTATTTTCAACAGCCTGTTCTTTACAATGCCAAGTTGTATGGCATGCTACCCTCCGGAGACTTTGGGTTTCCGGTGATCTTCGTCTTTGATCCGGCATCGGCACAATACCAGCGTGCAGCCAACCTGATTGACATCGGAGGAAAAGGAGCGCTGGGCTCGCTTACCCTTTTCAATAACAAATTATATGGCGTGTGTACGCGGGAAAATAATACCGATGGCGGATTTATTTTTGAGTTCGACCCCGCCACTAATCAATTGGTTAAAAAAGTAAGTCTTGCCAATACGCTGAACGCGGAGGCCATCAGCAATGTTGTTGTGATCAATAATAAATTTTATGGGTTAACAAAAAACGGTGGCGCCAACGATCGGGGAATGTTATATGAGTATGATCCGGTTGCGGGCACGGTTATCAACCGGCATAGCTTTGCGGCTCCTTCACAAATCGAACAGTCATTTCTGACTACATTCAACAACCGTATTATCAGCGTTATACCAAATGGTGGAAGCGCTGGTGAAGGATTGCTTTTTGAATACAATCCTGCCACCCAAACTTTTACCAATCGCAAGGAGTTTACGCAAGCAGGTGAGTATACGCCATCAGGACCGCTATCCTTTTACAATGGATTGTTGTACGGCGTTACGCAGGATGGAGGCGACGAAAGTCGTGGGGTGATTTTTGATTATAATCCGGCCACGTTCGTCTACACCAAAAGAGTCTCTATAACAGCAGCGGCCGGCATAAACAGCTTCAGCGGTCTTACGCTTGTGGGCGACAGGTTTTATGGGTCTTCCGGCGACGGCGGCATTGATGCTAACGGGGTGTTGTTTGAGTATAATCCGGCAGGTCATGTGCTAACTCCTAAAATGCAATTTGACTGGTCTGAGGGCGCGGATCCGCTGGGGGGTATGGTCCTTCATAACGGCAGATTGTACGGACTTACCAATCGCGGCGGTCAGTACAGCCAGGGTACACTGTTTGAGTACAATCCCGTGACAAATGTTTACCAGAAAAAAGTGGATCTCGGTGGTGTGACCGCAGGTGACCCTTCAGGCAACCTTGTAAGAGTCGATAACAAGCTTTTTGGTGTCGCGGCGGAAGGGGGCATCAACGGCCTTGGTGTTATCTATGAATACGATCTTCTAACCAAAGCGTTTACTACACGATACAGTTTCAGCGCCGCGACGGGGTATTATTCAACCAGCCTGTTCAGCTACCGGGGCATGACACTGTTTGGCAACAAGCTTTACGGCGTTACTTCGCATGGAGGCGGAGAAGACAGGGGTGTGTTGTATGAGTTTGATCCGCAGACGGGTGTTTATACTCCCAAAGTGGATTTGTCAAGCGCGGGAGTTGCCCGTTTCACCTGGGGGCCGCTTTGTGTCTTCAATAATAAATTATACGGCGTTGCTGCCCGCAGTCATGAAAATGGCGGAGGTGTTTTGTTTGAGTACGATCCCGCCACCAATGCCTATGCCGAGAAAGTATTATTCTCGGGTGCGTTGGGAGACCAGCCCTATGGAGGTCTTACTGTTTACAACAACCGGCTTTATGGCACCACCCGTGTTGGCGGAACTTTCAATCACGGAACGTTGTTTGAATACAACCCGGCTGTTAACGGTATTATTAAACGCCATGATTTTACCGGCGTCGATGGTAGTGAAAACCTGGCAGCATTGGTGGTGTATAATAATAAGCTGTACGGAAGTACGCGCTTTGGAGGCACTGATCAATCAGGTGTGATTTACGAATACGATCCGGTGACCTTCTCGGTGACCAAGAAAGTAGACCTTGGAGGAGACAAGGGGCGTTCCTCCTTTGCACCGATGACCGTGATGGAAAATAAGTTATATGGATTTACGCGCGTGTTTGGCCCTGCACCGGAATATAGAGGCGTGATGTTCGAATATGATCCGGCAACGAATGGCTTCATCAACCGCGTTAATTTCGAAGGAGCCAACGGTGCGTTGCCGGGCTCAGTCAAATTAGAGCCCGTACCTGCACCCACAGCGGAAGGATTACCCGGATCCTGCACCGGTGCAACCAATGCGGTGATCAATACAACCAACGCCAATAAATGGGTTGCCTTTACCAATACAACAGGGGAAGCCGTGGCAGAGATCAACGCCAACGGAAATGTATTGGGTACCGTGTCTATCACTTACTACGTACACAACGGCCCTGTACGGAAAGACGGCAACAACAACCTTTACCTCGACAGGAATATTGCCATCCGTTCGCAGTTTGCTCCATCATCACCTGTATCCGTCAGGTTGTATATCCGTAAAACGGAATTTGAAACGTTGAAGAACACGGCCGGCTCGGGAATTATCGGACCCGGTGATCTGGCGGTGTTCCAAAACAGCGATAATTGCTCCCCCGTTCTGAATGCTCCAGCCACGCAGATAAATTCATCGGCAGGAACATGGGCCGGCGATTATGTGTATACCGTCAATGTGAATGGATTTTCTTCTTTCTACTTCGGCGCGCGTACGCTTACCACGCTGCCCGTACGCATCCTTTCCTTCGAAGGAGAAAAGCAAACAGTTTCCAACAGGCTTACCTGGAAAGCTGCCTGCACTGAAAATGTAGATTTTATCGTTCAACGCAGCACAGATGGCCTCAGTTTTACCGATATAGGAGTGGTGATGGCATTCGCGCAGGACTGCAATAACCCGTTTGGTTTTGACGATCCAACACCTGCCGTGCGGTCTTATTACCGTCTTCAGATGAAAGAACAAAGCGGAACGATCACGCATTCGTCGGTTATTCTTCTCGACAGAACTACAGCATTGGTGAAAGAAGTAAGGATAAGTCCCAATCCTACGTCAGGTGAAGCCGTAATGCGGATCATGAGCGACCGTGCAGGCACATTTACCTACCAGGTTATTGACATGGCGGGACGAATATTACAGCAGGGCAAACGGCATGTACAGGCGGGCATTACTTTACAATCGTTGCAGTCCGGCAATCTTCCCGCAGGTGTATACCAGGTGGTATATATGCTGAATGAAGAACGGGGAACGGTCAGGCTGCTTCGGCAATAGTGCAGTGTGTACTATCATGCCCCCGTATTCTTACGGGGGCTTTTTTTTGATTAGGTCAATGGTCTTTGCGCCTTTATTACTTTGCCCCCTCTGCGTGAAACCGAAGGTGTTTTTCACGCGGAGCATACAAAGCAAAGACACCAGGAACTACTTATTACTTAAAACCTAATACCTCAAACTTATTACCGTTGTTCCTTATCTTCGCGGAAATTGAGAAAAGGATACCTACATATCATCCTCCTCATCGTGATGTTTAATCACATTTCCCTGAACCAGTTTTACAAGGTTCCTCTACTCTTTGTGCATTTTGTGGAGCATAGCCGCAACGACCAGCAAATGGATCTTGTCCGCTTTATACAAATGCATTACGGCGGCTATGATGAAAACGACGGCGACGAAGAACGCGACCGCAAACTTCCTTTCAAACAATGGGATGCCCAGTTTGTTTTTCAACTGGCCATCAATGCTCCCAAAATAACGATCGGTCAGGCTGAGGTGCCCGTTGATCATACCGCTCCGCCTTTGTACAAAGACATTTCTATTCCCGATCCCTCTCTTTCTTCACTCTTCCGTCCGCCCCGGGCCTGAACTTCCAGCGAGTTTCCCTGAAGTTTAAGCTGTGCTGCCCCTGAGCGGCATGGCCGTTTTTCCCATTCTCAAAAGTTTTACATATGCTGAACAGAATTATCGGCTTTTCTGTAAAGAATAAGCTGGTCATTGCTTTATTGGTTTTCGGACTGGCAGGCTGGGGTTCTTATGAAGTGACTCGGTTACCTATCGATGCCGTACCGGATATCACCGATAACCAGGTACAGGTGATCACGGTTTCGCCGGCACTCGGAGCCCCTGATATCGAAAGACTCATTACTTTTCCCATCGAACATGCCTGCAGTAATATTCCCGGCCTCAAACAGATCCGCAGTTTTTCCCGTTTTGGTTTGTCACTCGTTACCGTCGTGTTCAATGATGGCGTCGATATTTATTGGTCGAGGCAGCAGATAGCAGAACGTTTGCAACAGGTACAACAAGGTATTCCCGATGGCATCGGCTCTCCGGAAATGGGACCCGTGTCTACTGGCCTCGGAGAAATTTATCAGTATGTTTTGCGGCCATTGCCAGGTTATGAGAGCAAATACGGTCCGCAGGAATTACGCACTTTCCAGGACTGGATCGTGCGTCGCCAGTTGCTCGGCACACCCGGCATTGCCGAGGTCTCCAGCTTTGGCGGACAATTAAAACAATACGAGATCGCCGTTAAACAGGAACAGCTAAAAGCACACAACCTCACCATCGCCGATGTGTTCGATGCGTTGGAAAAAAATAACCAGAACACGGGCGGTGCTTATATCGAAAAAGGTCCGACTGTTTTATATATCCGCAGCGAAGGACTCACTACTTCACTCGATGATATCAGAAAGATCGTGGTCAAACAAGTGTCAGGTGGCATGCCATTGCTGATGCAGGATGTAGCACAGGTGCAATATGGTTCTGCGATCCGGTATGGCGCCATGACCTATAACGACAAAGGAGAAGTGGCTGGCGCCGTAGTGATGATGCAGAAAGGAGAGAACTCCTCCGTGGTCATCAAACGTGTAAAGGAGAAGATCGAGAAGATACAGGCCATGCTGCCCGAAGGTGTGATCATTGAACCTTTTCTCGATCGTACTAAAATGGTGAACAACGCCATCAGTACCGTAGAAACCAATCTCATCGAAGGTGCATTGATTGTGATCTTCGTATTGGTTTTTTTCCTGGGCAATCTGCGCGCCGGATTGATCGTGTCTTCGGTTATTCCTTTGTCGATGTTGTTTGCCATTATCCTCATGAACCAGTTTGGTGTAGGCGGTAACCTCATGTCGCTTGGCGCGATCGACTTCGGCCTCATCGTAGACGGTTCGGTAATAGTAGTGGAAGCGATCCTGCACCGCTTTTCCCATTCAAAAAAATTCCGGAACGTAACAAAGCTAACACAGCCCGAGATGGATACCGAAGTAGCGTATTCCACCGGCACCATGATCAAGTCTGCCGTATTCAGCCAGATCATCATCCTGATTGTGTACCTGCCCATTCTTTCCCTGGAAGGCATTGAAGGAAAAATGTTCAGGCCCATGGCACTCACCATCGCTTTTGCGATCCTTGGCGCTTTCCTGTTGTCTGTTACCTATGTACCCATGATGTCGGCGCTTTGTCTCAGTAAAAAGATCAGTCACAAACTGACCATTACCGACAAACTGATGATCTGGTTGCAACGCAGGTATCAACCGGCACTCAAACGTGTGATGCGTTTTCCTGCAACCGTTATTGCGGTTACGCTTGCCTTGTTTGCGGTATCGGTTATGTTACTCACCAGGATGGGAGGAGAGTTTATCCCTCAATTGGAAGAAGGTGATTTTGCTGTAGAGACGCGCCTGCTTACGGGAAGTAACCTGCAAACAACCATCGATGCCACGCAAAAAGCATCCGCCATATTGCTGAAAGAATATCCCGAAGTGGAAAAGATCGTTACCAAGATCGGAAGCGCGGAAATTCCGACAGACCCGATGCCGTTTGAAGCGGGCGATATGGTGATCATTCTCAAGGATAAATCAAAATGGACCTCTGCTTCTTCGTTTCCCGAATTGAGTGAAAAGATGACGAAATCATTGGAAGCAGTGCCCGGCATTACGGTAGGATTTCAGTTTCCGGTACAAATGCGCTTCAATGAGTTGATGACCGGAGCGAGACAAGATGTTGTTTGTAAAATTTTCGGGGAAAACCTGGATACGCTTACACATTATGCGGCTTCCCTCGCGTCGATCATGCGCACGATTCCGGGTGCGATCAATATTTATGAAGAGCGCGTGACCGGTATGCCGCAGGTGGTGATCCATTATAACCGCGATGCCATGGCCCGGTATGGTTTGAATGTGATCGATATCAACCGTGTTGTGAATACAGCTTTTGCCGGCCAGTCAGCAGGACAGGTGTATGAAGGAGAAAAAAGATTCGATATGGTCGTGCGTCTCAATGGAGAGGCACGTAAAAATGTGAAGGATGTACACAACCTGCTCGTGCCTACTTCAATGGGCACACAGATCCCGCTTTCGATGGTGGCCACCATCGAAGAAACCGAAGGGGTAAACCAGATCCAGCGGGAGAACACCCGCCGGCGCATCATTGTCGGTTTCAATGTTACCGGTCGTGATGTGCAATCCATCGTGCAGGAACTACAGGAAAAAGTAGCCGCGAAATTGCCGTTGTCCAAAGGATATACCATTCAATATGGTGGTTCTTTTGAAAACATGACAGCGGCAAAGGAGCGGCTGAGTATTGTGGTGCCCGTTGCCTTGCTCATGATTTTCCTGTTGCTCTATTTTGCTTTTGGCTCGGTGAAACAAGGCCTGCTTATTTATACGGCTATTCCGTTGTCGGCTATCGGCGGCATACTTGCTTTGTGGGGCCGCGATCTTCCTTTCAGTATTTCTGCCGGTGTGGGTTTCATTGCACTTTTTGGTGTGGCGGTGCTGAACGGTATTTTATTGGTTTCAGAATTTAACCGTCTCCGCCGCGAAGGATGGCACGATGTGCGCCGCATTGTGGTACATGCCACGCGTTCCAAATTGCGCGCGGTATTGATGACGGCGCTGGTTCCTGCGTTGGGTTTCATTCCAATGGCCATCAGTACCGGTGCAGGTGGTGAAGTGCAAAAGCCGTTGGCCACCGTGGTGATCGGAGGTCTCATCGTTTCCACCATGCTTACGCTGTTTGTATTACCCGTGCTCTATATTTTATTTGAAAAAGGATATGCCCGCCATCGTAATAACAATTCCATGAAGACAATCATCCTCCTCTTTTCCCTGCTATTACCTGCTGCGATGAAGGCCCAGCAGTCTGTAACACTGCAAGCGGCGCTGGACAGCGCCCTTCGGCAAAACCTGTCGCTCGATGCCATGCGTACCCGTACCAGCTACTACCAGGCGATGGTGGGAACAAATGCCGATATCGATCAGACAAGAATCGAAGGTGAATATGGCCAGTTCAACAGCCGCGCATCGGATAATCGGTTTGCAATCTCACAGAGCTTATTGTTCCCGACGGTATATAAACGCCAGGCGCAGGTAAACCGCACCCAGGTGCGCATTAGTGAGGCAGAGATGCAGCAGACAGCGCTGGAACTAAAAACCAGGATACGTTTGTTGTTTTATCAATTATTGATATTGAATGATCGCGGGAAGTTGCTGTCCGAAGCGGATAGTTTGTATGAACAATTCCTGCAACGCGCCAGGCTCCGGTTGAAGGCGGGCGATACCGATCAATTGGAAGTGGCGGCGGCAGAAAATCAGCGCCAGCAGATCGCCAGTCAGCTACAATTGCTGCAGGCGGATTATGAAGCGGGATGCAGACAATTACAGGCCTTCATGAATGTTGGTTTTGTACCGCAGCCATCAGCCGGTACGGCTGTTTATTCCTCTATAAAAATGGCAAATACCTCGCTTCAATCCAACCCGTTGCTGCAACGCCAGCAGGAAGAAGTATTGTTGTCGGAACAGCAATTGAAGCTGGAAAGAAGCAGGCTGTTGCCAGGCTTGCAGGCTGGTGTAAACAGTACCACGCTTATCGGTTGGCAATCGACCGGCGAAACAGATCAACGATATTATGGCAGCGATAAACGGTTTTATTCAGTGCAGGCAGGAATAGGTATCCCTTTATTTTCCCGTGCGCAACGGAAAAGAATAGAAGCCGCCCGTGTGCAAATCCGTCAGCGAAACAAAGAAGAAGAGGCCTTGCGCCAGCAGTTGCAGGTGGAATTAAAAAATGCCACACAGCTCTATGATCGTCGCAGACAAGCCACGGAAGATTATAAACGTGTGGTGCTGCCCAATGCGATAATTGTATTGCGCACAGCGGACACGCGGATGAAAGCCGGAGAGATCGGTTATATTGAATGGGTAGTGTTGGTGAACCAGTCGATCCAGATCCGCGGCGAATATCTCGGGTTGCTTCAGGAAATGAATGAAGCGGCCATCAACATCGAACGTATCAGTAATATCAATTAAGAACCGGAAAATTTTCTGTATGAATTATACATTCTTGATCGCGGCCTGCCTGTTGGCAGTTTCCTGCGGTCAGCAAGACAAAACCTCCGAAGTGCCAGCGGACAAAGATTCGGCAACGGCTTCTTCGCATATTGTGCAATTGACTCCCGAACAACTAAAGCAGGCCGACATCTTACTGGACTCACCAGGCAAGAAAGATCTTTATGCGCCTTTACGGGTAAATGGTGTACTGGATGTGCATCCGCAGAACATGATCTCCGTGAGTATTCCGTTGGGCGGTTATCTCAAACATACCGACATGTTGCCGGGTATGCCCGTAAAAAAAGGAACCGTGCTGGCAGTGCTCGAAGGGCCGGAGTATGTTCAACTGCAACAGGATTATCTCACCGCGCGCAGCCGTCTCCGTTATGCAGAAGAAGATTTTGAGCGGCAGAAAGAACTCAATGCCACCAAAGCTGCGAGTGATAAAGTGTTTCAACAGGCTCGTACCGAGATGGAAACACAGCGTATTCTCGTTCGTTCATTGGGGGAAAAATTAAGGTTGATCGGTTTGTCGCCGGAACAGTTGAGCGAACAGAGCATATCACGCACCGTTCGTTTACTGTCTCCGATCAATGGTTATGTAAAAGGTGTGCAGGTCAATACCGGAAAATACATCAACCCTTCTGACGTGGTGATGGAACTTATCAACCCCAATGATATTCACATCAGCCTGACGGTTTTTGAAAACGACGCATCGCATTTGAAAAAAGGTCAAAAGGTGACATGGTTTACCAACGACAATGCCGGTGAAAAACGTACGGCCACGATCGAACTGATCACGCCCGCTATCGGTGATGACCGTGCCACGGAAGTGCATTGTCATCCTGATAGCAATACCACCGGTTTATTGCCCGGTACATTTGTGGTGGCAGAAATAGAAACCGGCGGCGTAAGCGGTACGTCACTTCCCGACGAAGCGATTGTGAAGTGGGGAAATAAAGATTATGTATTCGCAGAAGCGGGCAAAGACCGTTACCAGATGATTGCCGTGGAAACCGGTATGTCCACCGGAGGTCATACGCAAATAAAAACGCCCTTACCCTCCGGACGCATTGTTACACGCAATGCTTATACATTGCTGATGAAGCTGAAGAATAATGAGGAATAATTTGATGATTTGAAGATTTGATAATTTGAAAGTGGGGATTTAAACGGCTGCCCCTTCCTGTTATTTAAATAATAAGACGGAAGGGCTCTCCCTGTCGAAACTATTATCAAATTATCAAATCTTCAAATTGTCAAATTAACTACTGAGCTATCACCACTTTCTTCGTTTCAATGAGCTCGCCGTTTGCACGGAGCACACCTACGAAGTAAGTGCCCTGGATCGGGATGTAGAGCGGGATAACGTTGCGGCCATTAACTTCTTCACGGCGGATCAACTGACCGGCTGCATTCCAGATGATGAGCGACTTCGCGTGCAATTCATGGTTGATCGTTACCTGGAAGTGACCGCTGGATGGGTTTGGCCATAACATGATGCTGTACATGCCTGGCTTGCCGGTAACGGCCACCGTATCCGAATACCAGAAAGATGCGTCGTGATTGATGATGCGCAGCCGGTAATAACTTATACCGGTGTAACTATTGGGATCAACCGTTTGATAGGAAAGCTGGCTGAAGCTATAACCACCCGGCGCCTGGCTGGGTAAGCTGCCCACAGGCGTAAAGCCGGTTTCAGGACTCAATCTTCTTTCCACCACAAACGACTGCACATTGATTTCCGGGTTGGTATGCCAGTACACGCTTACACGATCCGCATCGATACGATAGGCATTGAAACGGAGTTTTGTTTCCGGCGTATGAGCAGGCTGGCCGGTTAATTTGGTAAAGAAACTGCTGTTGGAAAAGGTGAGACCGAATCCGCGTTCATGGGTGTAGCTGTTGGTAATAACGCTGCTGCTGGTGATGTAACCACCACTTCCGGGAGCGGGGTTAGCTGCCGTATCCCAGCGGCCGTTTACAAACTGGCTTACATAGGCTTTATCACGCAGCAGGGTGTAGTAGCCACCTTCATCCTGTTCCCTGTGTTGCAATACCAATCTAATGCTGTCCGCTCCGGGATAATTGCGGCGTCCCAACTGCCATGTTTTATTGACGGATTCGATCACGCGCATATTGCCGCTTACGGCCTGCGCGCGGACGCTGTCGAATACCGTCGCAAAAAAATCATCGCCGCGGTCACTGTAGTTTTGTATAGCGGCGGGTGTATAGGCATAGTCTTTAGTACCGAGCGGAAAGGCCACCAATCCGTCGGTGCTGCGGATATTTTCACGCAGCAGTAATCCTTTATCAACCGCATTGCCGGTAACGAAATAGCGGCTTGAGTCATAACCGGTAAGAATACCTGGATTGTTGTTTCCCAGTACCCATGCATGCTCTTCCAGGTATACACGCCCGCGATGGAAATCGAAGGCGTTGCGGCTTCGCACGTTGCCGTTAATAAGTTGCACGCCAAGCGGATTATCGAGTTGAAAACGACCGAAAGAAGGTCCCTGCCGCGTGGCGGCATTGTAACCGCCGATAAGCTGTTGCCGGTAATTATTGTTTAAAAAACGGATCCAGCCGCCTTCCCCGTCCACGCCGGTACCATTATCCGATTCATCAGTGATACGGGCACCGGGATCGTTCTGCCAGGTCTGCCCTAAAAAAGTGACCGTAGCCAATCTTCCCACACCTAAATTTCCATTTAAGATGACATTGGAAAAAATGGCGGATGAATCTCCTTTAAAAAATACCTGCGCGGATTGCGGCACATAAAATCCCTGTTGGGCACGCAACGACAAGCCCGATGCTATTGTAAGTAACAGTAAGAAGAGATGATATCGTTGCTGGTGTTTCAAATCAGTTGCCTTCTACCCGCAGGAATATTTTTGTTGTTGTTGCCGTATGTGCTTCCAGTCCTTCCGTGTTGCCGCCGATTAGGATACCGGTTGTTTTACTCTCTACAATCCGCAACACGACTTGTGCAGCAGTATTGCTGACAATGGTTGCAATAGGAGCGTTCGTTACATCCGTGCCACCTTTGGCAGTGGCTGTAATAGCAAGAATAGTCGTGAAGCCGATGTTCACCGGAAAGGTAACGGTGACAACGCCGGTAGCCGTGTTGTCGATCTCAGCCACCCATATTTTGGTAACGGCGTCAACTGTGGCGGTGCCCGTGCCGCTGTAATAAACCGGAGCTTTTGCTCTTACCACATTTCCGGATGCATCTACACCTAACAGGCCGGCGCCTGTTGTTGTGGCGGAGCTGTTGGTCAGGTTTTCCAATCGCAATCCTGATGTGCCCGAGGTGCCGGTACGCACATGCAGCAATGTTGCCGGCGAGGTAGTGCCGATGCCGATGTTGCCGCTGCCGTCGATCCGCATTCTTTCATTAGCGTTAGCATATCCTCCCGTGAAAAACCGGAGGTTCCTGCCGGACGATGCATTGCCGATGACGAAGTCATTGCCTGTACTATAGATATAGGCATTGTTGCTGCCACCGATGATCGGATAGGTGGTATTGGTGAACCCACTCGAGTTAATGCCCATGTCGATAAAATTGGCGGTCTCGCTGCCGTTGTCTGCCGTTGCTACCACATCCGAACTCGCCGTGTTACCGCCCGATCTATTCTGGATATTCAATTGGAGATAATTGTTGATGGAACCTTTGGCAGATATCAGGTTGTAGGAGGTTGTGGTGCCGGCATCAACGAGCAGCTTTTCCGGGTTGGTGCCGTCGAAGCTGCCGCCGCCGAGACTCATACGTCCGCTTTGCACTCTTAGCATTTCAGAAGTAGTAGCCGTGGTGCTGTTGTAACTTCTGAAAAGTACAGGTTCATCTCCTTCATCGCCCGTTATAATTTCGAAGCCGCCCGAATTGGAAGTGCCAAATGCGCCAAACTCCACATAGTCCGTGCCGGCAGCACTTGCTTTGAAACGCAGGTTGCCGTTGGCATCGATGAATATTTTCGGTTTATATAAATTGGCGCCGGGCGCTTCAAATTGCAAGGCGCTCCGCAGCAGCGTCACTTTTTCGTTGTTGTCATTATAATCCGTATAAGATTGCGTCAATCCTAATGATTGCCTTCGCCCCATACTCATATAGGTGCTGCTGTTTGATTTCAGGAACAGGGGTTTGTCATCTGTTGTGCCGATAAAATTAACCGTTGTATCTGTGCCAGCATTGCCGGTTGTTTTCCACGTAGCTGCCAGTGCTGCCGATGAGGCCAAAGCATTCCAGTGACCATTGCTTCGTATCATCAGTTGCTTTGATGGCTGGTGAAAGATTACCATGCCATCTGGCGGACTCAGACTATTGATGAGACTGGTGTCTGTGATCCGTGGAAACAGCAACCCCTGGTTATCGGATTCCAATTCAAGGATAGCCGACTTCTGGAGGTTGAGAGGCTGTTTGCCCAACCGCAATTGTTGTGCACGCACGGCTGTTGTAAGCACAAGCATACATAACACCACTCCTGCATAATAAGCTTTATGCATAATTCAGGAGTTAACGTGAGGAAACTTATTTCTTGATCACATACCAGTTGCTGCCGTCTGTTTGCAGCGTCACATAAGTCCAGTCGTTGTAGATCACATAGTTGCTTCCTCCGTCGATCGTTGCGCTGGTGGGCGTGATGGTAAGCTGGTTGTCGATGCCGCCATTTCCGATTTTCTTGATGGTATAGATACGGCCGGCAATACCCGATGCAGCAGGCAGGCTGATGGTGATCGCGCCTGTGGATGTATTGGCTAATACGGTATTGTCTGTGGCATTGATGGTATAATTGCCTGTAACAGTTCTGATCGCAAGCGCAAGCGATCCATCTACCTGCATGGTAGAGTTGGCTGCACCCGTGTTACCAACCAAAACAGTTTTGGCAGCGGTTAAGCTGTCGGCAAAACGTTTGTTGCCCGAAAAGTTTTGTGCACCGGTTGTTACCACACCACGGTTACTGTTGCTGGCATCAGGCACATTCAGGTAGATGGAGTCTGTTCCATTGGTGGATACGGTGAGGTCCGTACCGGTATTACGGAAGGCAATATGTTGTGCGGTATCGCGGTTGTTATTGATGCTGCGGATGGCATTGCCGAATGCAGATGCACTTACCTGGCGTTTTTGTACCACGCCGTTGTTGATCACCAGCACAGAGTCTGCGCTGCTGTTATTGGCAACCGAGTTAAGTGTCAATGTTCCGTTGGCGGTTACGTTGTTGGCAAATGTTTTATCACCACCGAATGTTTGTGCACCGGCTGTTACAATACCAGGATGTGTGGCATCGGCGGGATGAAGGATGATGGTGCGTGAAGTAGTGTCGGCAGCTATAGTAGCGCCGTTTACATCGGGTGTGGAAGCCACGGCACCGATGGTGATGGTCTGTACCGCACTCTGGATTTTATTCCAGTCGGCCAGTGTCAGAAAACCATAGGGCTTGGTAGGCGATGCGCCATCTTGTACGGGAAGATAGATGGCGATGGTGCTGTCTGCATCACGGTTTTGAACCGCAACCGTATCCGTTGTTGTATTGGCGGCGGCTGTTATGCTCAGGGCCTGACGTTGAATACCGTTGATAGCACTGATGGCATTGGTAAATGCGGCAGAAGACATGGTACGTTTGTGAACGGAACCATCTGCTGCCAGCACCAGTACTTCGAGTTCGTTTGTACCGTTGGCCAGTGCAGGAAGTTTTACGTCACCATTTACCTGCAACATGGCAGTGGGGGCGTTGGTGCCGATACCGATCTTGCCGTCTGAACTGATGCGTAAACGCTCGGCATTATTTGTTTTCATTACTAATGGCTTGCCGTCTACTGTTCCAAGAAAGTTGAGGGTGGAATCGGTGCCGCTGTTGCCCTGGAGTGACCAGTTGGCAGCCGCTTCGCCCAGATCCGCGATTTTTTTCCAGTGACCGTTGCTGCGCAAACGGAGACTGTTGTCACTGTTCAGGTAAATGATCATACCATCCGGTGGTGTGAGTGCATTGATGGCCACCGTGTCTGCCAGACGCGGAAGCAACAGACCCTGACGGGTACTTTCTAATTCAAGAATGGATGATTTCTGGATGGATGTAGGATTGTCGCCTACTTTTAATTGCGCCCGGGTGATAGTGCTGAGGCCCAGGAATAGTAGCAGGGTTGCCAGCGTTTGCACGCGGCGGGTAAAGTTGAATTTCATAAAATCGGTTTTAGAAGCAACTCCGTCTTCTACGGTTATGCTTATTGGTACTGGAAAATTTGAGACGCAAAGAAATAGCACTGTCCGTTTTTGGAAAGTAGTAAGCGCTGCTGATTTTGCGTAGCGCTTTAACTACACCAAAAATTGCCACAGATCAATATGTTACGGGGATATACTTAGTCCTGTTCTGTGAGGTAACGCCATCCCTGCCGCCGCAACATGGCCGGCAGATGTTTTGCCATGATCATGATCAATATTGCCGAAGTAATTTGCAAAGGAATTGCTATAAATACAGACCATGTTTGCAGCCAATAGGCCTGCAATAAAAACAGTCCGTGAATGATACAAAGTATACGTGTGGCATTAGCATGACTGATACCCTGATCTGTAAGCAGGTGATGCAAATGCGTACGGTCAGCAGAGAAAGGTGGCCTGCCTTTCAGCATACGCAATGAACATACACGTACCATGTCAACAGCCGGCAACAATACAAGACCCGCCATCAATGTCAATGGTTGCGGCAACAGATTGCTGTGTACAGGTACAACATTGGTAAGTCGTATTCCCAATACCGCGATCACGAATCCAATCACCAGTGAACCTGTATCGCCCATAAATATGCGTGCGGGATTCAGGTTGAAATAAAGAAAACCAAGTACACCCCCCGCCAATGCCACCGCAGCGCAGGCTCCGGCATAATCCTGTGCACGGAAAAGGAACAACGATAATATCGACAAACTCATAAAGGCAATGCCTCCTGCCAATCCATCTATGCCATCGATCAGGTTGAATGCATTCGTAATGCCTGTTATGAAAAAGATCGTAAGTACATATTGAACCATCAACGGCAGCTCACCATCATCGAACCAGGCACCTAATGTGCGGATACGAAAACCTGCTACTGCAATCATGGCGGCAATGCCTGTCTGCACCATCAGTTTATACCTGGCAGAAAGATCGCGCTGGTCATCGGCAATGCCTAATGCCGTCAGCAATACTATTGTCAAAAGAAAAACGGATGCGGTGATGCTGTCGGGTGTTGTACCCCAGAGCAACAAGGCAGGAATGAAGGCAGCTACTATCGCCAGTCCGCCCATCGTCGGGATCGGTGCTGCATGCAGTTTGCGCGCATCAGGCATGTCATACAAACGATAACGCCGCACCAGGTAAATGACCACGGGGATAAAAAGCAACGACAGGACAAATGCAGTGAGAAAACTCAGCAGGAGCCGGTCGGAAGGAGCAGGGAATAAATCCCCTGCCTGAAGCAGGTAGTAACTGGTATTCATAAATGGTTTTTCAAACGATCCGTTGGTTCTTGAGCGTAAAATAGAGACAAAATTCTGGAACTGCAATACCCTGATCCGGTCAAAATTTAAGGCTATTAAGTTGCGGTATTCATGTCATTCCATCTGCACGGCGTATTTTTGGGATTATTACTGTCCATGATTTCATCCGAGCAGCACATACTTGCGAGTCCGGTGGATTACCTCAAAGGCGTTGGGCCTCAGCGGGGTGAGATGCTGAAGAAAGAACTGAACATTTTCACGTTCGGCGATTTGCTGCACCATTTCCCCAACAGGCATATCGACCGCACCAAGGTGTCTGCTATAGCCGATATCAGTCCCGACACCGACTATATCCAGGTGGCGGGCGTGCTCGTGCGCAGCGAAGTGATCGGGGAAAAACGAAACAGGCGGCTGGTGGCAGAACTGCGCGACAAAACAGGCAGCCTCGAACTTACCTGGTTCCAGGGCGTCACCTGGGTGCAGAAGATGCTGGAGCCCGGGCAGTCTTATCTGGTTTATGGAAAAGTGGGATTTTTCCTCGGCCGGCCACAGATTGTGCATCCGGAGACCGAAAAATGGACGCCGCAAAAAAAAGAAGGGCAGGCCTGGCTGGAGCCTGTCTATCCCACCACGGAAAAACTAAAAGCCCGTAGTCTCGGAGGACGGCAACTCGGCAAGATCACCCAGGTTTTACTGGCACAATTACGCGAGCGGGATATTCCTGAAAACCTGCCGGCACCCATGCTCGAGAAGCTGCGGCTGCCATCCAGGTTCCGCGCCTACCAGGACATCCATTTTCCTACATCGCCGAAGGCTTATGCCGATGCGTTACGCCGGTTGAAATTTGAAGAATTGTTCCTGGCGCAACTGCGGATGAACCTGCTTCGTTCTGAACGGCATCGCTATTCAAAGGGAGTGGTGTTTGACCAGGTAGGCGAACATTTCAACAGATATTATCACGAGTTTCTTCCTTTCGCACTAACAGGCGCGCAAAAAAGGGTATTAAAAGAAATCCGGCAGGATACGGCGCGCGGCAGGCAAATGAACCGTTTGTTGCAGGGAGATGTGGGTAGTGGTAAAACGATTGTGGCCCTGCTGACCATGTTGCTGGCGCTTGACAACGGCTACCAGGCCGTGCTGATGGCGCCTACGGAAATCCTGTCAAGACAGCATTACGAGACCATCAGCAAACAACTGGAAGGCATGAATATTCCCGTCCGGCTGCTGACGGGTTCGGTAAAAGGCAAGGAACGGAAAGAAATACTGGCAGGTCTCGCATCGGGAGAAATAGCCTTGCTGATCGGCACGCATGCAGTGATCGAAGATAAAGTGCAATTTCATCGCCTTGGTCTCGTTATTATAGACGAACAGCACAGATTCGGGGTCGAACAACGCGCACGTATGTGGAAAAAGGCGGTCTTGCCGCCGCATGTGCTGGTGATGACCGCTACACCGATTCCCCGGACACTGGCCATGACAGCCTACGGCGATCTTGATTACAGTATAATTGACGAATTACCGCCGGGAAGGCAACCAATTACCACGGTTCATCGTTATGAACATGACCGCGGCCGCGTGATGGACTTTATTAGAGCCGAATTAGAATTGGGGCGACAGGCCTACATTATTTTCCCGCTGATCGAAGAAAGTGAGAAACTCGACTACGAAAACCTTATGCGCGGGTATGAGACGGTAAAGTCTTATTTCCCTGAGCCGAAATTCTGGATCAGCATGGTGCATGGCCGTCAGCCCGCCGATCAGAAAGAATGGAACATGCAACGTTTTGTTTCCAATGATACTCAGATCATGGTATCGACCACGGTGATTGAGGTAGGCGTAAATGTGCCGAATGCTTCGGTGATGGTAATTGAAAGCACCGAAAAATTCGGTCTTTCCCAATTGCACCAGTTGCGCGGAAGGGTAGGACGCGGAGCGGAAAAAAGTTATTGCATCCTTTTAACCGGACAAAAATTGGGTAAAGATGCACGTGAGCGCATCAAAATCATGGTGAGTACCAGCAACGGATTTGAAATTGCAGAAAAGGACCTGGAACTGCGCGGCCCCGGTGATATAGAAGGCACAAGACAAAGCGGCATGCTGCCCTTCAGGCTTGCCGACATTGTACAGGACCGGCCAATATTGGAAGCCGCAAGAGCCATGGCCATCGCCATCGTGGAAGAAGATCCCGAACTTGTTTCGGCAGAAAATTTGCGGCTGAAAGAATTCCTGACAGCACAGAAGGGGAAGACGCCGTGGAGCAGGATATCTTAACATAAGATTTGGAAGCCTGAACTCGAATATTTTCGTTAATTTAATGATACAAACTTTTACCCTGAAACAGCTCAGTCTATTCCTTGCGTCCATCCTGGTTGCCACCGCCTGCTTTTCACAGGAATATGGCAATATTGAATTTGTGCAAAACAAAGGTCAATGGGACAAGCGCGTATTGTACATGGGCCAGGTCAGCAATGGTGCCTTTTTTCTGCGCCGCACCGGTTTTACCGTAAGCCAGTACAACCAGGCTGATTACGACAAATTGCAGGAAAGTATGCACGGTGTGCCACACGATGGTAAATCGGTCCTCAGTGACCGGGTTACCCTGCGCGGCCACGCTTACCATGTCGACTTTGTAGGAGCCAGTACTGCCGCACAAACACAACCGGACAAAGCGCTTCCCACTTACAACAACTATTTTATTGGTAACGATCCTGCCAACTGGGCTTCGGATTGTAAAGTTTACCAGGCCATTCAATACCAGAATATTTACCCGGGCATCGATGTTCGTTATTACACCGAAAACGGTGTGCTGAAATATGACATCATTGCTGCCGCCGGTGCAGATCTCAGCCGGATCGTATTGAAATACGATGGCGTTGACGGACTGGAAGTGAAAAATAAAGAACTCATCGTTCGTACTTCCATTGGCGATATGAAAGAATCCGCGCCTTACAGCTACCAGATAGTGAATGGAGTGAAGAAAGAAGTAAGCACGCGTTACGAAGTAAAAGGCAATACCGTACGTTTTAATATCAAAGGCTATGACCCCAAATCAGCACTGGTGATCGACCCGAGCCTGGTGTTCTGTTCTTATAGCGGCAGCCGCGTAGACAACTGGGGCTTTACGGCAACCTATGGTCCCGACGGTGCTTTTTTTGGCGGTGGTATCGTATTCGGTTCGGGCTTTCCCACTTCCGCAGGTGCCTTCCAGCAAGTTTTTGCCGGCGGTACAACGGCAGATGGTACGGCTGGTTTCGATATGGGCATCATCAAACTTACACCCAACGGTTCCAACCGGGTATATGCTACATATATCGGCGGACGTTCGCACAACGAACAACCGCATAGCCTGATCGTTGACGGACAAGGCAATCTTGTGCTGGCAGGACGTACGCATTCTACCGATTATCCACTGATGCCCAATGATGCGACCAGTGTTATCGGTCGTGGTGGCGGTTATGATATTGTGGTAACAAAACTGAGCCCTGATGGTGCATCGCTGGTTGCGTCGAAACGCATCGGTGGTACCGGCGATGATGGCGTGAACATCCGTCCCAACCGCTCCGGTGCTCAATCACTGTTGCGTAACTATGGAGATGATGGCCGCAGTGAAGTAATCCTCGATGCGGCAGGCAATGTGTACGTGGCTTCCTCTACACAATCATTATCTGCAAATGTCGCTGACCGTTTTCCCGGAACAGCCGGCTTCGGTCCTGCTCCCCACGGAGGATTCCAGGATGCGGTGCTCATGAAATTTGATCCGAACCTGAACATGATGTTTGCAGGATTTTTAGGCGGCTCACAAAATGATGCGGGATACGTTTTGTCACTGGCACCGGGTGGGGAAATATTTGTAGCAGGAGGCACCGAGAGCGGCGACTTTACCGGCATTACCCCCGGTACGATCGGCACCGCCCTCTCCGGTTCCATTGATGGTTATGTGGCGGTGGTAAGTAATGACGGTTCATCATTATTGCGCGCTACCTATATCGGTACAAGTGGTGTGGACCAGGTATACGGTATACAATTCGATCAGGACGGATTTCCTTATGTCATGGGAACAACAACCGGCACATGGAATGTGATCAATGCCGCTTATTCGAATCCGGGATCAAAACAATTCATTGGAAAATTACAACCCAACCTTTCGGCATACGTTTACTCCACCTGTTTCGGCAACGTGGTTGACCGTCCCAACATCTCTCCGACAGCCTTCCTGGTAGACAGGTGTCAGAATGTATATGTATCCGGATGGGGTGGAAATATCAGCGCATCAGCATTCCCGTTTCTTGCCGGCACGGCGAATAATATGCCGGTCAAAAATGCGATCAATCCGCCCGGTCGTTCAGGTTCGACCACCGACGGACAAGACTTCTATTTCTTCGTACTGCAACGCAATGCAACAGATTTTCTTTACGGCGGATTCTTCGGACAGCTCAATGGGCAGTTCAGCGACCACGTGGATGGTGGCACCAGCCGCTTCGACAGAAACGGTGTGATCTATCAATCCATTTGCGCGGCTTGTGGTACACCCGGCGGTCTTCCGGTAACGGCCGGTGCCTGGTCTACCAATAAAGGCGGTGACTATTGTAACCTCGGTATGCTGAAGATCAACTTTGATCTGGCGGGTGTGGGTGGCAGTGTAGGCGCTTCCATTGGCGGGGTGCCCAATGATACCGCAGGATGTTTCCCGCTTACCGTACAATTCACCGATCAGGTATTGAATGCAACAGAATACATCTGGAACTTCGGTGATAACGGAAGCGGTCCGATCGATCAAACCGATCCGACTTATTCTTCTTTCAACGAAGGTCCTTTCCCTCGTCTGCCGGATGGCTATACGCGCGCACATACCTTCAATACCGTTGGTACTTATCGTGTGATGATGATCGCCATCGATCCCAATAGCTGTAACATACGTGATACGGCTTATATCACCATTAAAGTAGGTGATCTGCGTGCCGACCTGGCTGCAACGGTGGTGAAGCTGCCTCCCTGCGAAGCTTTCAGTTATCAATTCAACAACAATTCAACCACGCTTCCGAGCCGTCCGTTTACTGATACCTCATTTGTATGGGATTTTGGTGATGGCTCACCGCGGGTGGTGGCCGGTCTTAACAGTGTAAACCACTCTTATGCTGCCCCAGGTACTTACAACGTGCGGCTTGTATTAAAAGATACGGCCTACTGTAACAATCCTGATTCGATCACGCTGCAGGTACGTGTGGCCGCGAATGTAGTAGCTGCATTTGAAACGCCGCCTACAGGTTGTGCGCCGTATACAGCAGAATTTAATAACACATCGGTTGGTGGTGCCACCTTCCAGTGGGATTTTGGTGATCCTGCATCGGGAGCGGACAATACCTCAACGGATATCAACCCCACGCACGTCTACAATCTTCCGGGTACCTACCAGGTAACGATGACGGCTACCGATCCCAATACCTGTAACATCACCGACGTGGCGACATTTACCATAAATGTGAATGAAAAACCACAGGCGCTTTTCACGTTTGCTCCGGCAACGCCTGAGGTGAACACGCCGGTAAGATTTACCAATCAATCTTCTGCATCTGCCACCAACTTCAAATGGCTGTTTGGCGACGGCGATTCGCTGGTAACTACCTCGAGAGCAGAAGTGCAACATCAATATAATTCAACCGGAACATTCACCGTATGCCTGATTGCCTATACGCCGGCGGGATGTACCGATACGATCTGCCAGCCCGTGAGTGCAACCGTAATACCGGCCCTGGATGTGCCTAATGCCTTCACGCCCAACAGCCGCGATGTAAACAGTATCGTAATGCCGCGAGGATTCGGTATCGCCAAACTGCGTTTCATTATCTGGAACCGCTGGGGACAAAAAGTGTTTGAAACCAATTCCCGTAATCACGGATGGGATGGCCGTGTGAAAGGAACTCTTCAACCGATGGATGTGTATGCCTATACGCTCGACGTAGAATTTTTCGATGGCACAAAAGCAACGAAAAAAGGCGATATAACGTTAATACGGTAGGGAGTTTGTAGTGTAAAAAGTGAAACAATGAACCGGAAAAGTACTGCCATAAGAAATAATGCCTGCCGTGCCATCGGACTGTTTGTTCTGCTGTGCGGCGCACTGGCCAGTCGTGCCCAGGATTTGCATTATTCTCAGTTCATCAATTCCCCCTTGCTCACCAACCCTGCCAATACCGGTTTTATGCCCGATGCAGATTACCGCATTGGTATTAACTACCGCGATCAATGGTCTTCCGTCATGTCGGTGCCTTACAAAACCATGAGTCTGTTCGGCGATGCACAGGTATTGCAAAACCGCGATAATGACGGATGGCTGGGGGTAGGCGGATTGATCCTGCGCGATGTAGCGGGTAGTGGCAATCTGACTACTACACGCATTTACGGTTCGGTTGCCTATCACCAGTCGCTTAGCCTCAGCAGCCTGCTGAGTGCCGGATTCAATGTAGGCTGGGCCAACAAACAGATTAACGCTACCAATCTCAAATTCCCCGATCAATTCGACGGCAAATTTTTCGACGCTAATATTCCCACCAGCGCTGTGCTGACCACAAATAACCTTAGTTATGTAGACATCCAGGCGGGCATGAACTATGCGTATTTCCCGAACGAAAATACTTACCTGAACGTCGGTTTCTCCACCCATCACATCAACCGTCCGCGCGAAACATTTTTCACAGGCGAGAGTGGTGTGGATGACAGGATACCCATGCGTCATACCGCTTTTATCAACGGTAGCTTCAAAACCAGCGATCAGTGGATCATCAACCCCAATGCCTATGTTTCTCTTCAGACAAAATCTTCCGAAATTGTGCTTGGCTTAAACGCGCATTATAATCTGTCGGGAGACGGAGAAAAAATCCTGATTGGTGGTTTGTATTATCGTCACCAGGAAGCGGTGATTCCGATGATTGGTTTTGGATTGAAGGATTTTGTTTTCAACTTCACTTACGACGCTACCATCTCTCAGATGAGCACTTATAACAACACACGCGGCGCATTTGAATTTTCCCTGATCAAACAAGGCGTGGTAGACCGTTATAACGGTAATCGCCGTCAATCTATGTGTCCTACATTTAAGAACTAGTGATCGTACGCAAATGCGTATATCTGCAAGGTCAAATTAAAAAAGAGATACTTCTGTCCGGGTATGGCAGGATAACCCTGCATCCGGTCCTTATTTTCCCTTCTCAAACAAGGTAAAACACTGCGTTTTATTGCCGATTTATTCCGACTTTTACAGCCTAAGTTTTTATACTGTAATACATGGAAGTTACCTCACAGGCAACGCTCACGGCGGAACACGTGGAAGCATTTAAAAAGATCGTTGGTGAAGCGTATGTATTTGCCGATACGGATACGTTGCAACATTATTCGCATGATGAAACGGAAACGCTGAGTTTTCTGCCCGAAGTGGTGGTGAAACCGCGTACCGCGGAAGAAATTTCGGAGATCATGAAAATCTGTAACCGTGATATTATCCCGGTTACGCCGCGCGGCGGTGGTACAGGCCTCAGTGGTGGTGCATTACCGCATCTCGGCGGGGTGTTGCTTTCCATGGAGCGGCTGAACAGCATCCTGGAAATTGACGAACGTAATCTGCAGGTAACAACCGAGCCGGGTGTGATCACCGAGGTATTGCAGAATGCCGTGATTGAAAAAGGACTTTTCTATCCTCCTGATCCCAGCAGCCGGGGATCTTGTTTTATCGGAGGTAATATCGCTGAAAACAGCGGCGGTCCCAAAGCCGTGAAATATGGCGTGGTAAAAGATTATGTGCTGAACCTGCAGGTGGTATTGCCCAATGGCGAGATCATCTGGACGGGCGCCAACGTACTGAAAAACTCAACAGGGTATAACCTTACGCAACTTTTCGTGGGAAGCGAAGGCACACTGGGTATTGTTACCAAGATCGTGCTGAGGCTGATCCCTTATCCCAAATTTGACCTCCTGATGCTGGTGCCTTACCGCTCATTGGAAAAAGCCAGTGAAACAGTAAGTGCCATCTTCCGCGCAGGCTTTACGCCTAGCGCACTCGAACTGGTGGAGATCGATGCACTGCGCATTGTGAGCCAGATGGTAGACAGTTATGTAGTACCCGTAACGGACGACATTGCTGCGCACCTGATCATTGAAGTGGATGGCAATAACATGGAATTGCTGATGAGCGATATGGAGCAGATCGCTGCGCTGACCGAGCAATATGAAGGCGGCGAAGTGTTTTTTGCGGAGGATGCACAGCAGAAAGCGGAGTTGTGGAAACTGCGCCGGCGGACAGCCGAGGCAGTGAAAATCGCCGGTTATACGATTGAAGAAGACACAGTAGTGCCACGTGCCGCTTTGCCTGCGCTCATCCGCGGAGTAAAGGAATTGGGAGCACGCAATAACTTTCATGCGGTATGTTATGGTCACGCCGGCGACGGCAATCTGCATATCCGTATCAAAAAAGAAGGAACGCCCAACAGCCACGGCGATGTGGCAATGATGCAGCACCTGCGGGAATTATTCGAACTGGTAAAAGGACTGGGCGGAACGATCAGCGGCGAACATGGTATCGGTCTCATCCAGAAAGAATACATGGATGTGGTATTCAGTCATGGCCAGCTCGAACTTATGCGTGGAATAAAAAAGGTATTTGATCCGAACAATATCCTGAATGCCGGTAAGATTTTCGACTCGGGATTACAGGCAGGTTAAAATATTGCTTAAATCGGCGGAAGGCAGACGAATCTATTGCAGCACAACGTTATGTTCCTAAATTTGCAGGGATAAAATTGTTGTCAAAAAAGAAGCGTTATGTCTATTGCAAAAATACTCACCGTTGTTTCAACGGCTATTGCTCTTACGGTCGCTCCATTGTGCTCGAAAGCGCAGCGGAATGACGAAGAAGCGGGCAAAGGATTCAAACCGGAGAAATTGTTTACCGGAGGTTCGGTGAACGTTTCTTTCTTCAATGGGCAAACCATCCTGGGTGCGAATCCTGTATTCGGGTATTCATTGACGGATTGGGCTGATGCGGGCATTGCTTTCAACTATACTTATTCAGGCGCGCGCGATTACCTGGATTATGACGACAAGATCCGTCAGACAGTTTGGGGACCTGGTGTGTTTGCCCGATTATATCCCATCAAGTTTTTGTTTGTACAGGGACAATTCGAGCACAACTTCAGCACGGTGAAGTACACGGCGGCTCCCGGAAGTTTTTATCAATCCGATAAATATAAAACAGAGGCAAACTCGCTGCTGGTCGGTGCCGGTTTTGCATCCGGTCGCGAGCCCGGTAATAATACCTTCTTCTATATATCCGTGTTATTCGATGTGTTGAAAGACCGCAACTCACCTTATGTGAATGTTGCGTACAACCCGAATGATCCTTCTGCGGCGCCTCGTGTCGATATTGTGCCGATCGTGCGGGCAGGCGTGAATGTTGCCCTTTTCCAGGGACGCTATGGCCGGTATTGATCCGGCGTTTCCGTAACTTTACTGTCTAATTTGTGTGTTATGGGAGTCTTCAGACAACTGGCGGAATATCTGTATATCAAAAAGCCGAGTGCCGACCGGCCCAAGAGTACCTGGGTTGGGTATATGCACGGCATCAACCGGATCAGTATTTTGATATTCCTGCTCTGCCTGGTGATATTGGCGATCAAGCTTCTCCGTTAGCCATTGCTGCTACGTGAACAGCCGCCTTGGCTGAGGCATTCCCGCCCCGGCTCAGGAGATCTTTTAGCGCTGCGTAATCGGCCGCAAGTGTTTCCTTTGTTTTTTCGTCGTTCAACAATTTCCCTAATTCCCTTTTCAGGTTTTCTGTAGTGAGATCGTGCTGGATCAGTTCGGTCACTACCAGCTTGTCCATGATCAGGTTAACCAGGGAAATGTATTTGATCTTGATAACGCGTTTGGCAATTTCATAAGAAATAGGAGAGCCCTTGTAGCACACCACTTCGGGTACGGCAAACAGGGCCGTTTCCAGCGTAGCCGTACCAGACGTTACCAGCGCAGCTTTCGATTGCCGCAGCAGATCATAGGTTTGATTGGTAACATAAGAAACGTTGTTGTAATCCTGGATCAACGCGTCGTAAAAACTATCCTCCACCCCCGGTGCCCGGGCAACGATAAACTGGTAATCGGGGAAATGACGACATACACCCAGCATGATCGGTAGTTTCTTGCTGATCTCCTGCTTACGGCTGCCGGGTAACAAGGCGATTACGGGTTTTTCGGAAAAGGAAGGCAATGGTGCGGCTTGTGCTTTCTCAATTACCTCCACAAGCGGATGACCTACATAGGTTACGTCCCAATTCCAGCGATCGCGGTAATAATCTTTTTCAAAGGGAAGGATCACCAGCATTTTATCGATGCACTGTTTCATCATCTTCACGCGTCCTTCTTTCCAGGCCCATACCTGCGGAGAAATATAATACACGATGCGGATGCCTTGTTGTTTGGCCCATTTGGCAATGCGCAGATTAAAACCCGGATAGTCGATGAGCACCAGCACATCGGGTTTGAAAGCAAGTATATCTTCTTTGCAAAAAGCGAGATTGCGGAAAATAGTGCGGAGGTTCATCAGCACTTCGGTAAAACCCATGAAAGCAAGATCGCGGTAGTGTTTGACAAGTGTGGCACCTGCTGCTTCCATTTTATCGCCACCCCAGCAACGGATATCGGCATTTGTATCGAGCTGGCGTAGTTCACGGATGAGGTTGCTGCCATGCAGATCACCGGAAGCTTCTCCTGCAATGAGGTAATATTTTTTGCCTGTTGACATTGGATAAAGTTAATGGGCTAATTTGAAAATTTGATGATTTGACAATTTATATAGCCGTTTTATAACTATCGACGGCATATCAATTATTCTATGCATTTTCTAATTATCAAATTTTCAAATTGCTTTTCAGCATGAAAAGCTTCTCCCAATGTCCGCCATCATGCAGTTCCGTGAATCCTTCACTTTTGAGTTTGCGGATGGCTTGTTTTATACGCGTGTTGTCGGTGCCGCAGATGATGAGTGGTTTTTCAAAACCTTTAAGCCGTTCTATATGGCCGGAAAGGCGGTCGACAGGAATATTGAGCGAACCCGGTAATCTTCCCCGGTCATATTCCTGCGCAGAACGAATATCAATAATGACGGCTCCCTTACGGAGAGCCGCCTTTATTGATCCTTTGTTGAGAAAGGAAAAAAGTCCCATTCGAATTTTTTAAATGCTTTCGCCGGTGGCAAGCTTCTTATTGCTCTTGCGTTCGCCGATCTGCTGACGCCACATGGCATAGTAAAGTCCTTTTTCTTCCAGCAGTTCTTCGTGCGTACCGGTCTCCACAATATCGCCTTTTTCCAGCACATAGATGCGGTCGGCATGCATGATCGTAGAGAGGCGGTGGGCAATCAGGATCGTAATCTGATCTCCGTCCGATGAAATATCGCGGATGGTATTGGTGATTTCTTCTTCTGTAATGGAATCGAGAGCGGAGGTCGCTTCATCGAACAACAGCAGTTTGGGTTTGCGCAGCAAGGCACGCGCGATGGACAACCGTTGTTTTTCACCGCCCGATAATTTCAAACCACCTTCGCCGATCATGGTATCGAGACCTTTCTCTGCACGCGCCAGCAAATTCAGACAGGAGGCTTTGGTAAGCGCTTCGAGTACATCTTCTTCCGTTGCGGCGGGGTTGACAAATAACAGGTTCTCGCGGATGGTGCCACTGAAGAGGTTGGTATCCTGTGTTACAAAACCGATCTGGTTGCGCAGGTCGTCGAAGCGCAATGAATTTTCGTCGAGGTTGTTGTAAAGGATTTTTCCTTCCTGCGGGCGGTAAAGGCCTACCAGCAATTTCATCAGCGTCGACTTGCCGCTTCCGCTCGGACCAACAAAGGCCAGCGTTTCACCGCGGCGGGTATTGAAACTGATATTGTTGATCGCTTTTTGCGAAGCAGTCTGGTGTTTAAAACTCACATTGCGGAACGACAGTGTTTCGATTTGTCCGAGCGGAAGCGGATTGGCCGGTTCGCGCTCGGGTGTTTTTTGCATCAGGTTGTGGAAGTTCTGCAGGGAAGCTTCGGCCTCGCGGTAAGAAAGCAGGATGTTACCGATTTCCTGCAACGGTCCGAATACAAAAAAGGAGAAAATCTGCATGGTTACCAGCTGGCCCGCATCCATGTCTTTTTGAAAGATCAGCCACATCAGGATAAACAGGATCACCTGCCGCAATGTGTTCACCATCGTGCCCTGGGTGAAACTGATGCTGCGGATACGTTTTACCTTGGTGAGTTCGAGTCCGAGAATTTTGTAAGTATTCCTGTTGAGCCGCTCCACTTCCTGGTGGGTAAGGCCGAGGCTTTTTACCAGTTCGATATTGCGGAGCGATTCGGTGGTGGAACCGGCGAGTGCCGTGGTCTGGCCAACAATCTCTTTTTGAATGACCTTGATCTTTTTGCTGAGAATATTGGTGACGAAAGTGAGCACGGCCACACCAACAAAATAAGCAACGGGAATCCGCCAGTTGATAAAAATGGCTGCGTAAACAAATACGAAGATCACTCCGATGATGACACCGAAAAGGATGTTGATGAAGTTGATCATGAACTTTTCCACGTCGGCGCGCACTTTGGTGAGCACGGACAGGGTTTCGCCGCTCCGCTGGTCTTCAAATTCCTGGTAAGGGAGTTTCATGGCCTGCTGAAGTCCGTCGGTAAAAACTTTGGCCCCGAACTTCTGGATCACCACATTGAGGAAATAATCCTGGAAATTTTTGGCGATCCGGCTGACCATGGCCACCGAAATGGAGCAGATGAGGATAAACCACACGCCCATATCATTCCATGAAAAAGAATTGAAAAACCGTTCCTGCGTGTACCGGGTGCTGTCTTTCAGGTAATCGGCAGCGCGGTTGATCAGTTTTCCCAGCAGGATAGGATCGACCAGGGAAAAACCAATATTAATGGTAGCCAGGCTCATCACAAGTAAAACGAGCCATTTATGCGGCTTAAGGTAATGGAGAAGTATTTTCATAAAAGAAGTGCAACAAACAGTGTTAAAGACAACCAACAAAACAGAAGGCTACAAGTTCGGTAAAAAACTCAACTTTCGCCAGGCCGGGGGAAATCAGCGTGGTTTTCTACCCGACGAGCCTGGTTAATATGGCGATATTGGTGTTGCAGCAGCACGATGAGCGCGTGCCGCAGGCTGTAAGTCACCAGTCTGGAGGCGGGCGAAGTGATCTGGATCTGGTCCAGGTCGGTGCGGTGGAAGGCCTGCAGGTAACCGACCAGGCTTTCCTGGTGTTTGGTAAAACGTTCCAGCAGGTTTACGGGCTGGATCGGTTGTTCCTCGGGCAGAAAGATGCGCGGTGCCCGGTATTTCTTTTTCGGTTGTTCCTGCATGCTGAGGACCAGCATTTTCCCGAATATGCCGCGGAGCGGGTTCCATTTTTCCCAGGGTTTCATTTCGTATTGCCCCGCCGCGATTTGTTTCAGGGTAGGGAAATAATGCAGGTCCGACACCACGAGGTGATCGAGGCATTGACCAATGCTCCAGGCAAGCGGCGCCGGGCGCCAGTTGAGCTGGTGGAAAGAAAGGGTGCTGAAATATTGCTGTACATCCTGGTTAGCCTGTTGGGCTTTTTGTACCAGGCCAGTGAGCAAAACGGGGTCTTTCATGCCGCGAAGTTAGGATATAAGGCATAAGGTTGAAGGTTGAAGGCATAAGGCATAAGGCGTAAGGGCCGGGGCACATAGCTGCGGCGTGATCTACTGTTCCGGATTGCAACTTTTTTTGAATTTTTACCTTTGAATTTTGAATTATCACATCTTCACACTCTCCCTGTCCAGGCTCCGGAATTGAATTGCTTCGGCAAGATGCTCGGGTCTGATGGTTGGTGAATTGGAAAGATCGGCGATGGTGCGTGATACTTTTAAAATTCTGTCGTAGGCTCTGGCGGAAAGATTCAGTTTTTGCATGGCAATCTTCAACAGGTTTTGCCCCACATTATCGATCACACAGATTTCCTGCAGGAGTTTATTGGTCATTTGCGCATTGGCATAGATATCGGCGTTGTTTTTAAAACGCGCTGCCTGTAATTCGCGGGCAGCTATTACGCGCTCCCTGATAGCGGCTGAAGTCTCTTGTTTTCTTTTGGATGCGATTTCTTCAAAGTTTACCGGCGTTACTTCTACATGCAGGTCGATGCGGTCGAGCAGCGGGCCTGATATACGGTTCAGGTATTTTTGTACGCCACCGGGCGGACAGGTGCATTCGCGCTCCGGGTGATTATAATAACCGCAGGGACATGGGTTCATGGATGCAATGAGCATAAAGCTGGCCGGAAACTCCGCCGTGTTACTTGCCCTCGATATCGTTACTTTTCTTTCTTCCAAAGGCTGGCGCATTACTTCCAATACGGTGCGTTTAAATTCCGGCAATTCATCCAGGAAAAGCACGCCATTGTGTGCCAGCGATATTTCTCCGGGCTGGGGGACGCTGCCCCCTCCGACCAGCGCCACATCAGATACCGTATGGTGCGGTGAGCGGAATGGCCTTCTTGCGATCAATGTTGCGTGATCAGGCAGTTTGCCTGCTACCGAATGAACTTTTGTCGTTTCCAGGGCTTCCTGTAAGGTAAGCGGTGGAAGTATGGTGGGCAGGCGTTTGGCCAGCATTGTTTTACCTGCACCGGGTGGTCCGATGAGTATAGCATTGTGTCCTCCGGCGGCAGTGATTTCCAATGCCCGTTTGATATGTTCCTGACCTTTGACTTCGGCGAAGTCTATTTCAAAATCATACTGCGATTCAAAGAACTCGTCACGTGTATTAACGATCAGCGGCTCCAATCCCTGCTCCTGTTTATTAAAGAAATCCACTACTTCGAGCAGGCTGCTTACGCCGTACACATCTAATTGGTTTACCATAGCGGCTTCGCGGCTGTTGGTCGCGGGTACAATCAATCCTTTCATTCCGCGTTTACGTGCTTCAATTGCAATGGGCAATGCACCTTTGATGGCACGTACCTCGCCGTCGAGACTCAACTCTCCCATGATGACGTAGTGAGAGAGTCGCTCTGGTTCCTGTATTTGTCCCGTAGCGGCAAGCAGTCCGATGGCTATCGGAAGGTCAAAGGCGGTACCGCTTTTGCGGATATCGGCAGGTGCCAGGTTGAAGACAACACGTGTTCTGGGCATATCAAAGCCATTTGTTTTGATAGCACTTTCGACCCTTTGCAGACTTTCCTTCACAGCGCTATCAGGAAGTCCTACGATTACATTGTCTTTGCCCGCATTGGTCCACGACGTTTCGATAGTGATGGGAATCGCGTCGACTCCGTAAACTGCGCTGCCATTGATCTTCACCAACATGTCGGCAAGATAGTTAAAAGGGGGGCGGAGGCAATGGGAAAAAGCACAGGGAAAAAAGAGAATAAACTTGCCCTATAAAAGAAAATCTGCATGTTCTTTCAAGGAGAGTTTGATTTGTGATTGTTTCATACAATCCAGGTATATTAGTAACCCTTCTTTTCTGGCGAATTTCATCGGAGTGATAAAATCACTGTCTCCGGCGACGATTACAAGTTTATCAACAATCTTTTTAGTGGCAAGCCAGGCAATGTCAAGGCCCATCTTAATGTCGACAGATTTTTGCTTGAAGTCGGGTATGTATTTGTTGCTTCCGGGATTTATTTTCCATCCGTCGAAAGATAAATCGCCGAGACGTAAAGCCATCTGCGGAAATAACTTTAGATCTTTTTGAAAAGAACTTATCGCATGGAATTGGGAGGAATTGGAGAAGTCTATTAAACGTCCAGAAGGATGTTTTTGCACTTCACTGTAAGGTCGACAGTCATAATAAAAAGTCCTGAACAACGTGTCAATTCCTTTATCGGTCGTTTGTTGGACTTTGCCTAGTGTATTGGTAATAAATGAAGCCATGTCTTTTATTACCGGAGATCGATCGTGCAAAGTTTTAAACCTTTGGACAAAGAATCCTCCATCTATCAGGATGGCAGTTTTATGAAACATGTAAATAGTATTAGATAAAAAAATGCCGCTGACTACCCCTTTGGTTATTAGGTCCTCAGCGGCGCTTTCGTACCGGCGCACCGGCGTTTCGATTGTAGAGTACAAAGGTAATTTCGATAAAGGTTGATGCAATGGGATTTACCTCAAACTTTGGTGTGTTTATTCTGTTTCTGGTTAAGCGTTTGTTTGTCGGATGGGATTGTGTGTTTTAATCATGAGCAAACGGATCCGCGGGAGGTGGTTCGTGAATACACGAACCACGGGACACGAACCATGGGCATGAACCATGAATATATATCAGGCGAGGTAAAAAAATGCCGCTGATGACCCCTTTGGTTATTAATGCCCCCAGCGGCGGCTTTTATGCCGGCGCACCGGCGTTTCGATTGTAGAGTACAAAGGTAATTTCGATACAGGTTGATGCAATGGGATTTACCTCAAACTTTGGTGTGATTATTCTGCTTTTTTGTTAAGCGTTTGTTTGTCGGATGGAGTTTGTGTTTTAATCATGAGCAAACGAATCCGCGGGAGGTGGTTCGTGAATACACAAACCACGGGACACAAACCACGGGACACGAACCACGGGCATGAACCATGAATATATATCAGGCGAGGTAAAAAAAATGCCGCTGACGACCCCTTTGGTTATTAATGCCCCCAGCGGCGGCTTTTATGCCGGCGCACCGGCGTTTCGATTGTAGAGTACAAAGGTAATTTCGATACAGGTTGATGCAATGAGATTTACCTCAAACCTTGCTGTGTTTATGCTGTTTTTTTGTTAAGCGTTTATTTGTCGGATGGGAGTGTGTTTGAATCATGAGCAAACGAATCCGCGGGAGGTGGTTCGTGAATACACGAACCACGGGACACGAACCACGGACATGAACCACGAGTGAATAGGGAACAGTCAATAGTGAATAAATTCAATGGGCTCATTTTTCCCGCGCAAACAACATTTTCACATCCGGATCCGCTACCAGCGTTACCTTTCCTTTGGCCGACACATCAATCGAGTAAGATTGCGTCCGCTGGCTGATGTCGAATTTGCGCAGCGCCAGCCTTCTTTCATCATCCATCACTGCAAATTCCATCGGGAATGTATAGAGTTGCTCCTGCTGTTGCTTAACAGTCAGTATTATTTTTTTGCCGGTTTCATCGTAGTTCCATTTCACCGACAGTACCGGCACACCCGCACGATACAGCCATTGCTGAAAGAAGTTTTTCAGGGAGAGTTTGCTTACTTCTTCCGCTACACGCACAAAGTCTTCTGTGCGTGCATTTTTTCCTCCATATTCTTTATAGTATTGACGGATGATCCGCTGAAACAGGTCATCGCCGGTTTGCTGCCGCAACATGTGCAGTACCCAGGATCCTTTCTGGTAACTGTTTTCATTCAGCAGTTCCATATAAGGCGATAACGAGTCGATCACCGGCTGCTTCGAGCGTCTGGCAAAGGCCACCACCCTGTCGCGGTCTTTGGCCATTCCTTTCGCCAAAGTGTCGGCACCGTATTGTTTGCCCATGTATAAGTGCGTGAGGTAGGTAGCAAATCCTTCGCTGAGCCAGAGATGCGCAAAGTTTTCTTCCGTAGCCATATTGCCAAACCATTGGTGCACGATCTCGTGCGCAATCAACTCCTCTTCACTGTGTATGCCTATCGCAGATTCTTCGTAGTAAAAAATGGCGCTCGCATTTTCCATTCCCCCAAAGATGGTTTTCGATTGCACGTTGGCCAGCTTCTCGTAGGCATAAGGTCCAATGTAGTCGGCAAAAAAGTTGAGTACATCCACCGCCTTTTTATAGTTGGCAAATCCGGATTCTTTGTTTTGCGGAAATACCCAGGAGCTTACCGGCACTTTGCCCGCTTTACCGGCTTCTTCCACGGCAAAACGCGCCACACCGATGACCATTACTTTGGTAGGCAGTGCCACTTTCTCCTGCCAGTGCGTGAAGCGCCAGCCTTTGTTAACGATCGTATCGGCCAGTAGTCTTCCGTTGGATACCACGCGGTAATGTTCGGGTGCCGTCACTAAAAATTCAACCGATGCTTTGTCATTCGGCTGATCCAAACAGGGTATCCAGTTGTGCGCACGGTTGGGCCAGTTGTCGGCAAAGAAGGTACGATCGCCATAGGTGTTTTTGGAAATGATCAATCCGTCAGCCGGTACACCGCTGTAAAGAATTTCGATCTCGCGTTTTTCACCGGCGGCTACAGGCTTCTTGCAACGGATGATCAGTTTGTCTCCCTGCTGCGTGAGCGTATAAGGTTGTGCATCCCTTAACCGTGCTGTCATGCCTTTGCCTGTTTTTGCATCGGCACCTGTGAGATTCAGCACGAGACTGTCGCCGGATTGCAGCCATTTTACGTGGATGGTTGCGTGACCGCTGATACTGTCGGAGTTGTCCGAGAGCTTCAGTTGAAATTTATAATGAAGTATATCGGTAGCAGGAGGTTGGGCAATGGCTACCGTGGCCAGCAATATACACAGCGCGAGCAGACTTCTTTTCATACACAATACTTGTAGGTCAAAAATAGCCATTTTGCAGCTACAGCTTTTCCAGCATTTCCACCACTTTTTCGCGCTTGAGTATCACATAACCGATCCGGTCGTTGCTGATACCATCGCGGAGCTGGTAGCTGAACGAGAGCTGATCGTCGTGCACATTGGTTTCGAAGTAACGGAACGTGATAGAGGATTGATCTTTGAGTTCTTCGCCTATTTCGTAAAGATGGGTAGATAAAATAAAGAGGGCGTTGCGGATGCGCAGCAGCCCGCGGATCACGGCCAGGCTGCATTTCATGGCATCCTGCACGTTGGTGCCTTTGAATAATTCATCGATCAGCACCAGCCATTTTTTGCCGTTGTTGATTTTTTCAATCGTGTTTTTGATGCGTTGCACTTCGTTGAAGAAATAACTTTCGCCTTTGGCAATATTATCCATCACGTTGATGTTGCTCACCAGTCCGTCAAACAACGTGAGGCGCATGGAACCTGCAGGCACGCCCATGCCCAGGTGGGCCAGGAATACAGCAGCACCTACTGATTTAATCAGTGTGCTTTTGCCGGCCATGTTGGCACCGGTAAGGAAAAGAAAATGATGTTGCGGATTCATCAGCAGGTCATACGGCACCGGGTTGGGCAGCATGATGTGATAAAGCTGATGCGCCTCCACCAGCGGTGTTTCCTGTTCTACAAATTCAGGAAAACAAAGTTTATAAGTTTTGACGGCCATCGCCATGGAATACCAGGCATCGAGACGGCCGAAGATGTCCATTAATTCCAATACGCTGTGCCGGTAGCGTACACGCAGGTTATGCGCAAAATAGAGATTGTCGCGGCGGTTGATCAGCTCTCCTCGCGGAATCTGCGACAGTTTATTTAATGCTTCTTCGCGGAGCAGTTGATTGGCGCGGTCTACATAGAGTTGCGGGCCGGCAGGAAGTTTAGCTCCTTCAAGCAAACCCAGGATCACCTTCATTCCGCGGAAGAAGTCAGCGAAGTGGGTAACCGAATATTTGATCATCGAGTAATCTGCGCCGTGCAACATGCGGTACAGCGCCGCCTGCAGTTCATTCGGATTGGCACCTATGGGATCGAGTGGGTAGTCGAGGAATTTATCCATTACCAGCAGGGTGCCATTGCTGATATCCGAAGGCCACTTGTCGATGCGGGTCAGCAGGGTGCGGATCAGGTCCTGGGTGCCGCGGATTTTCTGGATATCGCTGAACGGTTCATTGAAGTATTTGTGTAACCAGGCCTTGCCACCCGAGGTACGCGTAAAATTCATCCGGTGAAAGATGGAGAATTCTTCTTCCTGGTGAAAGATCGAGATGTCGTTGATGGATATGTGGTCGATCTGCATGCTGGTAATTCAAAATTCAAAAGTCAAAGTTCAAAAGTGAACAGGAGCGACGGTGAGCATTCTTTGCACCTTTGTTTCTTTGCAGCTTTGCGTGAAAGGAACGTTTTCGACGCAAAGAAACGAAGGGAGCAAAGAGGCCAAAGCTATACAATAATCATTTTCACATTTTCAGGGCCGTTCAAATTTCAACCTCGCGCCCCTCTCTGATTCATCCCATACGCCATTTCCATAAACAAGATGGCCATTTACAAATGTATGCGTAACGGTGGCCGGCATTTCCTGTCCTTCGAGCGGACTCCAGCCACATTTATACAAAATATTTTCCTTGCTGATGGTTTGCGATTTATGCAGGTCAACGATCACCAGGTCGGCAAAATAGCCTTCGCGGATATAACCACGCTCACGGATCTGGAAACATTCCGCCACCGCATGGCTCATTTTCTCGGCAATTTTTTCCAGGCTGATGCGACCCTGTTGGTGGTAGTACAACATCAATGCCAGCGAGTGTTGCACCAGCGGAAGGCCGGCATGCGCTTTTAAATAAGGTTCTTCTTTTTCTGCCCAGGTATGCGGCGCATGGTCGGTGGCAATTACATCCAGCCGGTCGTCCAGCAATGCTTCCCATAACGCCGCCTTGTTGTGTGGCGCCTTGATGGCGGGATTGCATTTGATGCGGTTTCCCAATTCTGCGTAGTCGTCGGATGTAAAATGCAAATGATGCACGCATACTTCGGTGGTAATGCGTTTGTCGCGCAAAGGCAGCATATTGCTGAAGAGCTGCAGTTCTTTTTCCGTGCTGATGTGCAGGATATGCAGGCGCGTATCGTATTTTTTTGCCAGTTGTATGGCATAGAAAGATGATTCAAAACAGGCTTCTTCGTTCCTGATCACCGGATGGTCGGCGGCGGTCAGTTCGCGGCCGCTGACCTGGGCCGCGGCCAGGTTTTGGCGGATGATGCGTTCATCTTCGCAGTGTGTGGCAATCAGCAACTGGCTTTCGCTGAATACTTTTTCCAGCGTCAACGGGTTATCCACCAGCAGGTTGCCGGTAGAAGAGCCCATAAATATCTTGATACCGCAGATCTGGTCGCGGAATTCATTGGCGCGCAGTGTTTCATCGGCATTTTCATTGGAGGTGCCGATGTAAAAAGAGTAGTTGGCAAGGGAGTTTTGCTTCGCAATGGCATATTTCTGCTCCAGCAGGTCTAGCGTAAACGCCGGAGGGATGGTATTGGGCATTTCCATAAAACTGGTAACACCGCCCGCGACGGCGGCTTTCGCTTCTGTGCCGATGGTGGCTTTATGAGTGAGACCAGGTTCGCGGAAATGTACCTGGTCGTCGATCACGCCCGGCAGCAGGTAGCGGCCTTCACCATCGATTTCTTTGACAGCGAGGCCCGCCGGCACTTCGATGGAATCCGCTATTTTGTCAATACGCCCGTCGCGGATCAAAACATCGGCTGTACGGATAAGTCCTTCGTTTACTACCTGTATTTGCTTAATCAGATATATTTGCATCATTATCAGTTCTAATATTATATTACCAGTATGCAATTTAAGCAAACCCTTGTAAGACTTGCCTTCATCCTGTTGCCTTCTTTTGGCTATGCCCAGACAACCTATCTGCCGCAGGGGGATAAGCAAAACATACTGCTCGAAAGACTGGAAATTAAAGCCGGCCGCGATTCGGTACTGAATTTTTCGAAAACCAGACCCTATAGCCGGAATAAATATGTGATCAATGGTGTCAATAATTTTCTGAAACACGACAGCGCCGGACTCTCACGCGTTGATCAGTATAATGTACAAGGCATTTACCGCAACAACCTCGAATGGCTCACACCGGAGCAACGCGAACAATACAAAAGCCGGAAACCCATTCTCAAAAACTTTTATACCACCCCGGCCAATCTTTACGAAGTCCATGTAAAAGATTTCGACCTGGTGATCAATCCCGTATTTCAGTATACGGTATCGAAGGAAAAAGACAATGACCAGCATTTGTTCCTGAACACCCGTGGTGTGTCGATGCGCGGAAAGATCGCCGATAAGATCGGATTTGCGGCTTATGTAACCGACAACCAGGAGCGCGATCCGTTGTATGTGCAGCAATTCATCACCGACCGCACGGCGGTGCCCGGCGCCGGTTTCTATAAAGACTTTAAAGCAACCGGCGGTGTCGATTATTTTGATGCGCGTGGTTACATCACTTTCAACGTAACCAAATACATCGATGTGGCATTTGGTTATGATAAAAATTTCATCGGCAGCGGTCAGCGCAGTCTTTTCCTGAGCGATTTTTCCAACAATGCCCTTTTCCTCAAACTCAATACGCGTATCTGGAAATTCAATTACCAGAACCTGTTCATGGAGTTGAGCAATGCAGACAGTCGCCTTACCGACCGCCTGGTAGGCAAGAAATATGCGGCGATGCACCATCTCGATATCAATCTGACAAAATGGTTGAATGTGGGATTGTTTGAGGGCATCGTTTTTGGCCGTCAGAATAAATTTGAATTTGGTTACCTGAACCCCGTGATCTTCTATCGGTCCATCGAACAGCAGAATGGTAGTGAGGACAATGGTTTGGCCGGTCTTGATTTCAAAGCCAATGTGGCCCGTAAATTTCAATTCTACGGACAGTTGATGCTGGATGAATTCAAATTGTCGGAAATCCGTGCGGGCAATGGATGGTGGGGAAATAAATGGGGCATCCAGGTAGGTGCCAAATACATCGATGCCTTTGGAATCAAAAACCTCGATTTACAAGTGGAGCATAACCGCGTGCGTCCCTTCACTTATTCGCACCGCGATTCTGTAGCCAACTACACCCATTATAACCAACCGCTTGCGCATCCGCTGATGGCTAATTTCAGCGAAACAATGGGCATTCTGCGTTACCAGCCGGCGCCGCGCTGGATGGTATTGGGAAAACTGATTTACTATACGCAAGGCCGCGATTCAAGCGCGGTCAGCTACGGCAGCAACATATTTCTTCCTAACGAAATTCCTTACCGCGATGCCGACTACGGTTACAATATCGGTTCAGGCTGGAAGACCAACGTACTCTACGGCTCGCTATTGCTTTCTTATGAACTCCGCGAAAATCTTTTTGTGGAAGGCAATATGGTTGTCCGCCGGCTGCAAACCAAAACGGCTCCCATCATCGAACAGAATACTGCTATCTTCAGCTTTGGCGTAAGATGGAATATGCACAGGAGGGATTTCGAGTTCTAATGTGGTAATTTGATGATTTGAAGATTTGAAAATGACAGTTGAGATAAACATCATCAAATTATCAAATCTTCAAATTGTCTGATTATCCCTCAATATGGATACTCAACACAATCATTCTCGTTTGAATGCGGTCTATTACGCTGGAGTATTTGAGGTTTTCGTCGCGGGCATGGAGATTGCGCCAGCCATTACTGATTTTTAATTCGGGAGAAAGAATGAAACTGGGAAAATAGAAGTTGAAGCCCAGACCAAGTTCCGGTCCGAAATCGTATTTCCATAATTTAACAAGGTCATCCGCTTTACGTGCGCGCGCATTGCTGGCCAGGTCGATGTCTCCTTTGAGACCAGCCATCATGTATACACGGAAATTACCGATACGGTCGGATTGAAATTTCAATTGAATGGGAAAGCTCACCGTTACCGATTCCACGTTTTTCGTCACTTCCGTTTCACCATCCTGATCGGGGAATTTTAGTTTATACCGCAGGCTCCGGTTGATGAACATCAGTTGCGGATTGAAACGTACCTGGAAACGGTCGGAGAGGCGGGCAGTTGCCAGCAGGCCCAGTGCCAGGCCTCCGTTGTTGTTGGGTTCGGCTACATAAACGGAATCATCCTGCAGGAAACGCGGATGCAGTTCGGTATGAAAACGCGACATGTTACCACCGATGGTAATACCAAAATAATAAGGTTTCTGATCGTGTTCGGGGAGATTCAGCTCGCGTTGAGCCATGGCCGAAGAGGCAAGACCGAAGATCAGCACCAAAACAGTTACAAACTTCACAGTGGTTTTCGGCCGGTGTATATGCAGCATATGCCTAAGCTTAACGATTGAAAACGGGTATCGGAATATCCGGTTTTGTTTAAAATGCCAACCAATTCATCCCGCTCGGGAAATGCATCGGCCGATTCTTTCAGGTATTGGTAGGCTTTTTTATTCTGACGAAACAATCGTGCCACTTGCGGGGCCAGCACATTCATGTAAAAATTGTACAGGCTCCGGACCGGCTGACGTGGTTTGGAAAATTCGAGGATCACGAGTTGTGCGCCGGGTTTCAGTACACGCATGATTTCCGATAATCCTTTTTCCAGGTGCTCAAAGTTCCGCACGCCAAAAGCTACCATCCCGCCATCAAACGTATTGTCGGCGAAATTTATTGTTTCCGAATCGCCGAGGTGTAACTGGATTTTATCGCCAAGTCCTTCTTTTTCAACTTTTTTCCGGCCAAATTCCAGCATTTTTCCAGAAATATCGATGCCGGTGATCTGTTGCGGATCGATCAGTTTTGCCGCCATAATGGCCATGTCGCCGGTGCCGGTGGCGATGTCGAGTATGTGTGCGGGTTTGTCCTTTCCGAGCAGGCGGATGGCTTTTTTGCGCCAGGATACATCGATGCGGGCCGACAAAAAGCGGTTCATGAGGTCGTAACGGGGCGCAATGCTGTCGAACATCTCAGCTACCTGCTCTTTCTTGCTCTTGTCCGAATCCCGGAACGGTATCACATTATCGTGCGGTAAGGTGTTTGCCATGACCCGCAAAGGTAGGAAGAAAACTCGGGTGGTTATCAGGATTTGCCAGCCTGTACGCGCGGGGCGGCGTAGTAATTCAGGCGGATGAGATCGTTGGGCAATGACCGCTGGTTCCAGTGGTCGTGAATAGCCAGCGCGGCGCCTGCGGCGGTGGCCTGCGCCATCGACGCGGCATATACTTCCATGCCCGGAAAAGCGGCGGCCAGCAGATTCATGAATACGGCATTTTTACTGAAACCGCCATCCACAAAAACGCGGCGTGCGCCGGTATTACCCAGCACGAGCTGGGTGGATTGATATTGCCGCTGCACCAGGTCGATCATCCATTGATGATAGGCTTCCGTATCATTTTCAAAAACCGAAAGATCACGTTCACCAGCGATGGCCGGTGCCCATCCGCAATCTTTTAAACGCAAGGCCAGTTCATGATCATAGACCATGCTGCGGTACCTGGCCGGGTGCTGATGGAAATGCTCCGCAATGCGCTTCACTTCCTGCTCGTATTCATATCCCGCAAACAAACGCGAAGCTTTAACCGGACTGCCTTTATAACTCAGGTAACAAAGACAATCCTGCTGCAATTCTTCCGTTGTCAGCGGATCGTGGTTAAAAGGGTTGAGGCTGATGCTCCAGGTGCCGGTCGATAATAAAACAAACGGCTCTTCAAAACTTACCAGATAGGGGATGAGGGCGGCCGAACTATCATGCAGACCCACGCCAACAGGCAACTGACTGCCGGGAAAACTCGCCTGAAAAACTTCATCGGAGCGGCGAAGCGGCGCCAGTTTGGAGAGAATGCCTTCCTGTTCCACCCAGCGATGATAACGGCCCTCGCGGAAATTCCACAAATGCGTATGGCATCCCACACTTGTAAGATCGGTGCTGGCAATGCCCGTGAGCAGGTAACTCATGTACTGCGGCAGGTGCAGGGCATAGTTGACCTTGGAAAAAATTTCCGGTTGTTCCTGTTGCAAACGATATAACTGTAATCCGGAATTGAGGCTACCCAAAACCGGTGAAGCAGTTTCGTGTGCGAGTACAGTATCGCCGCCGTATCGCGTGTAAAAATCGTTGCGCAGCAATTCAGGAAATGCTTTGAGATAATTATAGAGCGGTGTCAGCGGCTGTCCGTTTTCATCGATGTAAACAAAACTGGCACCGTAGGTAGAAAAATTAATAGCCCTGACTTCAAAATCTTTGTGCTGTGAAATATCGCGCAGCGAATCGAACACGCTCAGCCGCAGACTGTCAAGGTTTTCGCAGGGGTCACCGTCTTCATCGATGGTTTCGGTGAAGCGGGCTGTTTTTTCGTACACGATCTGGTATTGCTCATCAAAAAGGAAAAGCTTTTTGTTGGTTTTACCTACGTCGAATATGGCGATTGCTGGAATCCGCATTTAATTCAAAATTCAAAAGTCAATATTCAAAAAGAGCGAATGGCAAATCAGTGGCTAAAACTATCGAAGCCAAACTTTGCGACCTCGCGTGAAAAGGGTTCAGGTTTCACGCAAAGAGGCACAAGGAGCAAAGACGCAAAGAAAAACCTATTACTTAAAACCTATTACGGCTGCTTACCCTTCTTACAGGCCGGTTGCCACAGACCGCTCTCCACGTTGTCCAATCAATTGCTTACGTATGCCGGCTTCGCGGAACAGACGCAGGGGATGCAGGGCTCCGCCATCCTGCAGGCGTGCTTCGGCCACCAATGCGCGTACATCGGTGCGGTAAGCATTTTGCAGAATTTCCTGTGCTTGTGCCACATCGTTGTTATTGCGTGCATTTTCCAAAGCAATGCTGTCGACCAGCAATGCCTGTGCATAAGCCAGCTGGATCGCTTCCACCGATTGCAGCAGGTCTTCCAGCGGGTCTTTGATGTTGTGACTCGCATCGATCATCCATCCGAGGTCCCGCGCGTGATTCATGCCGCGTGCATCCATGCCATCCACCAGTTCCTGGAAAATCAGGAACAACTGATAGGGATTGATGCTGCCGACTGTGAGATCATCGTCGCCGTATTTGCTGTCGTTGAAATGAAAACCGCCGAGTTTGCCTTCCTGCAATAACAACGCAACAATTTGTTCGATGTTGGCATTGGGCAGATGGTGTCCGAGGTCAACGAGCGTATAAGCTTTGGGGCCGAGTTTGTTGGCAAATAGCAATGATTGTCCCCAATCGCCAACAGTCATGGAGTAAAAGTTTGGCTCAAAGGCTTTGTATTCTACAAATACTTTCCAGTTGTCGGGCAGTGCCGCATAAATTTCTTCCAATGATTCCAGCGTACGGCTGAATGCTTTGCGGAAACTCAATTGCCCCGGAAAGCTGGAGCCATCACTTAACCAAACGGTCAGTGAATCGGAACCGAGTTCTACGCCGTGTCTGATTACTTCGATATTGTGTTCGATCGCCTGCTTTCGAACTGCTTTATCGGTGTGTTGCAGGGAACCGAATTTGTAGCTGTGTTGTTGTCCGGGTTGATCCTGAAAGGTATTGGAGTTAACAGCATCGAAGCGCAGGCCATGATCTGCCGCAAGCTGGCGGATAGCCGCCGCATCTGAGGGGATGTCCCAGGGAATGTGCAGGGAAATGGCGCCGCTGCTGCGATTGAGTGCGTGCAGCAAACCAACGTCTGCAATTTTTTCTTCGAGTGATCCGGGTTCGCCTGCACCGGTGAAACGGCCGAAGCGCGTACCGCCGGTACCCAGTGCCCACGAGGGAATGGCTACCTGGAAGGCTTTCAGTTTTTCGATGATCGCATCCGCATTGTCCGTAAGCGAACGTATATGCGCGAGTTGCTGCTGATGCGATTTAAGTCCGGCGTCGTTGTGCGAGGCGATTGTATTTTTGTTCAAGAGCATATGGAGTAATTCAAAAGTCAAAATTAAAAATTCAAAAAGTAATGCCTGTAGCTGTTTGAAGGAAAAGCTATTATGCTAATCTTTGCGTCTTGATTTCTTTGCAGCTTTGCGAGAGAAGAGCCAGGGTTCACGCAAAGATACGCAAGAAGCAAAGGCGCAAAGGTTCACTCATAGACGATTCACTCATTGCCGATTCACGTTTCACAAAAAAAGAGGGCCGACAGACTAGACAATCATCGGCCCCTGTTGCTTGCTTGTGTAAAAAGGTACGAGGCTTCGTGTCAACGCACAAATGCCATCGCTACGCCGCCGTCTACATTCAGCACATTACCCGTAGACTTGTTCAACAGTCCGCCGGTAAAGGCAAAGCAGGCATTGGCAATATCTTCTGCTGTTATAATTTCATTGAGCAGGGTGCGTTTGGCATAGAATGCAGGCAGTTCTTCCACCTTCACGCCGTATGCTTTCGCTCTTCCTTCGGCCCAGGCGCCTTCCCATATTTTTGAATCACCAATTACGGCATCGGGGTTCACCACGTTAACGCGGATATGATCTTTTCCGAGTTCGGCAGCATTGAGACGGCTGAGGTGTAGTTGTGCTGCTTTGGCAGAACCATAGCCAGCGTTGTTGGGTCCGCTTACGAGCGCATTCTTGCTTACGATGTTCAGCACGTCGCCGCCGAGTCCCTGCTTGCGCATGATGTCCACGCCGGCCTGTGTTACCATGAATTGTCCTTTAACCAACACATCATACAACAGATCCCAGTCGGCAGATGTATGTTCTTCGATGGGTTTGGAAATAGACAGCCCTGCACAGTTTACCACAATGTCGGCACCGCCGAAGGCGAGCGCAGCTACTTTGTAAGCGTTGGTGATATCGTCGGATTTGGTAACGTCTAGTTGTGCCGTGGCAAAGACATCCTTACCATATTGTTTTTGAAATTCTTCTTTTGCTTTTTCCAAACGGCCCGCGTCGTTGTCGTTAACGATTACACAGGCGCCCTCGTCGGCAAATTTTTTCGCGATAGCCTTACCGATGCCGCCGGCGCTGCCTGTTACCAGTGCAATGCGGCCGCTGAGCGGACGCGGCTTCGGCATACGCTGCAGTTTCGCTTCCTCCAATAACCAGTATTCAATATCGAACGCTTCCTGGCGTGGCAGTGAAGTGTATTCAGATACCGCTTCCGCACCACGCATTACGTTGATGGCATTGGTATAGAATTCAGCCGCTACGCGGGCGGTTTGTTTGTCTTTGGCAAACGTGAACATGCCCACGCCGGGATAAAGAATCACCACGGGATTGGTATCGCGGATGGCGGGGCTGTTGGAACGTTTGCAGCTTTCATAGTAATCAGTGTACATCTGGCGGTAAGCTTCAAATTCCGGTGCCAGTTTTTCTTTCAATCCGGCCACATCGCTCAGGTCTTCGTTAGGTTGCAGCTTCAATACCAGTGGGCTGATCTTGGTGCGCAGGAAGTGGTCAGGGCAACTGGTACCAAGTGGCGCTAACCTGTCGAGATCATTGGAGTTGATGAATTGCAGTACACGTTCGTCATCGGTGAAATGTCCGATCATTTGTTGTTTGCTGCTGCAGAATCCGCGTAGCACAGGAGCTAATGCAGCGGCTTGTTCACGGCGGGCAGCTTCGGGCAGGGCGGCGAGTTTTTCTCCTCCGAAAACCGGTCCTTTCTTGCCTGTATGCTCCTCGAGGTAAGCGGCACAACGTTCGATTACTTCGAGTGTGTTGATATAGCTTTCGTAAGCGGTATCGCCCCAGGTAAACAAACCATGCGAGCCGAGCATGATGCCACGGATGCCGGGATTTTCATCGAGGCATTGTTTGAGTTGCAGGCCGAGATCAAAACCCGGGCGTTGCCATTCCACCCAACCGATAGTGCCGTTGAATAATTCCTGTGTGATGCGTTTGCCATCTTTCGCGGCGGCGATAGCAATGGCCGCATCCGGATGCAGGTGATCGATATGTTTGAACGGCAAAAAGCCGTGCAGCGGCGTATCGATGGAAGGTGCTTTTGAATCGAGGTCGTAAATGCAATGGTTGAATAATGCCACCATTTCATCTTCGTGCTCGATACCGCGATAAATATTTTTCAATGCACGCAGGCGATCAACATACAAGGCGGCAAGGCCGTTGCGTTTCATGGAAGCCAGGTCACCACCGCTGCCTTTTACCCACATAACCTCCGTTTCTTCGCCTGTCAGGGGATCTTTTGCCATGGCTTTGCAGGAAGTATTGCCTCCGCCATAGTTGGTGAGCCGCAGGTCGGCGCCCAGCAAATTGGAACGGTATACCAGCAGGGCTACTTCATCGCCGGCCAGTTCTGCCGCTTTCGCATCGTCCCATAAATAGCTGACATGTTTGAACGATAAGGTCTTAGTTGTGCTCATAGATCAAGATATTTTTAGCGTCTTTTTTATTTTATCGTAATGAATTGCCATATCCTACCAGCAGTACCGAAAGGATAATGACGATGATGCCGATGATGAGTGTAACAGATGTTTTTTTGTTCACTCCTTTCCACTCTTTCAATATCAGTCCCCATACGTTGGCAACGAGAATGATGAATGCCATGTGCAGGATCCAGGAACTCGCACCGTTGCCCATTTTACTTTCACCCATGCCGTAGAAAAAGAATTGCAGGAACCAGGTAATACCGGCGAGTGCGGCAAATGCATAGTTGGCGAGCAGCGGAGTTTTTTTATTGGTATAATCGCCGAATGTTTTGTTGCGTGCGTTGAGGATCATACACCACACGAGGTTGGTGGTTAGTCCGCCCCAGAGCACTACTACATACGTAACGTTATTTTGAAAAAGGAATTCTCCTTCACCGGGATTGGCGTTCTTCCACAACTCATTGGCAACATTGGCCATTGACTTACCGCTTTCGAGGCCGAAGTTGAAGCAGGCACTGAGGATACCGGAAACGATGGCCACTGTGAGCCCGAGGGCGAACTTGAATTCTGTTTTAACCGTTACACCATGCGGATCCGTAGCGGTGGCATTGAGTTGTTTTTCTTTCAGCATGCCCGCGCGTCCGCAGATGATGATGCCCAGTACACAAATGGCGAGACCGGCAAGTACTGTTAGTCCCCAGTTGTTGCTGGTCATGATACCGAGGCTGTCTTTGCCTTCCTGCGGAAAAAAATCATAATAAAGAGCGGGGATCAGGGAACCGAACACCATACACAAACCGAGAATGATGCTGCTGCCGAGTGAAACACCGAGGTAACGTACACCCAGGCCATAAGTCAATCCGCCTATGCCCCATAAAAGTCCGAAGAGATAAGTATAACCAAGTGTGGCGGCGGGTGTGGCGGCAATGATTTCGGAGAAATGGGGGATGGTGAGCCAGGCGGCCAGCGGTGGTACGATCAGCCAGGAAAACAGGCCGCCGACAATCCAGTAACTCTCCCAGGCCCAGCCTTTTACCTTTTTATAAGGGATATAAAAACTCCCGGAAGCAAAGCCGCCCAGAAAGTGGAAAATAACGCCGAAGATGGTACCCATGATTAAGCAATTTCAAAATGGCTGAAGCAATAAAAAGAATGGTCATAAAAGTAAAACCACCCTGCATCCGGCCCGTCATGCACTGTCGGGCAGGAAAGCGTTGAAAAACAAAACTCCCGGCTTATTTGTACCTTTGGCGACTTATGAAGTTTTTCCTTAAGGCTTGCTGATGAAAAAAAACAACGTATTCCGCTATCTCCATTTCGATTATTATTCGGCTACTCCCAAATATCTCCAGCTTGCGCATTGTATTATCAAAGCGATCGGGCAGGGGCAGATACAGTTGGAGGAAACGTTGCCCTCCATCAATGAACTGAGTTTTGAATTTGAAATATCGCGGGATACGGCGGAAAAAGGATACAAGTATCTAAAAAACCTGGGCGTGCTGGGATCAGTTCCCGGTAAAGGTTACTATGTGAAAAGTGTGGATGTACGCCAGGAACTGAAAATCTTCCTGTTGTTCAACAAACTCAGTCCGCATAAAAAAATCATCTACGATGCATTGGTAGCGGCGCTGGGCGACAGGGCATCGGTTGATTTTTATATTTATAATAATGATTTCGATTTTTTCAAACGGCTGATCCAGAATGCCGGCAGCGACTACACGCACTACGTCATCATTCCGCATTTTATGGAAGGCGGAGAGAATGCGCACGAGGTGATCAATGCATTGCCCAAAGAAAAACTGATCCTGCTGGACAAACTGGTGCCCGGCGTGGCGGGAGAATACGGCGCAGTGTATGAGAATTTTGAAAAAGATATTTATGGTGCATTGGAGCAGGCACTGCCGCAACTGGAAAAATACCATACCCTGAAAATCATTGTGCCAGCCTATACCTATCACCCGGACGAGATCGTGAAAGGGTTCTCGCGATTCTGCACGCAATATGCGTTCAACAGCCGTGTGGTGCATAAAATCACGCAGGAGCCGATCAAAGATGGAGAAGCCTATATCAACCTGATGGAAGATGACCTGGTATTCCTGATTGAAAAGATCATGGCCACACGCCTGAAGGTGGGAAAAAATGTGGGCGTGATCTCTTACAACGAAACGCCTTTGAAAAAGATCATCCTGAATGGCATCACGACCATCTCCACCGACTTCCAGATGATGGGAGAAAAGACGGCCGAACTGATCCTTCAGAATTCAACACAGCATATTGAAATTCCTTTTTACCTGACGATGCGCGCATCACTCTGATCCGCTTGCGCAACGTTTAGTATCTTGCAGCCATGGAAATTGTAGCAGCTAATTATGTAATCAGCAGTGCAACGTATAAGCAATGTCCTCCTGCGGACAAGGCGGAGTATGCTTTTATCGGTCGCAGTAACGTGGGCAAGTCATCGCTGATCAACATGCTCTGCAACAAAAAGGGCCTGGCTAAAACTTCCGCTTCTCCCGGCAAAACGCAACTGATCAATCATTTCAAAATTGAATCCAATCGCACGGGCCGTTCGGCAGCGCGGGACCACTGGTACCTGGTGGATTTGCCAGGATACGGGTATGCGGTTCAGTCCAAGACTACCCGCAATAACTGGGAGAATATGATTGAATCCTATATCCGCAAGCGGGAAAACCTGGTGAACCTGTTTGTGCTGATCGACAGTCGCCATGATCCGCAAAAGATTGATATAGAATTTGTTAACAGTTTGGGCGAATGGGGCGTGCCGTTTTCGGTAGTGTTTACAAAAGCCGACAAAAACAAACCGGGGGCTACCCGCCGCAATGTGGAGGCTTTTCTGAACAGTCTTCGTGAAACCTGGGAGGAGCTTCCTCCGTATTTTGTAACATCTGCGGTGGACAAAACAGGCCGGAAAGAAATGATGGAATTTATCGGGGGATTAAATAAGAGTTTTTTGAGTACGGGAGGGTGAAAAAACCGTGTAATATATTTAAAATTAATCCCCTATCTTGCACCCTATTAAGCCAGTTATGAGAAAAATTTTATCCGAAAGAAATATTGCGGCGATATTATTTGTAATGGTACTGGTTGTATTCTCCATTGCCCAGTCTGAGACGAAAAAGATGGGTATCATGAATGCAGGTTTAAGCACAGCAATTGAAAAGAAATCACCTGCATCTCTCGCTGAACAAACCGAAAAGCCTGTCATCTCCAAGCAGGCGGTTAATTAACAATAAACTGTAAGATTGTTTTGGTGAAATGTGTAAATGTGGACTGCGTGCCGCAGTCGTGTGTAAATGTGTAAATGGAATACATTGGCTGTTTAATTTTCACATTTTCACATGGCCCCTGCGCAGCAGGGCATATTTTCACATTGTATACGGAGACAACTCTTCTGGCGGGGTGGCCCCCGTCAAAAAAACAATTCTCCGGGGACTAATCAGTTTACAATCCTGTCGGCACAGCAACTGCTGGCAAACGCTTCCGGTTTAGCCTTGAAGGCAAAGCCCATACCCAGTATATAACCGGTGGCTTCACGCAACGCATCATTACTCTTGAACTGCGGATTGGTATTGATGTCGGCATGCACTTCCATGTCCACATCATACGTTGTAAACAACGCGCAGAGTTCATAAGCAATTTCAATACTCTTGGCTACTTCGGTGAGCATACGCTCCTTGATGGTAAACTGCTGACGGGTTTTGTCGTTGTGAATGAACATAAACCCGCCATGGCCCTCCCGCAGAAAGACGATAACGGTGGCAAATTCTGTTTCCTTTCCCTTTACCTGTGAATCGGTGCCGATACAAACCTTGAGCCGGTAGCCGGCTGCTGTTTCGCGTTTGATGGCGTTTTCTACCGCGTGGATAATGGGAAGCTCGATCAGATCGCCATTGAATTTTCTCCAGCGCATATAAAAAGAGGTTTTCCTAAGTTACAGGAAAACCTCTTCATTAACAAAAGGGAACGGATTATCGTTCTGTTAAACAGAACGAAGAAGGGCTCAGGGTTTAAGTAGTTTGTCGGTCCACTGGTTACTTCCGTCAGTGAATCGGATTATATACAGACCGCTTGTGGCGGTGTGAATGTTCAGGGTATTCAGGCCATTGGTTAATTGTCCGCGGGCTACCAGGCGTCCGCTGTAATCGAGCAGTTGGTAGTCGTAGCGGCCGGGACTGTTTACTTTCAGTGCGTCGCCGGTCCAGGTATTGCTGACCAGTTTGGGAGCTGCTGCTGATCCGTCCTGGCGGATGCTGATCACATTAGAGTAGTACTGGCGTCCGTTGTCAAAAGTCACATTCAGGCGGTACAGCACGGTGCCGGCTACCGGCGGGCGGTAACCATAGCTGCGGTCGCCTGCGGCGAGATTAGCCAATGTCTGGAAGCTGCGTCCGTCTGAAGAAGATTCCAGCACCAGGTTGGTGATGGCTTCATCCGCATCGATGATCCAGTTGAGTTGATGACGGTCGCCGCGGAGTGCGCCGCTCAGTTCGAGTGTGCGCAGGGGTAACGGATTGCCTGCGGTTGCAATGCGTGCCTCGAGGGCATAGGAGCCAAGGCTTGCGTAAGCAGGCGCATATTGATTGCCTCTGCCTTCAACTTTAAGATAATAAGTGCCGGCGTTGAGCGTGGTATCCACCAGTGAGTTGAGCAAAGCCCCCGGGTTGTAAACATCCAATACCTGCTGACTGCCGCCATACAGGGTAACCTGCAGGTCCAGGTCGGAACCGGCGTTGCCGCTGCCTACATTATAAGGAACGGCATCCAGTTTGAAATTGCCACCAACAGGCAGGGTAAAACGGATATAGTCCTGATCGCCGGTACGTTCTATTACGCCGTTGATCTTGAATTGACCTGCGTTGAAAGTGGTGACGGTTGCTGCGCCAAATGTTCCGCCGTGATCGTCCACGCGGTAACCAAATCCATTGGCCGAAGAAGTGATGACGGCCAGGTCGCTCTGATAGTTGGTGCAACCATGTGAGTTGGCACCGTTGTGCCAGAGGGTGAAGTTGCGGTAATAGCCTACACCCATAATAGGTGCCCAGCCAATTTCTCCATCGCCCACACCGGCGTTGTAGTCGGTTACTTTGTTGCAGTTGCCATCGTACTGCGACTGGTGATACAGTCCCAATGTGTGGCCTGCTTCGTGTGAAATCGCTTCGGCGATATTCTTTACGTTGTTGTTGAGCAACGCAGAGAACACGAAGGCCGGGCTGTCATCGCCCCAGCTAAAGGAACCAACAAAACCCACTCCGCCCGCGGATGTGCCGTACCACTGGTGTGTAGGCGTGATGATCACACGCATACGTTGCAGTTGGGGAGCGGCGGTGTAACGCGCAGCATCGGTGGTGATGTTGATGTTGAATGGCCGGTAGTCTTCGGCCACGCGGTTAACGATCTCCGTGATCTGTGCGGCATCCAATGTGGCGGCGGCACAGTTAATGGGACCATTATAATTCCAGCTGGTGCCTTCAACGTTGTGACCGTCGAAGTCGAGCAGGATAACAGCGCGCGCAGAAGGATAGCTGTTAAGAACAGGCACCTGTGCGGCGGCAATAAAAGTGTAGGTACAGCAACAAGCTAATACACAAAAGCGTAAAAACTTTTTCATACAGTTTGGATTTCGGGATTCGAAAGGATACTTGGAATACTTGGATCGTAGGGATATGGATTTAAAAACGGGCGCTATTCATTCACCAGGTCGTAAAAACCTCGCTTCACGAAGTAATACTGACCTTTCTCCTGCCTGAGTTCCAGCAGATCACCATGCTCCATGCTGATGATGCGACCGGTATAACTTACCGTTCCACGATCATCCTTAATGGCAGACACAGTAACTGTGGCACCGCGGAATTCATTTGAGCGGAATACAATACTCCGGAGGTTTCCGTTGTACTTGTTGGCAGAAGATGTGATTTCGCCGCTGAGGGTGTTGGTTTTGCCTCCCTGGATCTGTAAGCGGGCTGTTTTAGTATCGGTTGGCATTTGCAGCAATTTCTGCAGATCCTCAACCTGAACGGCAACCTTGGACGGAAGCTGGTCAAACAGTTTTGGCTTGTTATAATCCGGCTCTCTGAGCGGGATCTGGGTTTTTTGGTCCTGGGCACTTGACACCAGGGCGCATAGGCATACGAGAAGGGTCACCCCTGCGGTTTTTCGGATGGACATAGACTTAAACTTTTGGTTTAAAAGAATACGGTACCAACAGCTGGATTAGGGCTGTAGTTTTCAGGGGGGACGGAGATACGAGTACAAGATTCACGAATATTCTGACAAAACACAAGGTTTATACCGCAGAAAAATCGAAAATTAAGTGCTAATACCTCATACATATTCGTACAAATCCTATGCCTATTGTGTTGATTTACGGTCTAGTACTGGTTAGTACTTAGCATTACCAGCGTGCAAGCATGTAGTGTTTCAATGCCTTGTTCACGGGCTTTTGAGGCGAGTTCGTCATTTTCGGTACCGGGGTTGAAAATGATCCTTTCAGGATGGAGCGAGAGGATATAATCGTAGTATTCCTGCTGGTGCTGGGGATTGAGATAGAGGGTAACGGTGTCGATATCTGACGCAGCTACTTTGTCTTTAGTAATGGCCACATCACCCACCTGGCCGGGCTTTCTGCCAATACCTACCACCGGATGTCCCGCAGCCTGCAGACGTTGCAGGGCAAGATAGCTGTAGCGGTTCGGATTATCAGATGCGCCTAACACCAGTGTTTTTTTCTTTTCCCTCATACTATAAAGTTACGAAGAATTAAAACAATTGGTATTGGCGGCGGGGCACCTGGCCGATGATGTTGGCAAAGGCATCTGCTAAGATGGGATAACGGAATGTAAATCCCGTTTGTACAATACGGGTGGGTACGACCCAGCGGCTTTTTAAGACCAGTTCTGCTTCCGTGCCGATCAATGCTCCTCCTATGCGTAGGAGCAATGCCGGAGCGGGCAGTCCCCACTTATGGCCTGTTGCCTCGCGCAATTTTTTCATGAAAACAGCATTGGTTACAGGATTAGGGGAGGAGCAATTGAAGGTGCCTTCCAATTCCGGGTGATCGGCGATCCATCCGATCATACGGGCCAGGTCTTCACTGTGCACCCAACTGAACATCTGCCGTCCGCTGCCCTGCGTGCCGCCCAATCCAAAACGCAGCAAATTAAAATAGGGAATAAGCACGCCGCCGGCGCCTAAAGTGATGGCCATGCGCAGAGCTGCTTTGCGGGTATGTGGTGTATGTTGGGCGTAAAATGTTTTTTCCCATTGCTGGCAAACATCAACGGAGAAACCAGGATGAAATTCTCCGGTAAACTCATCCTGTGGCCGGTCTTCTGCATGGCGGTAGATGGTTGCGGAAGAAGCGTTGATCCACAAGGCCGGTGGATGTTGGCAGGAGGCAATGGCTTTGCCCAATACTTCAACGGCTTGCAGGCGGCTTTCGAGGATCGCTTTTTTATTGGCTTCCGTGTAGCGGCAATTGACGGTGCGGCCGGCGAGGTTGATCAGCAGGTCTGCGTTTTCCAATTCGCCGGTCCATGGTCCCGTGGTGCGGGCGTCCCATTGCACCATGCGGACAGACCGGACATTTGCCGGCAGGGAAAGATGATGATGGTTGCGGTTGTTATCAGCGTCGGGCAACTGCCGGGATAAAATAACTATGTCGTGGTGCGGAGCAAAATAACGGCAGAGTTCTTCTCCTATGAAGCCGCTGCCTCCGGCGATGATGATCTTACTTGTTTTCATGGCGGATTAGATTGAATGTTTCATAAATGCAGAGACTGGTATAAAAGAAAGCCATTGATACAGGCCAGAGCGCCGGAAGAATCGCGAGGGTGATGTTTGCATTTACCGAACCGTCCGGCAAAAATAATATGGGTATGATAGAAATCATGGCTGCATAATGATAAATACTGCGTGTCCGGGATAGGAGGTGTTTGGGTAGAACAATATAATGTACGACCATACTGATTATATGCCAGGCGCCGGTGACAAATAAGCCCGCCCAGACTGTTAACATGGATCGGTAAGTCATCAGGTCGATAGCAGAAGCAATGAGCAGGAACAGGGAAACGCAACAATCAATGATCTTGAATACCTTCATTGGATTGGTTTTTTATTTGAAATAGGTGTTAAGCCTTCTTAGCTCGACAATGGAGATAGCCAGGTATTTAAATGCCAGAGGCGGTGTCACAACCAACAGGATGATAAAATACAATAAGACAAAATCGCCCGCTTCACCTTGCAATACAACCGCCAGCAAACAGATGACCGCTATTCCTATAAAAAGGCCAACTGCTTGTGTGTAGGGAGCGCGCTCCCGGGACGGTAGAAATTTTTGCCGCAGAAACAGGTGTGTGATACAACTGGTTAACTGCCATCCGCCTACTATGAAATAACCGGCCAAAAAAAGTGGTGCATCAACAATAAAAGGAGCGAGCAGGGAAGAAGTGATGAGTAATGATTGTATGGTAATATCAATTCTCTTGAACTGAAGCATGATGGTTTGGCTTTGGTAATATTTTTAAAAAGAAACGGAGACGCCACAGCAAATCAGACAGTCCGGATGTTTTGACAGGTAAGCTATCAAAACACAATCGGCGGGCATGATAGCGGCTTGTAAAAGGGCGGCGCTCCGTTTCTTTTGCATAAAATAGAACTTAATTGCGGTTGCAGATGTTAGCGAAAATTTAAATCGTTACCTGAACTGTATCAGCGAACGTTTTTTCACTTGCGCGGCTTCTTCGGTACAGATGACTGTATACCAGATGGCGTATATAGGACTTACAAATAGTAAGGCAAAAAGAACGAAGATGGCCAGGCTCAGCGGAAATGATATTATGCCGATGCCCAACGTCCAGGCAAGGGCACGCAAATAGTAGCGCCGTGCAGGCGATGGGAGATAAGGATAGGGAGATACCGCATGAAAAAGAGCACTTAACAATTGCCAGCCTCCAACTACCAGGTAGCAATAGATGACACGATGATCCATCACTACCATGCTGTAGATCAGCGAACCGACGATCAGGATTACCTGCATCGCTATGTCGATTTCCTTTATCCGCTTCATGATCTATTTATTTTAAATTTTCAGAAAAAATTGAAATAATATTCTTTTAAAAAAAGCCCGGAGGCTTTTACTTGAATAGTTTCAGGAGGTTGCCCACAAACCAGCTCTCTTCGGCCTTGATCATGGTGTCCAATGTTTTATCCGCCTGCTTGCTTAGTTTCTTGATGCTGCCCACCGTATCGAGGAATGCCTTCATGTGTTTATCTTTTTTATCACCCTCGGTATTCTCGAGTTTGTCGAGCAGTTGCAGCATGGGCTCCAGTTCGCGTTTCTTGCGTTCCTTCACGATCTGGCGCACTACTTTCCAGATATCCTTTTCCGCCGAAAAAAATTCCTTGCGCTCCCCGGTTACAATCACTCTTTCCACCAAACCCCAGTTAATCAGTTCGCGGATGTTCATGTTGGCATTCCCACGGCTGATGTTCAATTCAGCCATGATATCGTCCTGCGACAAGGGATCGGGACTGATCATGAGCAGGGCATGGATTTGTGCCATGGTGCGGTTGATGCCCCAATGCGTTCCAAAGGCGCCCCAGTTGCTGATGAATTGTTGTCTTGCTTCGGTGAGTTTCATACCTCAAAGATAAATACCTGTTCCGAACTTTCAAATATTTTTGAAAGTTTAATTTTCTTCCACGCAGAAAACAAAGGGGTGTATAAGGTACCAGATAATTGGTTTGCCATTCAATGTTGCAGGTTTCCATTTTGGGGAGCGACGGATGATTGCCATCACTTTTTCATCCGCATTGTAAACGATTGATTTCTGCAGCCGTATGTCCCGGGTATAACCCTTCGTATCGATCACGTATTGAAGCACCATGGTTGAACCGGCATAGAGAGGAATCTCATTGCCCGTCAGCTTATGCAAAACATATTTCGTCCAGGAAATGCCGCTGTAGTCGAAGACGGGTGGTATCTCCACGCAGCCGGTCAATAGCGGTGCATCTGCCATCGGAGATCGCTTGGAAACAGAGGTGTCTTCCTGCCATTCTTTTGTTGAAAGAGTACGGTAAAACCAGGGACCACTTTTCTGGCCATTACTCATATAGCCTTTTTCGATAATTGTCCCATTCCGGTCAAACTTTGCGGCATAGCCATGTGGTATTTTCATACTACTGTCCCGGTAGGTAATGATGCTGATGGCCGGTCCTTCATATTGGTAGTAATTGTATTCCCAGGTTGTATCGCTGAATTTTTTCAATGCGCCCATGAAGAGCGCATTGCTGTCCACCGTGGGCCTGTGCAGGCTGTCGAAATAAAAAATAGAGATTACCGGATTCCGTTCCGGCTGTGCCCGGCACCGGGATAGTGCAGGCAACAGGAAAAATGTGAGCAGTAGTTTATACATGTTTCTGTTGGCTGAATTAAAGATAGCACAACAATATTTTTCCATAAGTTGAATGCGCCAAACCTTCAGTATTACCTGTTAGTACGTTTTAAACGTCAGCGGTTGCATCCGGAAAGATTGAATCAACCTGCCATCTTTTCTTGCGGGATGCCATTGCGGAGACAATCGTATAATTTTAATCGCTTCCTCATCACCCGCAAGTCCGATGGATTTAAGCACGCGAAAGTCATGTGTGTAACCATCAATACCTACGGTAAAGAGAATTTTTGCCTGCGCGGAACGGGTCGTTTTTGATATACCCGCGGGTACTCGTAATTTTTTAACGAGGTATTTCGCCCAGTCTTCTTTTCCTCCTTTGAAGGTTGCATCATATTCGTCAGGACCGTTTTTTCTTTTACGTTCTGCCGCCAATTCTTCTGTTGTTTTTTCGCGGATCAGTTTTCCTTTTTCATATAGTTCAGAACGGCTCACCACCAGCGAATCATCATAATAATTCCACCAGCCTTCCCTTCGCTGGTTATACACCCAGCCGGTAGTGTCTACACGTCCTTTCTGATCAAAGAGCGCAACATAGCCATGTGGCTGCTGCATCTGTTTATCGCGATAGGTTTCTACATAAACCAGCGGACCGGTATTCTTATAGTAACTGTATTGCCAGGTGGTGTCGTCAAACTCCTTCAGTATTCCCCTGTAAGAAGCTGTTTTTGCATTACAAGGCGCACCCTTTTCATCATAGGTATAATAAAAGACTCGTGGTGCTTTTTCTTTCTGGGCATTGGCTGTTGTTGCAGTGAGAAGGAGTAAGAGCAATATTGAAAAGGGAAGATGCATGTAGTCTCGTTAAAGGATTTAGTTGAGAATAGGTTGGCCGGATTCGAAGAACTTACTGGTGGCTCGTGAATACACGAACCACGGGCGATGGCTGTTTATTCACTATTCACCATTCACGATTGACGATTCACGAATGTCACTCCGGCTCCTCCGCCAGATCCGCCGCCAGATGCGTGGTCACCACCAGCACATTTTTCTCCTGCACACTCAACACCTTCACCAGTTTACCCGCCGCGATCGATTGCTCATCGGCGGACACCGCAGGAATTTCCCTCACCGAGCCCTGAATTTTGATATGCACTTCGCCCTGGCCTTGCAGATGCGCCGGCACGGGCACATTCACTTCCCCGATCTTTCCGATCGCTTGTTGTATGTCGAATCCGGGATCGGCTTTAACCCGCTGCAGGCTTCGTTGGAGAAACCAGATCAGTACAACCGCCATGGCACCGGCTGCCAGCGACAACAAAGTGGCTGTGCCCAACCCGATGTCCGCAGCAAGCAGTGCTACGCCGGTCCAGCCGGCTACGCAACAAAAGGCAATAACATTCCGCACGTTCATTATTTGCGGCGTATAACGGTTCTTTTCTTCATCGCGATGTACCAATGAAAGGATGGTCTGGCTGGCAAACAGCAGCGAAAACAACAAGGCAACAGCCCAATACAGTTTTTCAGGGGTGCTCAGTTCCTGCCACCAGGACGGGATATCCAGTAGAAGCATGCACGATAGTTTGGTTATAACCGAATATAAAACATTCGGAACAAAAAAAGATCCCGCCGAAGCGGGACCGTATTAAAGCTATTTTAACCCGGTCTTTCTCAGACCAGCATGCGGAGCGGCTCTTCCAGCAGGCTCTTCAGCGTTTGCAGGAAGGCAGCGCCAGTAGCGCCGTCCACCACGCGGTGGTCGCAGCTAAGGGTTACTTTCATTTGATTACCGGGAACAATCTCACCATTCTTCACCACAGGCACCTGGCTGATGCCACCAACTGCCAGGATACAGGCATCCGGTGAGTTGATGATGGCGGTGAATTCATCCACGCCAAACATACCGAGGTTGGAGATGGTGAAGGTGTTGCCTTCCCATTCAGATGGCTGCAGTTTTTTGTCTTTGGCCTTCTGCGCCAGTTCCTTCACTTCACCGGCTATCTGCGCCAGGCCTTTGGTGTCGGCAAAACGGATAACCGGTACCAGCAGACCTTCTTCTACTGCTACGGCCACACCGATGTTTACGTGATGATTCACGCGGATCTTGTCGCCGAGCCAACTGCTGTTGATGGCAGGGTGTTTTTTCAATGCGATTGCGCAGGCTTTCAGTACAATATCGTTGAAAGAGATTTTTACTTTGGCATTTTCGTTGATGCGGGCGCGGGCTGCTACGGCGGCGTCCATATCGATCACCATGGTCACATAGAAATGCGGAGCCGTGAACAGGCTTTCGGAGAGGCGCTTGGCAATGACCTTGCGCATTTGCGAAACGGGTACTTCGTCGAAGCTTACCTGACCGGCCGGTGCGGCTGGTGCGCCGGATGATTTGGCAGCAGGTGCACTTGATGCAGCAGCAGCCTGTTGCGGTGTGTAATTGTCGATGTCGGATTTAACGATACGTCCGTTGTCACCACTGCCCTGCACTTTCGCGAGGTCGATGCCTTTGTCGGCAGCCAGGCGACGCGCGAGGGGAGAAGCTTTTACCCGGCCGTTTGCGTCAGCAGAACCAGATGCCGTTTCTGCGGCTTCTTCGGCTGCGGGAGCGGCTTCTTTTTCTGCAGGTTTCTCTTCCGATTTTTCTGCGGGAGCGGTTGTTGCACTTGCACCACCACCTTTTACGGCGGCTACGATCGCATCCACATCCACTTTCCCTTCTTCACCGATGATGCAGAGCAGGTCGTTTACCTGGATCTTTTCACCTTTCTGGGCGCCCTGATACAGCAGCGTTCCGTTTTTGTAGCTTTCCAGCTCCATGGTAGCTTTGTCCGTTTCGATTTCAGCGAGTACATCGCCTTTCTTCACAGCATCGCCCACTTTTTTATTCCATCCGGCAATCACCCCTTCGGTCATGGTGTCGCTCAGACGGGGCATCAGCACCACTTCGTCCATTTTGGAAACGTCGAGAGAACTTCCGCCTTTGTCAGCTTTTTCTTCTTTGGGTTGCTCTTCTTTCGGCTTTTCAGCCGCTTTTTCGGCAGGTTTGGCAGCTTCCTGTTTGGCAGGAGCGGCATTATTGCCTCCCAGCATTCCTGAGATATCTTCGCCCGCATCCCCTACGATGGCCAGCAGATCGTCTACCTGAAGCTTGCCACCTTTCTCTGTACCAATATGCAGCAGAACGCCATCTTTATAGCTTTCAAGCTCCATAGTAGCCTTGTCGGTTTCCACTTCAGCCAGCAGATCTCCTTTTTTTATCGTATCACCTACCTTTTTGTGCCAGGCCGCAATCACACCTTCGGTCATGGTATCACTCAGGCGGGGCATTAATATCTTTTCAGCCATTTACCTTAAAATTTTGGCCGAAATTAAGATAAAATGATGAATTGACCGGGGACTTTCCCGGTATCGTTTGAGGTGCGGCAGGGCTGCCGGATATTTCTGTATTTTCATTTTTCCAAAACAGCGCCATGTCCAATTCTGCCATCCGTTTTCCCTATCCCGCCACGCCCGGCAATGTGCCTGCTTCCGCTACGGAAGTTTCTCCCGGTTTCCGCCGCGAGGTAAAAGCTGTACTCGGGATGATCGTCCTCTTCCTGATCGTTTACCTTTTGTTACTCGCATTCGGAGCGGCATTGGCAGCCGGTTGCCTGTATCTCGGATTCATGCTGTTCACCAGCCTGTCCGGTTTCTGGGGCATCCTGGCAGGGCTCGGCATCATTAGTGTAGGTGTACTCGTTTTATTTTTCCTGGTAAAATTCCTTTTTGCGGTCAACCGGTCCGATATGTCTTCCAGCGTACAGATTACGGAAGAGGAGCAGCCGGTGCTGTTTGCGTTTATACGCAAAGTGGCCGCGGACACGCAGACACAGTTTCCCAAAAAAATCTTTCTTTCCGCAGACGTGAATGCGTCCGTTTCCTATGATTCCAGCTTCTGGAGCATGTTCCTGCCGGTGAAAAAGAATCTGCAGATCGGTCTCGGACTGGTCAACAGCATCAGCGTAAGTGAATTCAAAGCAGTACTGGCACATGAGTTTGGCCACTTCTCGCAACGCAGCATGAAGCTTGGCAGTTTTGTATACCAAGTAAACCGTATCATCTACAACATGCTTTACCAGAACTCGGGTTATGCGCAGGTGCTGAACGGGCTGGGCAGCCTGCATGGCCTGCTGGCGATCTTTACCCATATCACGGTGGCTATCGTGCGCAGCATTCAGTGGATTCTGCAACAGATGTATGGATTGATCAATCGCCGGTACAGCAGCCTCTCCCGCGAAATGGAATTTCATGCCGACGCCGTGGCTGCCAGTGTGAGCGGCAGCGAAGCGTTGATCACCTCGCTCCGCCGCCTCGAGATCGCCGATACAGCCTACGCACTCACTATTCAGCATTGCGCCCGCCTGCTCGAGCAAAAGAAAGTAAGCCCCAATATCTATCCCAACCAGAAAGCCACACTCGAAGACCTCGCCATCAATTATAAACTGGATATGCAACATGGCCTGCCCGTGCTGACGGACGCCTTTCTCGCAGGACTAAAAACCATGCGCGTCAATTACAAAGATCAATGGGCTTCGCATCCATCGCGTGAAGACCGTGAAGCACATTTGCGCAGCCTGAATATAGCAGCAGAAAACGATCCGCAGACAGCCTGGATATTGTTTGAACGCATACCTTACTGGCAGGAGCAATTGACACAGAAAATATATGCTTCGGCCGATTCTTCGGGCACGCATACCATCGTTCCCTCGGAGTTTAATGAATACCTCACTAACGAAAGAAATTTATACAGCCTTCCTGCAGAATACAATGGGTATTACGACGGAAGACAACCCGAAGTGCCCGCAGAGGATAATGTGCTTTATATACCGGGAACCGCTGCCGGCAAAACGGCCACAGGTTTATTTGCGCCGGCGTATGCGTCGCTGCCGAAAAAAATCACGAACCTGAATCAAGAGATCGCTTTGCTGCGGCAAATGGCGGCAGGTGAGGTGGACGTCAAGACATTTGATTTTGATGGAAAAAAATACAACCGCGCAGAGGCTTCGGCACTCGCAGACGAACTTGTAAAGGAAGAGGAGGAAGTTCACCGGCAATTGAAAGCGCACGACCTGCTCATCGTCCGTTATTTTATTGACATCAGCAACGCTAAAGGTGAATCGCTTGAAAGTGCATACCGTGCTTATTTTGCAGATGCACGTCTCGCTGCATCTTATCTCGATACATTGAATAGAACGCTCGCCTGGCTTCAACCCATCTATACAGGACAACTGCAATCAGCAGAGGCTGCCGGACATCTTGTGAATGAACTGCGCACTACACACGAACCGGTAGTTAAAAGACAATTACAGGTATGGCTGGATAAAGGCGTGTATGCAAATGATGCAACGGCGCGTGAGAACGCGGAGAAATTTATCGCATCGGACAATCATTATTTCGACGGCACCGAATTTTTTAACAACGAATTGATCGCCTTACATCAGCTCTGCGAGTCGAGCTGGCAGGCCGTGAATCAATGGTTGTTTGTGCATCTCAAGCAAATTCTTGAGAAACAAACCGCTTTGTTTTCAGAAAATAAAAATGCAGCAACCGCAGCGGTTTAATAATCCACGTTCAGCTTAAGACGTTCCTTCAGTTCCCTGATCAGGGGATATTGCTCGGTCAGTTTCTGGAATTGCTGACCGGATGATAACGGAATTTCTATTTTAGGTGCGAGGTCTTTGTTTTCCTCCATGGCGATGAAAAGCTGCAGGTTGGCATTCTGCAATTTTTCTTTGAGGAATTCCGCCACATTCAACGCATTGGTTTCGATAAAACGGAACTGGATAGGGTCGTTGACTTTTACATAAAAGCTGTTCTCGTCTACCAGTTGCAGTTGCGCCATGTCGAATACACTGCCGGCGGCATTCTTGTTTGCTTTCAGCATCACCGCATATTCATCCCATTTTGCGCGGAGCTCTTCCATTACCAGCGGACGGGCCACAATTTCTTTGGCCTCTTCCTGCATGTTTTTGAATTTGCTGCGCATCTGCGCAAGCCCGGAAATTTTTGGACTGGCTGGTTTGGCAGCAGTATTCGCAGACGAAGTAGTTTGCGGTGGCGGAGTAACTTGTTTTTGTGGTTGCGTGGCGGGCGGCGCCGTTTCAACAGTGAGCCTTGCTCCGGTGTTGTCATTGGCGGCTGCGGGTGCGGCGGGTTTCCACTCAAATGCTTTTAATGCGCGGAACGGGACTGCTCTTGCGCTGTCAACCCGTTTTTTTTTACTTACCGCGCTGCCATCGGCAGACAGTTCCATGGCTTGTTGCAGGTAACATAGTTTGATGAGCACAAGTTCTACATGCAGGCGCTTATTACGTGCAGCTTTGAAACCGATCTCCGCGTCGTTGAGGATATTGAGTGCGCTGATCAATGTGCCTGCGGAAATAGAGGCCGCCGTTTCCACATAACGCGATTTAAAACTTTCAACCGTTTCCAGCAGCGACGCGGCCCTTTCATCTTTACAAACGAGCAGGTTGCGCATGAATTCGGCGAGGCCGTTCAGTACCAGGTCGCCTTCAAATCCTTTTCGGTTGATGTCGTCGAACAACAACATGGCACCTGCCAGGTCCTGCGACATCATGCAGTTGAGCAGTTTGAAATAATAATCTGCATCGAGGATGTTGAGATGCTCGAGGGTATTATTATAGTTTAATTCACCGCCCGTAAAACTCACGATCTTGTCCATGATGCTGAGTGCATCACGCATACATCCTTCACTTTTCTGTGCGATCACCTGCAAGGCTGCTTTTTCTGCTGTTACGTGTTCCTTCTCGCAGATTTCCTGCAGGTGTTCAACGGTATCGTTGGTAGTAATGCGTTTGAAATCGAATATCTGGCAACGGCTGAGGATCGTCGGGAGGATTTTGTGTTTTTCGGTAGTGGCCAGGATAAAAATTGCATAGGAGGGCGGTTCTTCCAGCGTTTTCAGGAACGCATTGAAGGCGGAAGAACTGAGCATGTGCACCTCATCGATGATATACACTTTATATTCGCCGGCCTGCGGAGCAAAGCGCACCTGTTCTACGAGTGCGCGGATATCATCCACGGAGTTGTTGCTGGCGGCATCGAGCTCATGAATGTTCATCGAAGTGCCTTCGTTGAACGAAACGCAGGAGTTGCAGGTATTGCACGCTTCCCCTTCCGCCGTGCGGTTTTCGCAGTTGATGGTTTTGGCGAGGATACGCGCGCAGGTTGTTTTACCCACACCCCGCGGACCGCAGAACAAAAAGGCATGCGCCAGTTGCTCCGATTTGATCGCGTTTTTCAGGGTGGTGGTGATATGACTTTGCCCTACAACCGTGTTGAACAATTGCGGGCGGTATTTGCGTGCGGAAACGATGAATTTATCCATGGGAAATGCCTTGTGCTCCGTGTGGGAACGTCAACTGCAAAAATACTTATGTTTTCGGTGTAATCCTTTTTTAAATCGTCGGGTGCGGTTTGAACTCTTTCGACCTGTCAAACAGGTAGCGGTAAGTGGTGAGTTTACGGCTGCGGTAAGTGCCCAGTGATTCGGCTACGTTGATCATCTTGGGATTGAATTCGCCGATCCATTGCATTTCAAAATCTTCGTAGATTGGTTTGCCGAGAATGTATTCCCCGTTTTCTATTTTTAACCGCTGAATAAGCCGGCAACCTTCCACGATCATATAAGCATCCAGGCCTTTGCCCTGAAACTCGGGCACAATACCGAATACCAACCCGGTAAATTTATTCACCGGACGGGTTTTCTTGATCCACAAAAATTTCAGCTTGGCCAGCAATCCGAATTTTCCGTTCAGGTGGCGGAACCACTGATTGAGATCGGGCAGGTTTACCCATACGGCAACAGGTTCGCCGTTGTAATAAATACACCAGCAGACGCGCTCGTCGATCACAGGCTTCATTGACTGAAACATTTTCACGGCTACTTTCTTCTCTATTGCTTTCAGGCCACCGTGACCTGCCCATGCTTTATTATAAACGACCGAAAAATCTTCCGCGAATTTCTCGAGTTGATTTTTCTCGATATGTTTTGAGGAAAAACCGGGATCGGCAGCGAGTGCCGCATGCCGCTGGTAGAATTTTTCCACCAGTCGATCGCCAACTTTCAACGAGAAACAAATCTGGTTATAAAAACCACGGAAGCCATAATTCTCCAGCAGTTCTTTGTAGTAAGGCTGATTATAATTCATGCCATACAGGGGCGGATCAAAACCTTCCACGATCAGTCCCCACCAGCGGTCGCGTTCGCCAAAATTAATAGGACCGTCCATGGCTTCCATGCCGCGTTGCATGAGCCAGTGTCGGGCTACATCAAACAGCATATCAGCGGCAGCCTGGTTATTGATGCAATCAAAAAAGCCGACGCCGCCAACGGGCCCTTCATCGTTTTTGTTTTTATATTTTTTATTGGTGAATGCGGCGATGCGTCCGATGAGTTGGTGCTGTTCATCGCGCAGGATCCACCGGGTCACTTCACCGTTGCGGAAGGTTTTGTTCTTTGCGGGATCAAATACTTCGTTCACGTCTTTATCGAGTGGCCGGATATAATTCGGGTCTTTGTGGTTGACTTCCACATTCACCTGTATAAAAAGCCGGGCTTCTGCCGGTGAGGTCACTTCTGTCAGGTACATAAATCGTTATTGCTGCGGTTGTAAAACGGATAGTTATTTGCGAGTGGCAAACATTTTCTCCGCCAGTTTTTTATCGTGCCCGTAAATATCGTCGCGGAAATTCAGTTCGCCGTCGCTGTCGACCCAGGCGGTGAAATAACCGATAAACACAGGTATGGTTGGTTTGAGCGTTACATATTTTTCCTTTCCGGCATTCATGGCCGCCGTTATTTTCTCCGTTGTCCACGCGCTGTCGTTGCGAAGCAGGTATTCTGCCAGGCGCTTCGGTTCGGCAAGACGGATACAACCGTGGCTGAATGCGCGGTTGGTTTCTCCGAACAGGCTTTTACTTGGCGTATCGTGCAGGTAAATGTTGTAGCTGTTCGGGAAAAGGAATTTCACCAATCCCAATGAATTGCCTGGTCCGGGTTTCTGTCTTACGGCACCGCCGTTCCATTCCATATTTTTCCTGGCGAGATAATTAGGATTGCGCTTCATGGCCGGTGCTATCTCGTTCTTGATAATGCTGGGTGGCACATTCCAGTACGGACTGAACACAATGTATTTCATGTCGCCGCGGAAGATCACCGTATTGTGTGCCGTGGTGCCTACCACCACATTCATTGACCAGTCGAGTTTGCCATCCTGGTAAACAAACAGTTTATAAGCCGGAATGTTGACGAGCAGGTAATCTGCGGGCAGATCGGCGGGTGTCCAGCGGATGCGTTCCATGTTGATGAGCAATTGCCGGATGCGTTCGCTGATGGGTCTGTTTAGTTCTTTCATCAGGGCGCTGCCGATGGCGCCGTCTTCCCTGAGGCCGTAGCGGTGCTGAAAATGGCGCACGGCGGTTTGTAAAGTAGTATCGAACACATCGGTGGTATCCGTTGTGCGGAGATCACCGGTGAGCGTGAGCCGGTCTTTGATGCGGCGGATGGCAGGAGAATGATCGCCGATCTTGTAAAATTTCTGATCGATGGCAATGCTGTCCCAGGCGCCCTGTTTTTCGAGCGCATAGTATTTGAGTAGCTGTTCTTTGAGCAGGTTGTATTGCCGGTTGACCGGCGCGTGCGCGGCCAGATCAGCATTTTTGCTGCTGATCATTGAATCGAGCAATGCCGTAAGATTGATTTTTTTGCGGGGAATGAACCAACCAAGGTCCTGTGCATTGATGCTGCTGTCGCCCTGGTAGGCTTTGAAGGCGTACCGGAAGAAGTTCTGCGTCAGTTGCAGCTCAGTTTTGAGCCGGTCGGGCGCGGGCACCTGGTAAAGACTGCTGTCGGCGGTGAGAGAGTCCTGGAGTTGTTGCAGGAAAGCGTTGTAAACGGAGCTGTCGCCGGAATAGCTGATGTACTGGCTCCGGGCGTTGAGGAAGCTGTGAACGTATTCCGCCAGGCCGGTGCTGTCGAACCAGGCGTATTGGTAGTTGCGGCTGTTGTAGAAGCTGCGCATGCGGTCGGCGAGGCTGTCGGAAACGGCTTCTTTAACCAGGAATTGTTCCATGGCCGTGCTGTCGAAAAACAGGTCGCTGTAGGCGTTGGACACGGTGATGGTGGTGTCGCGGGGCTGAACGACGAACTTTTTTTGCTGGTTTTTGCAGGAAGCCAGCCACAGGACGAGGAGGAGAAGCGGCAGGGTCTTTTTCATGGCGGCAAGATAAGTAATAGGTTATAAGTTTTAAGTATTAGGTTGAGGCGGAAGGCATAAGGTATAGGGCATAAGGCATAAGGTTGGAAAATAAGGGTTTAGGCCATAGCACTATGGCAGTTAATCTTTTAGCATGTGAATGCAGGCATCACTTAGAACTTATTACTTAAAACTTATAACCTAAAACCCCGCGCCCATACTTCGGTCTTATACCGTTCTCCTTCCACCTGTTTTCCACCACTTTGTAAAATCTGATATCTTATTTCTTAATTCTGTTGCTGACCCTTACCTTTGCGGCCAAAATAAACAGCACCTTTATATATGGCAAACGCAGGTAAAATAAAGCAGGTAATCGGCGCCGTGATCGACGTGCAGTTCGACGGTAAGCTTCCTGAGATTTACAACGCATTGGAATTAACAAGGGAGAACGGCGATAAGCTGATCCTTGAAGTGCAGCAGCACCTTGGTGAAGACTCTGTACGGACCATCGCGATGGACGGTACAGAAGGTCTCGTTCGCGGAATGGCTGTTATCGACACCGGCAAAGGCATCACGATGCCAACCGGCGAAGCCATCAAAGGACGTCTGTTTAACGTAACAGGTGACCCGATCGACGGTCTGCCTTCAGTAAGCAAAGAAGGTGGCCGTGCTATCCACGCCAAACCTCCTGCTTTCGAAAACCTGAGCACCGCATCAGAAGTACTCTATACCGGTATCAAAGTAATTGACCTGATCGAGCCTTATGCAAAAGGTGGTAAGATCGGCCTGTTCGGTGGTGCGGGCGTAGGTAAAACCGTATTGATCCAGGAGCTGATCAACAACATCGCCAAAGCTTACTCCGGTCTGTCCGTATTTGCCGGTGTAGGTGAGCGTACACGTGAGGGTAATGACCTGATGCGTGAAATGATCGAAGCTGGTATCATGAAATATGGCGAAGGCTTCAAGCACAGCATGGAAGAAGGTGGCTGGGACCTTTCCAAAGTAGACATGAATGAACTGGCTGACTCCAAAGCAACATTCGTGTTTGGTCAGATGAACGAACCTCCCGGAGCCCGTGCACGTGTGGCCCTCTCTGGTCTGACGATCGCCGAATACTATCGTGACGGCGACGGACAAGGCAAAGGCCGCGACATCCTTTTCTTCGTCGACAACATCTTCCGTTTCACCCAGGCTGGTTCTGAAGTATCGGCGCTGTTGGGACGTATGCCTTCAGCGGTAGGTTATCAGCCCACACTGGCTACTGAGATGGGTCTGATGCAGGAGCGTATCACTTCTACCAAAAATGGTTCAATCACTTCCGTGCAGGCGGTATACGTACCTGCGGATGACTTGACCGACCCTGCTCCGGCAACAACCTTCGCTCACCTGGATGCCACAACCGTATTGTCACGTAAAATTGCCGACCTTGGTATCTACCCTGCGGTTGACCCGCTGGATTCCACATCACGGATCCTGTCTCCCCAGGTAGTAGGCGATGCTCACTATAATTGCGCTAACCGCGTAAAACTGATGCTCCAGCGTTACAAGGAACTGCAGGACATCATCGCGATCCTCGGTCTGGACGAATTGAGCGACGACGATAAGATGACCGTTGCCCGTGCACGTAAAGTACAGCGTTTCCTTTCCCAGCCATTCCACGTGGCGGAAGCCTTCACCGGTCTGAAAGGTGTACTGGTTCCCATCGAGGAAACAATCCGCGGTTTCAACATGATCATGGATGGTGAAGTAGACGAATATCCAGAGGCTGCATTCAACCTCGTAGGTAGCATCGACGACGCTATTGAAAAAGGTAAGAAGCTGCTGGCACAGGCACAGGGTTAATTTGAAAATTTGAAATAACTAATTTTCAAACTTTCAAATTATCAAATTACTATTATGACTTTAGAAATATTAACTCCGGAGCGTAAGCTGTTCAGCGGCGAAGTGTACGGTGTTCAATTGCCGGGTATCAGCGGTTCATTCGAAGTGCTTGAGAAGCACGCCCCGCTGATCAGTGCCTTGAAAGCCGGACGCGTGAAAGTGCTGAAGGATAAGCAACAACATTTCGCTTTCTTCGATATCCAGGGTGGCTTTGTTGAGGTACTCAACAATAAGGCTACAGTGCTGGTTGAAGGAGCTGTCCCTGTAGAGTCTGTATAATTTCAGACCTGGCTGCTAACGAGGCGCCATAAATAGACTGGGTGAAAAACCAGCCTATCCGGGATTTTGAAAACTGTAGAAAGCCCCCGCATCAAGCGGGGGCTTTTCCATTTCCACACTATTTTAATTGTTGCCGGTTGATTCACGAAACGGCAGCTTCCTCTCGCCTGATTGCGCTATTTTATGCGCTTTTTTGCATTAATGTGCGTTTTTCTGTATATTCAGGCTCGCCTTGTCCTGCCAAACTCAACTAAACTCTGCCAAACAATGAGAAGATTGCTCCTGCTGTTGCTCCTTGCAGCAACATTTCAACACGCGTCCGCACAATCGGACAGTGTTCTCCTTAAAAACATCCGACAACTCGTTACACACAATCTGCCCGACAATTCATTAGGACTTCAGGCCGACAGTATTGTGAGGAAAGACGAACGGCTTCACATCTATTTCAATGTGGCGACCACATTTTCGAAAGGGACAATAGACGAATCGATTCCCGAAAACCTGCTCGAGTCCACACTTGCGTTGCGTGATGAGGCGGGCGTCAAAAGCCTTTCATTCTGGGCGCGCAGCAACGAAGACGGCCAATGGCATTCATTGGAGTACTATTCTTCCATGGCAGAGCCACAGCCCTACAAGCATGTAGAAAACAATGATCCCTATCCCGCAATCAGTGGCAGTACATCCGGTACATTTTCCAGAGTATTTCCAGGCAGCAACGGTTCTGCGGGCGGGGCACTCACCGGCAAAACAGTGTGGCTGAGTCCCGGTCACGGATGGCACAATACAGGTTCAGGATTTACCACGCAACGTGGTACAACCAATGCCGTAGTGGAAGATTTTATTACGGCGGAAAGCGTGGACTATTATCTTCTGCATTATCTCACCAATGCCGGTGCAAAAGTGTGGAACGTGCGCGAGCGCGATCTCAACACCAAAGAAGTGATTGTCGACAATGATCAGGGAGCGCCGGGTTATACAGAAACGGGTAGCTGGACCGATGGTACCATCGCCGGTTACGGCGGTACCTATCGCACAGCCATGGCAAGCGCCGCTGCTACCAGCACGGCTGTGTTCACTCCTGTCATCGACTCAAGCGGCTTGTACTGGATATCGGTTCGTTTTGTGGCCGGCGTTAACCGCGCCACGGATGTGAAGTACGTTATCACTCATGCGGGTGGATCTACTACGTATACCGTTAACCAGGAAGTGCATGGCAACACATGGATTCACCTCGGACAATTTTATTTTTATGCTGGACAGCCTTACAGTGTAACCATCAGCAACGAATCGGCAGAAGATGGGCAGGCCATTATCGCCGACGCAGTACGCTGGGGTGGTGGTATCGGCGGACAACCCGATTGTACCAATGGCGGCGCGCCCAGTTTCAAACCAAGATTTGAAGAATCTGCGCGTCAGTACGCCAACTACCAGGGATATCCGTCCTGCTTTGCCGATCCCAACATGCGGCCTATCTATGCCGAATGGGAACGAAGCAAAGGCACTCCTGAAGAGCAGGCCAACTCTATTTATGTTTCACTGCACACCAATGCCGCCAATGCTACGGCAAGAGGAACGGAAACATTTCAATACAACGGACTCGGCGCGGGCCGTCCTAATGTGACTGCGGGCAGCCCGGAGCTGCGCGGTTTTGTACACAACCAGGTTATCAGTGATCTGCGGGCAGGCTACCAAAGCACCTGGGCCGACAGAGGTGTGAAGTCCGATAATTTCGCAGAACTGCGTTTATTGGATAATATGCCCGGCATCCTGCTGGAGCTTGCCTTCCACGATACACCAGCCGATGCTACTGCCCTGAAAGCTCCTGAGTTTCGCCGCATGGCATCACGCGCTATTTACAAAGGCATTGTACGTTTCTATGCCGGCCGCGACGGTACGCCATTGGTATTCCTTCCGGAAGAACCGCGACTGGTACGCGCACGTAATATTGGCAGTGCACAGATCGAAGTAAGCTGGGATGCTCCGGTAAGTGGCGGTATCTATGGTGATGCAGCTACCGGTTACAGAATTTATATAAGTGAAAATGGAAAAGGCTTTGACAACGGCACCACTGTAGCCGGCACGTCCTTTACTTTTTCCGGCGTAGCCAATAAAACTTATTTCTTTAAGATCACCGCTACGAATGCCGGTGGAGAATCATTTGCTTCTTCCGTAGTAGCTGCACGCACACCATCCGGTGCCGGTTCTCCGCAATACCTGATCGTTGACGGATTTGATCGCCTCGATGGCTCTGCTAATATTTCGCGTACCGAAAGTGCTGTACTGGGAACTGTGCAGCGCATGTTCCTCGAAAGAATGAACCGTTATGATTATATGGTTGAGCATGGCAATGGTCTTGCCAGTTGCGGTATGGCTTTCGATGGTGCGCAAAACGAAGTAGTGGCCAATGGCCTGATCAATCTCGGCGATTATTACGCAGTAGACTGGTATGTGGGAGAAGAAAGCACAGCGGACCGCTCTTTTGATGCAACTGAAAAACAAAGAATCGCGGCTTATCTCGATGCCGGAGGCCGATTGCTGGTTTCCGGTGCGGAAGTAGCGTATGAATTCCGAGCCGCTTCGGCAAATACAGATGTTCCGTTCCTGGAAAATTACCTGAAGGCTACATATGTAGGCGATGATGCCAATACCTATGTTTTCGCCGGCACACCGTCACTTTTCACCGGGCAAACAGGTACGTTCAGTGATGGAACGGTTAAATATTACAACGTGGATTTTCCTGATCGTCTCGGTGCTATCAATGGTTCGGAGATCGTGCTTACTTACTCCGGCGGAACAGGTGACGGTGCGGGTGTTGGTTACAAAGGAACCTACAACCTGTTGTTCTACGGTTTTCCTATCGAAACGATCCTTGATGATAATGTGCGCAACAACCTGATCTGTGCATCCGTGAACTATCTGGCCACACCGTTGGTACCGCTGCCGGTAAGTGGTCTGGAACTGCAAGGCCAGGCAAAAGGCCTGTATAATGAACTGCGCTGGATCACCCGCTCAGAAGTGAATACCGGTTATTTCATCGTGGAAAGAAGCGTGGACGGCATTACTTACGAAGTGATCAGCGACCGCATCCCTGCCCGTGGCAACCAGGCCGAAGGCGCATCGTATACCTTCATCGACCGCAATGTAAAAGCATCAGCGTATTATCGTGTGCGGGCAATCGATCACGATACGCGTGAGACGATTTCCAATATTGTATTGCTGAAAAACAACCAGCAATCGAAACTGTATGTTGTGCAGAACCCTGCAGCGTCTGCTATCCGCGTGCGTTCTACCGCGGCGGGTCGCTTCGGTATTACGCTGGTGAATGCGATGGGACAAACTGTTTACACGAATAATGTAACGGTTGCTGCCGGTCAGGAGATCAATATTCCGGTAGACAAACTTGCAAGAGGAGCGTACTGGCTTACCGCCGTGATGGAAGGCAAGGAGCGGGAAACATTTAAGGTAATGCTTCAATAAGAGACAAAGTAGAAGGCCGCTTAAGCGGCCTTCTACTTAATGTGGAAATGTGTCGCCTTCGGCAAATGTGGAGATGTGAAAATGAACTGAAAGAAATGTTCGCTGTTACAGCGCATTGCTGGACGTTGTCAATAGCGCCAGCCGATCCCATTTCCACATTTTCACATTTGCGAGGCCGCAGGCCTCGCTACACATTTCCACATTGCAATAAACGCCTTGGCGTTTATCGCTGCGCCTGCTTCCTCCGCGCCAGTTCCTGTTCGGCATAACCGAATACTCTTTTCATCATATCCGTTTTGCGGAACTCGTAGCGCGTGCGGATTTTTTCTTCTTCATCTGCTACCGATACGAACATGCCGTCTATCGCTCTTGCGGCGATAAAATCAGTGAGGCTGTTTTCAAGCGGTTTGTTGATGAAAGGAATTTTATTATAAACGTTCACCAGGTTGGTCCATTCGCGGTTTGCACCGTTGAGATTGGCCGTGCTGTCGACAATGGGGCGGAAAGCTACCATCAACTGGGGAGACATGGTGTTTTTGAAATAATCGGTGGCGGCATGCAGGTTGTCGGTAACAAGCAGGTTCACCACATCACGCAGGTTCATTTGTTTAACAGCGTTCAGGAATATGGGCTTGGCTGAAGATACTGCAGAGACCATGGCATTGGTAAACTTACTGGTCACCTGGTTGACGAGGCTGGTCATGCCGATATCTTTCAATGTCTTCTCGATCTTGGCAGCGTCTCCGGGAAAAGCGAAACGTACCAGCGGGTTGCCGCTGTTGGGGTTGGCAAAAGCATCAAATCCGGAGAAAAGGCCTTGCGTCAAGGCATCGCGCAGTCCCGCGGCCATTTCATATTCCGAAGGAGCGAGGGCGGAGGCAACCTGTTTCAGCGTGTCACAGGATGAAAAGAAGAGCGTGGTAGCCAGAAGGCCACTGAGTAGTAGACGTTTCATAATTAATTCAAAAGTAAAAAGTCAAAAATCAACAGCAATAAGAATGCAAAAGTAAGGCCAGGGGAGTGAATCGTCAATGGTGAATGGTGAATAAGTCAATCAGTGAATTGTGTTCTCTGAGGCTCTCGAAGGGCGTCAATCGTGAATGGGTCACCTCGAGCTCAGTCTTCACGAGCCATGAAGGCTGAATCGTTGAATGACTGCCTACTTATTACTTATTCTTCGACAGGCCGAAGCATCGCCTCAGAAACCATAACGGCTGTTTCACCTTATACCTTAAACCTTATACCATCAACCTTACTTACAACTCAATTGAGCTGCGGATCGAGGGGAAAATTGATCATCATTTCGTAATCGCCACCTAACTCCCGCAGCGAATCACGCCATAATTCATCTGGCTCGGTATGAAAGATCAGTGAATTGGTGGCCTGCACCGTCAGCCAGCTTTTTCCTTCTATTTCGGCTTCGAGCTGACCGCTTTCCCAACCGGAATAACCGACAAAGAAGCGAATCCGGGAGGGAGATATTTCACCGGTGCGGAGCAGATGGCCCAATACTTCAAAGTCGCCACCCCAGTACACATTTTTGATGATCTCCGTGCCTCCGGGAATTTTTTCGGGATATTGGTGCACAAAATGCAGTGTATCGGGCTGAACCGGCCCGCCATAATAAACCGGTAGGTCAAATTCAGCTAAAGAAGGCACCAATTGATTGAGATTGGAATCGAAACGGCGGTTGAGGACAAACCCGAAGCTTCCATCCGTCTTATGTTCGCAGAGGAAAACAACACTTCTCAGAAAGTTGGGATCTTTCAGGAACGGGTCGGCGATCAACAAAACTCCAGGAGCGGGTTCTATCATACTTCAATTTAAAGCGAAAAATCGTTTTGAAAAAATGAAGTTAAAAAAAAACAACCAGCCCTTGCTGCCTGTGCTGTGACCCATGCATGTTGTAATTTTGCTCCTCACCGTGTACCTGCCCGGTAAACACGGCTTTTTCACCGGAAATAAAAGCAAAACCCATTATCTTTCCGTCTTAAGTTATCAGCCTACGTGAAAAGAATTTTTACCATCATTACCATCCTCATCTCGTTATCATTGATCGGGATCATCGTGTTTCAGATTTCCTGGTTGCGCAACATGATCCTGTTGCAAGAGGATCGTGTAAAGCAAAAAGTAGACGAAGTGGGCATCAGCATCGGCAATGAGCTGAAAGAATATAAGGCGTCCTATATGCCCGTGCCACCAAAGACAGGAACAAGTAATATTTTCAAAGATGATTTTGCACAGGGGCTGCTTAATTTTCAAACAGTCGGCGCACGTTTCACCACGCGTGAATTGTATGAAAAAATCAGGCGCCAGTTTGATCATGTTGGACTTAAAGACCTGAAGTTTGAATTTGTGCTGATGCTCGATAATCCGCGCAATAGTTCACTTGGACGCATTGAAAGACAGACAAGCAATTTCGTCAAAGCTTACGAAGACAAAATCAACAACTATGCTACCAACTGGATACTGATCGTATCGCCCAGTGGTTCAGCGACGGAAAACCTGGCCTCCGATGAAGTGATGATTATTGTGGCACTCGATTGGCGCAGTGTGGTGATACAACAATTGCAATTGAGAATTGCACTCGCCATCCTCTTTACCCTGATCATCATCGCAGCGTTCTATCTCACCGTTCGCACCATGCTCCGCCAGAAAAAACTGGGCGAAATAAAGAACGACTTCATCAACAACATGACGCATGAATTCAAAACACCCATTGCCACTATTTCATTGGCAGTGGATGCGATGAAGAATGAGCGCGTGTTGCAGGACCGTGAAAAGATTGAATACTTCCGTGGCATCATCAAAGAAGAAAATCAACGCATGAACCGCCAGGTGGAAACCATCCTCAAGGCATCACAACTCGAAAGACAGGAAGTAGAACTCAATCTTAAACCGCTGCATGTACACGAAGTAATCAAACATGTGGTGGATAATTTTGCCCTGCAATTGCAGGATAAAAATGGTCATGCAGAGTTACTGCTGCAGGCCGAGAACGACCTCATAGATGCAGACGAAGTCCATTTTTCCAACCTTGTCAACAACCTCGTTGATAACGCCGTAAAATATTCCAAGGAAAATGTGCCCGTGCAATTGCGCATCAGTACACAGGTGGATGGCCGCCGTTTGATGATGCGCTTCGAAGACAACGGCATTGGCATGAATAAAGAAACGGTGAAACGTGTATTCGAGCGTTTCTATCGTGCCCACACGGGCAACCTGCACAACGTAAAAGGATTTGGCCTGGGGCTCAGCTATGTCAAAACAATGATCGAAGGCCATCACGGCGAGATCAAAGTGGAAAGCGTATTAGGCAAGGGAAGTACATTTGTGATACACCTGCCGTTGAAGAAGGCGTGAGGTGTAAGCCCGAAGGTTCGGGCTTAGGGCGTAAGGTATGCAGTGAGAGGTTTCTACTCCCTGGTTCGTGTATACGCGAACAGGGCATTCACGATTGACGATTCACTTACCAGCACAACAAACTCCCGTCTCCATAGCTCAAAAACCGGAAGTCATTATCGAGTGCATACTGGTAAACCTTTCTCCAATCTTCGCCGATCAGGGCGGCTACCAACAACAACAACGTTGATTGCGGCTGATGAAAATTGGTGATCAGTGCCTGCGCGATCTTTGGCTTGTATCCGGGCGCAATCAGCAATCGCGTACTCGCCAGCAATTGCGGCCGTTGCTGCTTTTGCATCCATTCAAGCAACGCAGTCAGTGCTTCTCTGGAAGAAGGCAATGACTGTTCTTCCTGCGCGTACGGGTACCACTGATCGAGTTGCAATACGCCATGCGCAGACAGGTCTTCTTCTCCTTTGATCAGCATTACACCAAGCCAGTAAAGACTTTCAAGCGTACGCATGGATGTTGTACCTACCGGAATAACGGCATGGCCGGCGGGCTGCTGCAATATTCTTTCGATCAACGAGCGGTCTACATCGATGTATTCTGCATGCATGGTATGATCTTCCATCACGGCCGCTTTCACTGGTTTAAACGTGCCGGCGCCAACGTGTAAGGTCACATAATCCGTATCGATATTCTTTGCGCGCAGCCGTTGGAAAATAGTATCGGTGAAATGTAAACCTGCGGTGGGTGCGGCCACTGATCCTTCTTCTTTCGCGTAGATGGTCTGATAGCGTTCGCTGTCACCTTCGTCTGCCATGCGTTTGATATAGGGTGGCAACGGTATCGCACCTGCGTCATGCAATACCTCTGCGAAGGATAATGACTCTTCACTCCATTTCAGCGAGATCAGGAAATGATCATCTCCCTTGCCTTCGTACCGCGCTTCGAGTGTATAGTTTTTATTGCCTGCGGAAATTTCTTTCTGCAATACTTGACCGGGTTTCCATTTGGAAGCGCCGCCGATCATGCATTGCCAGTACACTTCTCTGGTTTGCTGTAAGGCTGTGGCCACATCGGGATAGCGGACATCGGGTTGCAGGCAGAATATTTCTATCATACCTCCTGTTGGCTTACGGAACAATAGCCTTGCCTCCACTACCCGTGTATTGTTGAAGATGAGCAGGGAACCGGCAGCAAGGTGCTGGTCGAGTTCGCGGTAAATACTGGTGGAAATAATGCCTTTATCATACACGAGCAGCTTCGATTCGTCGCGGTTGGGAGCGGGAACGGGCGCTATCCGTTCGTCGGGAAGGGCATAGGTATAGTCACTGATGGAGAGATCACGGGGATGCATAATTGGCGCGACCAACTGTCGCATTTTGGTGAGGCGCGAAGATAGTGCAAAAGCGAAATGCACAATGAAAACACGGTTATCCACAGCTTATGCACGGTAATCCACATCTAATTCACCATTGAACCTGTTTTTAACGGGTGATTTTCGACTCAAATGCTTGCTGGTATTAGGTTTCAGGGCGTTTTAATGTGTGGAAAAATTAAAGAAATCAAAATTTGGGCGGAAAGTGGGAAAAAGTGTTATTTTGTGTTAATTACTTGAGCATTGGATTCAAGTACCTGATAATGATAAGTTTTCTAGGCGAATTTGAAGTCACATTGGACGCCAAAGGGCGTTTCTTGCTGCCGGCTGGTCTGAAAAAACAGATTCCGGAGACTGACGGTTTGCATTTCGTTATCAACAGAGGTTTTGAAAAGTGTCTTAGCCTGTACCCGCTGAAAAACTGGCAACCGCTGGCCGATAAAATCAACAACCTGAATGATTTTAAGCCGAAGGTGCGGGAGTTTAAACGGTTCTTTCTAAATGGCGCCACCCCGGTGGAGCCCGATACCGCCGGACGTCTCTTGCTGCCGCCCCGCCTCAAAGAGTACGCGGGTTTGCAGAAAGATGTGATCCTGGTATCAGCCGGACAACGATTGGAAATTTGGGATAGTAATAAGTACAACGAGTTCTTTGAATCTTTCTCACCGGATGCATTCAGTGATCTGGCTGCCGAAGTAATGGGCGGTGGTGGTAATGAGCTGGATCTTGAATAAAACGATGTAAAAAGTGTCGATATGGCGAAAAAACAACAACCCCGGCGGAACGAGACTTCATCCACCGGTGATGACGCCGGCTATCATGTACCCGTGTTGCTGGCGGAGTCGATGGAGGCGCTGAATATCCGGCCCGATGGCATTTATGTCGATTGCACGTTTGGTGGCGGCGGTCATTCCCGCGTCATCCTGCAGCACCTGGGTCCGAAAGGACGCCTCGTTGCTTTCGACCAGGATGAAGACGCCCGGCAGAACCTGCCCGACGACGATCGCCTGCTGTTTGTTCCGCATAACTTCCGCTACCTCCAGCGCTTTTTGCGCCTGAACGGTATCACGGAAGTAGACGGCATCCTGGCGGATCTCGGTGTCAGCAGTCATCAGTTCGATGAAGCCGACCGCGGATTTTCCACCCGTTTCGATGCGGCCCTCGATATGCGCATGGACCGCAGACAGGAACTGACTGCATTAGACATCATCAGCACGTATACCGAACTGCAACTGCACAAATTATTTGAACAGTACGGCGAAGTAACAAATGCTAAAACACTGGCCCGCACAATCGTTCAACGACGCACCAACGTGCCGATGAAAACGATCGAGGGATTCAAGCAGGCCATCCGGGATATTGTGAAAGGTAACCCCCACAAGTACTTTGCCCAGGTTTTCCAGGCGTTGCGCATGGAAGTGAATGATGAAACAGGCGCGTTGAAAGACATGCTGCAACAATCTCCAAAACTACTGCGACCAGGTGGTCGCGTTGCGATCATCTCTTTTCATTCTATTGAAGACAGGTTAGTAAAGAACTTTTTCCGACGTGGCTCCTTCGAAGAGCCGGAGGAAAATCCTTTTGCCAACAATGAACCTGAACCCGAGTTCAACATCATCACCCGTAAGCCGGTAACGGCAGGCGATGAAGAACTGAAACGTAACCCGCGCTCAAGAAGCGCCAAACTCAGAGTAGCAGAAAAACGCTAAAACTATACCTGCAGGTATGACCGAGAAAAACAACAAGGATGCAGTGGGCTGGAAAAAATGGCTGAACTATCAGTCCATCGTGAAACAAGTACCCTTCTTTCTCTTTCTCGCATTATTAGCAGTAGTATATATCTACAACGGCCATTACGCGGATAAAACAGTCCGCCAGATCAATAAAGTGGCCCGCGAAGTAAAGGAATTGCAGTACGAGTACAAAGCAGTGAAGAGTGATGTGATGTTTCGCAACAAACCCAGTGAACTGGTGAAAGCCGTTGAACCACTGGGATTGAAAGAACTGACAGAAGCGCCCGTAGTGCTGAAGGATAGTTTGTGAGAACGTGAATCGTCAATGGTGAATAGTGAATAGTGAATAGTGAATGATTGTTTACTTACTACTTAAAACTTAATACCTAATACTTATAACTCAATTTGGAAGTAAGACGTGACATACTATGGCGAGTGTACTGCTGTTTCATCGGCATGGCATTGCTGTGTGTGTTCATCCTCGGAAAAGCGTTTTACTTACAAGGTGTACAAGGTAGTTACTGGCGCCAGATGAGCGACAGCATGCACCAGAAGATCGTAGAACTGGATGCCGATCGCGGTACCATCTACAGTGAAGACGGACAAATGCTCAGCACCTCCCTGCCACAGTTTGATATTTATATGGACATGCAGGCAGATGGATTGCGCGAAAAGAACGGACGCATTTTTAAGGAGAATATCGATTCGTTTTCACGCGCCATGGCCGGCTACTTCGGTGATAAGTCAGCCGCACAGTACAAAACAGAACTGCAGGTTGCTTTCCGCCAGAAGAAACGCTATTTCCCGCTCCGCAAAAAGATGTCTTTCGAAGAATACAAGGCATTCAGACAGTTTCCTCTCGTGAAACTCGGCCGCAACAAAAGCGGTGTGATCGTGGAAGAGAACAGCAAACGCCTCGCGCCATTCGGATTACTGGCCAATCGTACAATAGGCCTTTCCCGCGAACACGTGGCCAGCGACGGCAAAGTGAAAAAGATGAACGTAGGTCTCGAGATGAGTTACGATAGCCTGCTCACCGGCCAGAAAGGCCAGCGGCTGGTTCGCTTTATCGCCGGCGGTGCCGTGCCGGTAGAAGGTTTCCAGGTGGAACCCGAAAACGGAAGAGACGTTTATACCACCATCGATGTAAACATGCAGGATGTAGTGCAAACCTCATTGCTCAAAGTAATGCTGCAGAGCGAAGCACAATACGGTACCTGCATTTTAATGGAAACAAAGACCGGTAAGATCAAAGCCATCGCCAACCTCGGACGCCGACCCGATGGCACTTATTGGGAAGATGATAATTACGCACTGCGTGTAACAGAACCCGGATCCACCATTAAACTGGTAACACTGCTCGCAGTGCTGGAGAAAGGAACTTCCAAACTGGACGATATGGTGGAAGTGGGCAGCGCAGGCCGCATGGTGGTAGGTCCGAGAAATATCAACGATGCCGAACGTTCGCCCAAACCGGTTTTAACGGTGAAAGAATGTTTCGCACACAGCTCGAATGTAGGCATGGGCAAACTCGCTTTCAAAGCCTTTGCACAAAAACCCGAAGAGTTCCGCGAGTACCTCCATCGTTATCACATGGATGTGCCTTCGCCCATAGATCTTTCACATTTACCTAAACCCATGGTAGCACCCCTGCAGAAAAGCCACGGTGGTGTGATGAACATGATCACCATGAGTTTTGGTTACGCGGTACAGGTAAGTCCGTTGCATACCGTTACACTTTATAATGCCATTGCCAATGACGGTAAAATGATGAAGCCGTACCTGGTCAACAGTATTCGTGAAAACGGCGTATTGGTAAAAGAATTTGAGCCGCAGACCATCGAAAAAAATATTGCCAGCGCTTCGTCGGTAAAAGCTGCCCGCGAAAGCATGGAGGCTGTGATTACCGAAGGTACCGGCAAATACGCTTTCAAGGATATGCCTTTCAAAATCGCCGGTAAAACCGGTACCGCACACGTAGCCGACGGCAGCGTGAAGTACAGCGATGGTGTGTACCAGGCTTCTTTCGTCGGATACTTTCCCGCAGATCAGCCGCAATACACCTGTATAGTAGTGATCCGCAGTAAACCACATGCCGCCGTTCACTATGGGGGTTCACTGGCAGGACCTGTGTTCCGCGAAGTGGCAACCAAAGTGTATGCGATGTATGTAAACCGCAAATCGGCTACACCTTTCGTTCCGAAACGCGACAGCAGCTCTTATTTTTTTGCGGGTGATGCAGGTGATATCAAGAAAGTTTTGCAAACACTCAGGATGCCCTTCCGCGATTCAGTGAGTGAACAGACCTGGGCGAATGTATATGGAAACGCCGGCGGTGCCAGTCAACCAGTGTTGAGTGTGAACAGGGTGCGGAAAGAACTGATGCCGAATGTGCGTGGGATGGGATTGCGGGATGCCTTGTATATGCTGGAGAGTCTCGGTTTGAAAGTGACGATAAAAGGTAAAGGAAAAGTAATCAGCCAGTCAGTATCACCCGGCACGGCCATCAACCGTAACCTGGCAGTGGTGCTGGACCTGGGATAAAAGATAGCCGTGTTATTACAGGATGTATTATATAAAGTGGCATTACGCTCGGTGCATGGAAGTACCGGTGTACAAATCAGCGACGTTCAGCTTGACTCAAGAGCGGTTCAGTCCGGTACCGCTTTCATCGCTGTAAAAGGTTCGGCCACAGACGGACATCAGTTCATTGAAAAAGCAATAGAAAAAGGAGCAACAGCGATCATCGCAGAGCAGCTTCCGGGAGAAAAGAAAGAAGGTGTTGTATATGTAGAGGTGGAGAACAGTGCCATCGCCGCAGGCTATATGGCTTCAAATTTTTTCGAGCAGCCCTCTGCTTCGCTTCACCTGGTTGGGGTAACCGGCACCAATGGCAAAACAACCATCGCCACGTTATTGTACAAACTCTTTACCGCACTTGGCTATCACTGCGGATTGATCAGTACGGTAGCTAATCATATCGGCGATCAGGTGTTACAGGCCACGCATACCACACCGGATGCCGTCAGTCTCAACCGGCTGCTGCGCCAGATGAACGACGAAGGTTGTTCGCATGTGTTTATGGAAGTGAGTTCGCACGCCGTGCACCAGCATCGCATTGCGGGATTGCAATTTTCCGGAGGCATTTTCAGCAACATCACGCATGATCACCTGGATTATCATAAAACGTTTGATGAATACATCCGCGTAAAAAAGGCCTTTTTCGATGGTCTGCCTTCAGCAGCCTTTGCCATCAGCAATGCCGATGACAAACGCGGACTGGTGATGTTGCAGAACACCGTGGCCCGCAAATACCTGTACAGCCTCAAAACGCTGGCAGATTTTAAAGGCAAGCTCATTGAAAATAATCTTTCAGGATTGGTGATGCTGGTCGGAGATCAGGAAGTGCATTTCCGGCTGATAGGAGAGTTCAACGCCTACAACCTGCTCGCTGTTTATGGCGCGGCAGTTTGCCTGGGTGAAGATAAACAGGAGATACTCCGTTGCCTCAGCGTACTCACAGGTGCGGAAGGCCGCTTCGATTATCTCATTTCTCCGGTTGATAAACTCATCACCATTGTTGATTATGCGCACACACCGGACGCTTTGCTGAATGTGCTGGCCACGATCAACAAATTGAAGAAAGGAACCGAGCAGGTGATCACGGTCGTGGGTTGCGGAGGAGACAGGGACAAAACAAAAAGACCCGTGATGGCGCAGGCCGCCTGCGAACACAGCGATCGCGCCATCTTCACCAGTGATAATCCACGAAGCGAAGATCCTGAGCAGATCATCCGTGACATGGAAGATGGCTTACCGGCCGCGTCCCGGAGAAAATACATCGCGATCACCGACCGCCGCGAAGCAATCAAAACGGCGATCAGTCTCGCGAACCCCGGCGATATCATCCTGGTAGCCGGCAAAGGACACGAAAAGTACCAGGATATAAAAGGAGTAAAACATCATTTCGACGATAAAGAAACCGTGCAGGATTTGTTTGAAACATTAGGCAGATAACAGAGCAGTTTCAAAACGCAATAAAGCAGTAAGCATGTTATATCATTTATTTGAATGGTTTAAAGAACAAGGGATCAAGTTTCCGGGCAGCGAACTGTTCCGGTTCATTTCCTTCCGTGTGCTGCTGGCGCTGTTGCTGTCTCTTGCCATCACAATGGTGTTTGGTAAAAAACTGATCCGCTATTTGCAGAAAAAACAAGTGGGCGAATCGGTACGCGACCTCGGACTGGCAGGCGAACAAATGAAAAAGGGCACGCCGACCATGGGCGGGCTGATCATCATCCTGGCCATTCTTGTGCCCACACTGCTGCTGGCAAGATTGAATACGGTTTATATCATCCTCATGCTGGTGGCCACCGTATGGCTGGGCACGATCGGATTCATCGACGACTACCTGAAACTACGCGCCAAGCGTATCGCGCAACAACAAGGTATCGCTTATAAGAAAGGCGATAAAGACGGACTGGCCGGATGGTTCAAAGTATTGGGGCAGGTTGGCCTGGGCATTACCATCGGAGCCGTTCTTTATTTCAACAGCAACGTCATCATCTGGCGCGAATTCGTTGGCACCGAACAACAAGCCAAAGCGGATACCACCGTATTTCCGAAGGAAGTAAACGGACGCACCAAATATTTTACGGAATCGAAAACGCCGATCACCACGATTCCATTTGTCAAAGGACATGAGTTCAATTATTCCAAATTGCTGCCGGCCGGTTTGCGCGATTACACCTGGGTGTTATATATCCTCGTGGTGATCTTCATCATTACCGCGGTGTCGAACGGATCGAATATAACGGACGGATTGGATGGACTGGCAACGGGCACCTCCGCAGTGATCGGTGTTTGTCTCGGCATCTTCGCTTATGCGAGCGGTAGTTTGTTCTTTGCCGACTACCTCAACATCATGTATATCCCGAACCTTGGCGAGCTGTCGATATTCATCGCAGCCATGATCGGAGCATGTGTCGGATTTCTCTGGTACAATTCTTATCCGGCGCAGGTATTCATGGGAGACACAGGAAGTCTCACATTGGGAGGATTGATAGCAGCGATCGCCATCATCGTACACAAAGAATTGCTGATACCTATTTTCTGCGGCGTGTTCCTGGTGGAAAGTTTAAGTGTGATGCTGCAGGTAGGTTATTTCAAATATACCAAGCGGAAATATGGCGAAGGTCGCAGGATCTTCCTGATGAGTCCGCTGCACCACCATTATCAGAAGAAAGGATACCATGAAGCTAAGATCGTAACGCGGTTCTGGCTGGTGACGATCCTCTGCGTACTGGTGAGTATCGCTACCCTTAAGCTGCGTTAAGCCTGAAGGGAGGGAACGAAGAAAAACGTTCCAAAGAAAAATGAAAACCCGTCCAAACCCAGGGGCAAGGACTCTTGAAAAACCAGCCACTGTATCCGATACCTCTTGAACGACCCGTCTGATTGAAAGTTTTTGTGAGATCCAATGCTTTTGAAAAACTCCTTCCGTACAACGGAACACCATGAAGAAAAGATTAGTCATACTCGGTGGCAGCGAAAGCGGTGTGGGCGCGGCCCTGCTCGGCAGCAAGCAGGGGTATGATGTGTGGGTGTCGGATGGAGGCTCTTTGAAGGAAATATATCGTAACGAATTGGCAGCGGCAGGTATCGGTTGGGAAGAAGGCGGACATACCGAAGAGACCGTTCTCAATGCCGACCTCGTGGTGAAAAGCCCCGGTATACCGGACAAGGCGCCGCTGATCAAAAAGATCCGCAGCAACAACATCCCGGTGATCAGCGAGATCGAACTGGCCTACCGCTACAAAGGCGACAGCCGCATCGTGGCCATCACGGGCAGTAACGGAAAAACCACTACCACAGCGCTCACCCATTTTATCCTGACCACAGGAGGAATAGATGCGGCACTCGTAGGCAACATCGGTTTTTCCTTTGCACGCCAGGTGGCTGTTGATCCTAAACCGGTTTATGTGGTGGAAGTGAGCAGCTTTCAATTGGATGACATCGAAAGCTTCCGGCCCGATGTGGCCATCCTCACCAACATCACCGAAGACCATCTCGACCGTTACGATTACAAATTTGAAAATTATATCCGAAGCAAGTTTCGCATTGCGATGAATCAGCAACCAGGAGACGCATTCATTTACAATGCCGATGACGAAGTAACGATGCAATATATAAACAAGGTCAATATTCACTCTAACCATATACTCATCAGTATGAGAAAAGAAACTAACGGCGCATTTATCAAAGACGGAGACATGTATGTACGGACAGGCGAGGATTTTACCGCAATGAGTGTTTATGATTTTACCCTCAAAGGGAAACACAACCAATACAATACCATGGCAGCATGTGTGGCCGGAGCCACGATGGACATCCGGAAAGAAAAGATCAGGGAAGCGGTACAAACCTTCCAGAACCTCGAACACCGCATGGAGTTCGTGGCTACGATCCGCGGAGTGGAGTTTATCAATGATAGCAAGGCTACCAACGTAAATTCTACCTGGTATGCATTGGAAAGCATGACCAAACCCACCGTGCTCATCCTGGGTGGCGTAGATAAAGGCAATGATTATTCACTCATCGCCGAATTGGTACAGGAGAAAGTGAAAGCGATCGTTTGCCTCGGTACCGACAACCTGAAAATTCACGAAGCATTTGCTTCACTGAATATACCGATGGCGGATGCCGCTACTGCAGCCGATGCAGTACAGGCCGCTTTTCATTTTGCAGAAAAAGGAAATACGGTCCTGCTGAGCCCCGCTTGTGCCAGCTTCGACCTTTTTAAAAACTACGAAGACAGAGGCAACCAGTTCAAACAGGCTGTAAAAGACCTCTGAGAGAAAACAATTGATGGACGTAACCGCTGATATAGCACAAACACCGGCACCCGAACCACGGAAGTGGGGATCGGGCCTGCAGAAACACACGCGTGGTGACAAGGTCATCTGGGCTCTCGTGGTCCTGCTCACCCTTGTGTCATTATTAGCCGTGTACAGTGCCACCGGTTCGCTTGCTTATAAAAATTACAAAGGCAACACGGAAGTATACCTGTTCAAACAGGTGGCCTTTATCATGATCGGTATCATGGTGATCTATTTCGCTCACCGTGTCAACTACACGATCTATTCAAAAGTGGCCAAAATACTTTTCCTGTTGACCATTCCTTTGCTCTTCTACACCTTGTTCTTCGGTGTGCGGATGAACGAGGGAAGCCGTTGGATCCGTCTGCCGATCATCAACATGACCATGCAGACTTCCGACCTGGCCAAACTCGCTTTGTTTATGTACCTCGCGCGTTTGCTCAGCCGGAAACAACAGGTGATCAAAGATTTTAAGAAAGGATTTATTCCGGTAATGATCCCCGTGGCCATTACCTGTATGCTTATCGCACCGGCCAACCTGTCCACCGCTTTGTTGCTTGGCGCAAGTTGCCTGATGCTGCTGTTTATCGGAAGAGCCAACGGCAAACACATCCTGCTGGTGATCGGTATTGCCTGCATCCCGTTGGTCTTATTGATCTCGGCGGCCATGATCAGGCATAGCTCCGGTGGTGATGAACCGGTAGTAAGCGGAAAAACTTCCGGCGGTTTGCTCGCGAGGGTGAACACATGGGTGGGTCGGGTAGAGAATTTCATGTACGGCGGTAAAGATGCCGACAACGATGAAATGTACCAGGTGAACCAGGCCAAGATCGCCATTGCAAAAGGCGGTCTGCTGGGGTTGGGTCCGGGCAACAGCACAACGCGCGACTACCTGCCACAGGCTTACAACGACTTCATCTTCGCCATTATTATTGAAGAGTACGGCCTGATCGGAGGAGCCTTTATCATATTTGTCTACCTGGTATTCCTGTTCAGGTGTATACGCATTTTTAAAAAATGCCCTTTTGCCTTCGGCGCATTTCTGGCATTGGGGCTGAGCTTTACACTGGCCATACAGGCGATTGCCAACATGGCCGTAACAGTTAATCTTTTTCCGGTAACGGGCGTTACGTTGCCGCTGGTGAGTATGGGTGGATCGAGTTTCCTGTTTACCTGTTTGTCGATCGGCATCATCCTGAGCGTATCGAGAAACGTGGAGCAGTCGGAAGGAAATAAACCATTGGCAGAAACGGCTGAAGCATAAAAACAAAACAATTGAACAAACGCATCATCATAGCAGGAGGAGGAACGGGCGGACATATTTTCCCCGCTGTCGCCATTGCCAATGCCATTAAAAAGATTGAGCCGGCAACCGAATTCCTGTTCATCGGTGCAAAGGGGAAAATGGAAATGGAAAAAGTACCCCAGGCTGGTTACCGGATCGAAGGATTGGATATCGCAGGGTACAACAGAAGTTCTTTGTTAAAAAATCTGGGTCTGCCATTCAAGCTGATCAAAAGTTTTTTCCAGGTAAGAAAAATCATCGGCGGTTTCAAACCGGATGCAGTGATCGGTGTGGGAGGTTATTCCAGCTTTCCGGTATTGCGTTATGCGCAATCCAAAGGCATCCTCACTTTCATTCATGAATCGAATTCGTTCGCCGGCAAGTCGAATATTATGTTGGGCAAAAAAGCAACCCGCATATTCACCGGTACGCCGGGCATGGGCAAATTTTTCCCGGCCGATCGTACGCAGGTAACGGGTAATCCGGTACGTGCAACGATTGCTGACTCACAGGTAACGCAGGAAGAAGGGTTAAACTTTTTTTCACTGACCCCGGGACAAAAGACCTTGTTGATAGTTGGTGGAAGTCTCGGTGCACGTTCGATCAACGAAGCGGTGAATGCACATCTCGATGAATTGATCGCTGCAGGATTGCAGGTGATCTGGCAAACGGGAAAGCCGTATGCCTCCACTGCCACTGAGCGCGTAAAAAATAAAGCAGGTGTATGGGCTTCCGATTTCATAACTAAAATGGAATATGCTTATGCCGCCGCCGATATCATTGTTGCGCGTGCAGGAGCCATGACGGTGGCGGAGGTATGTGTGGCAGGAAAACCGGTGGTGTTTGTCCCTTATCCATACGCAGCCGAAGATCACCAGACCGTGAACGCCAGGCAACTGGTCGATCAAAAGGCCGCTATCATGATCCCGGACAGTGAAGTGAAAAATCAGTTGCTGCCTGTGGTAACGGCGCTGGCAATCGATGAGGAAAAACAAAAGGAAATGAGCACGCATATCCGTTCGCTGGCCGTTCACAATGCCGATGAGGTAATTGCTTTGGAAATACTGCAACGGATAAGTAATAAATAAAAGTGAAGAGCAATATCACCATACAACGATTTCCTCAACCCGTGGCCGGTGGCCATGGAGGCACGCTCTCGCTGGATTCGATCCGCGAAGTGTATTTTATTGGTATCGGAGGGATCGGCATGAGTGCAGTAGCACGCTATTTTCATGCCCGTGGTGTAGCCGTGAGTGGTTATGACCGCACATCAACGGTATTGACTCAGGCACTCGAGGCAGAAGGGATTCCGGTACATTATACAGAAGAAGTAACGAGTGTGCCTGCTTCACCGGATCTGGTGGTGTATACGCCGGCCATTCCCGCAGGGAATAAAGAACTGGCCTATTGCCGCGAGCAGGGCATGATGGTGGTAAAACGGAGTGATGTGTTGCAGATCATTTCTGCCGGTTCTTTTAACATCTGCATCGCAGGTACGCATGGCAAAACAACCATCACAACTATGGTTGCGCACCTGCTGCGCGATACCGGTTATGGTTGCAATGCTTTTCTCGGTGGCATCGCCGCCAACTACGGCACCAATTTCTGGAGCGATCCGCGAAATGTATGTGTGATTGAAGCAGATGAATACGACAGGAGTTTTTTGAAATTAAGTCCCGATATAGCGGTGATCACTGCCATGGATGCGGACCATCTCGATATCTATGGCAGCGGCGATGCAGTGGAACAGGCATTCATTGATTTTGCCGGTTGCATCAAACCCGGTGGCCTGCTGGTGAAGCAACATGGTCTGCACAGAGGTCGCGAATTGAAGGCCGACAGATTGTTAGCATACAGTTTGCAGAACGATCAGGCCGATGCATACGCTGCCAACATTCGTATGGATGAAGGCAGTTATGATTTCGATGTAGTGCTGACGGATAAACGGATTGAAAATGTCCGCCTCAACATGGGTGGCATGCACAACGTGGAAAACATGGTAGCCGCCATCGCTGTTGCGGATTCATTGGGAATCGATGCGGAACTGATCCGCAAAGCGGTAGCCTCGTTCAAAGGAGTACGCCGCCGGTTCGAATACCAGGTGAAAAATGATAAACTGGTTTACATCGATGACTATGCGCATCATCCGGAAGAATTGCGCCCACTGATAAAAGGTGCGCGTGCTTTGTTTCCCGGGCGTCGCTGCACCGTGATCTTTCAGCCGCATCTCTTTACCCGCACGCGCGACTTTGTGGAAGGATTTGCTGAAGTGCTGGACATGGCGGATCAGGTGATACTATTGCCGATCTATCCTGCGCGGGAGTTGCCGTTGGAAGGTGTGACAAGTGAGATCATTGCGGAAAAGATGCAGCACGCAAAAGTTTCGATCATTGAAAAAGATAAAATAATGTCCTGGTTGCAGGATACCTATAAACCTTCGATGAACGGTGAGTTCGGAGAGTTGTTGATCACGGCGGGTGCCGGCGATATCGATACACTCGTGAAACCGCTCAGGGAAGCATTGGCATGAGCAAAAAAATATCCATACGGAAAGTTTTGTTACTCATCATGTGGCTGGTGATCGGGGGAGGTATGCTCACATTGCTCATTGCGGCTATGGGGCGTCAGAACAAAGAAGCCTGCAAGGGATATGAAATAAATGTGGAAGGCAGCAAGCAGGAATTATTTCTTGACAAACAGGAAATCGTCAAACTGCTGACAGCCGCAGCCCGCGGACCGATCACCGGGCAACAAATGGGTTCGTTCAATCTGCATAAGATGGAACAACTGCTGGAAGACAACAACTGGGTACGCAATGCCGAGCTGTATTTCGACAGCAGAAATGTATTGCATGTAAATGTAACAGAGCGTGTGCCGGTAGCGCGCATTTTCAATACCGGTGGAAGATCTTTTTATATCGATACGGCAGGTCAGCAATTGCCTTTATCTGATAAGATTACGGCGCGTGTACCGGTATTCAGCGGATTTCCGGTAAAGAATAAATACACAAAAGCCGACAGTGCCGTGCTGAAAGAAATGGTAGGCATTGCATCATTCGTAGACAGTGATCCGTTCTGGAGTGCACAGGTATCGCAGATCGACCTGGTAACATGTGGTGATGGATGCTGGACTTATGAAATGACGCCGGTAGTCGGTAATCACATAGTGCGGTTGGGAGATGGAAAAGACATAGAGAAAAAATTTCGCCGGCTTTATGTGTTTTATCAGCAGGTGCTGAGCAAAACAGGATTGGATCGTTATCCGGTGGTGGACGTAGGATTTGCAGGGCAGGTGGTGGGTGTAAAAGGTACACCATCGAAGGTGGACTCGATTCAATTGCGGAGAAATGTGGAAGACCTGCTTCGCCAGTCGCGCCAGATGAACGACATGATGGAAGTGATGCCGGCGGTGCAGGCGACAAGACCACTGGTGCCTTCGGCAGAATTGGGAGAAACGGAAGAGCGGTCTGTGGAAGATACCGTAGCGAGAACACCGGCAACGCCCGTGAGAACAACTCCGCAAACGGGCAACAGCAGGAGCAATGCCGCACCGGCAGCGCCCAGGCCGGCCGACAGACCGGCGCAACGGACAACAAACAACAATAACAACTCCGCAGACAGGCGGACACCGCGTGCAGTAATGCCGCCCAGAAGAGCAAACAACTAAAAACAACATAAGAACATGAGTACTGAACAACCCATTATTGTCGGACTCGATATTGGCACCACCAAGATCGCAGTCATAGCCGGCCGGAAGAATGAGTACGGCAAGCTCGACATCCTTGGATTTGGCAAATCCAATTCCAATGGTGTGAAGCACGGTCAGGTATTGAATATTGATGAAACCATCAAAGCCATCCGTGCTGCGCTGGACAACTGCTTTGCTTCCAACCCCAATCTCGAGATCAACGAGGTGTACGTTGGTATTGCAGGTCATCATATCAAAAGCCTTCAGACCCGCGGCGATCTCGTTCGCCAGTCGAACGATGAAGAAATCACACAAAAAGAAATCGATCAACTGATCTCTGATCAGTACAAAACATATATCCCTGCCGGTGATCAGATCATCGATGTGATCCCGCAGGAATACACCGTGGATAATTTCCAGAACATCGTGAAGCCTATTGGTTATGGCGGTGTGAAGCTGGGCGCGAACTTCCATATCATCACCGGTGATAAAAATGCAATCCGCAACATCAACCGCAGCGTGGAAAAATCCGGACTGCATACCAAAGACCTGGTGTTGCAACCGCTCGCTTCTTCTTCTGCTGTAATGGCGCAGGAAGACCTGGAAGCGGGTGTGGCTATCGTGGACATCGGCGGTGGTACAACCGACCTCGCCGTATTTGCCGAAGGCGTATTGCGTCACACGGCTGTTATTCCTTTCGCCGGCGAGAATATCACCAACGATATCAAAACAGGTTTGGGCGTGTTAAAAACGCAGGCCGAGCAAATGAAAACACAGTTTGGCAGTGCGCTTGCTAATGAAGCCAAAGCCAATGCATACATCACGATCCCCGGATTGCGTGGTATGCCGGCCAAAGAGATCAGCGTGAAGAACCTGGCCAATATCATTCAGGCGCGTATGAGCGAGATCCTCGATTTCGTTACGTATCACCTGAAACAAGTGGGCATGGACAATCGTCAATTGAATGGCGGTATCGTACTCACCGGTGGTGGTTCGCAACTGCGTCACCTGATCCAGTTGACAGAATACACAACAGGTTTGCCTGCGCGCATTGGATTTCCCAATGAACACCTGGCAGCCGGACATATCGAAGAACTGGCGAAGCCTACTTACTCCACCTGTATCGGCCTTATCCTGAAAGGATATGACGATTACGAGCACAACCGGAAAGAATTTGAAAAAGATTTCCGCAAAGTGGATGTACCGGAAACACTGCGTCAGCAAACAGAAATGATGCCGATGGAAGAAGAATTCGAAGAACAAATCGGAGAAGGAGAAATGAAGAAACGCAAAAACCTGACAGGTTTCTGGGGTAAGTTCAAAGACCGGATCATCGACCTGTTCAAAGAAGAAGAAGATCAGCACCTGTAATAGTAAAGAAACTTACTAACCTATCAATAAAACTACTTCAGGATCCATGGATCATGAAGTTTTAAATTCAAACGTTATGATACATTTTGATTTGCCTAAAGAAAAATCATCCATACTCAAAGTGATTGGTGTAGGCGGTGGAGGAAGCAATGCAGTTAATCATATGTTCAGCCAGCAGATCGAGGGTGTAAACTTTATTGTTTGCAACACGGATGCGCAGGCGCTTGCCAATAGTGAAATACCTAATCGTGTACAACTCGGACCACATCTGACACAAGGACTTGGTGCCGGCGCTAATCCCGAGATTGGCCGTCAGGCAACAGAAGAGTCGCTCGAAGAAATAAAACGCATACTGGAAGTAAATACCAAGATGGCTTTCATCACTGCCGGTATGGGTGGTGGTACTGGAACAGGCGGCGCGCCCATCATTGCGAAGATTTGTAAAGACCTGGGCATCCTCACCGTAGGTATTGTTACTACGCCTTTTGCCTATGAAGGACGCAAGCGTCAATTGCAGGCGGAGGAAGGCATCAAGATGCTGAAATCCTATGTTGACACACTGCTGGTGATCAGCAACGATAAACTACGTCATCAATTTGGCAACCTCAAAATGCGTGAAGCATTTGACAAGGCAGATAACGTACTGGCGACTGCTGCCAAATGTATTACGGATGTGATCAACAGCACCGGTCAAATCAACGTCGACTTTGCGGATGTATGCACCGTAATGCGTAATGGTGGTGTGGCGATTTTGGGTAATGCACAGGCATCCGGTGAGAATCGTGCGCAGAATGCGATTGAAGAAGCATTGAGCTCGCCATTGCTGAATGATAATGATATCCGCGGAGCGAAATGGATTCTCATCAACATCAACTCTGCCGAGGGCGAGCATGAATTTACGATGGACGAAGTGGAGATCATTCAAAGCCATCTGCTGAGCCAGGCCGGCGAGAATACGGATGTGATCCTTGGTCTTGGTTACGATAATACGCTCGGTGATCAGGTAGGTATTACCTTGATCGCAACAGGCTTTCAGCACAAAGATCCGTTTGTAAAACCGGTGATGCGCAAGGAAGGACCGAAAGAAGAAAAGATCGTAATGGTACTCGGTGAAACTCCTAAGAAGGTGGAAGTAAAAACCGAACCGGTAGTACAGGCTGATCCGCTGGCACCTCAACTGGTAGATGAAGCTCCTGAAGTACCGATGCCATCCCTGCAGGATTTCAATACGGAAGAATATGTTCGTGAAGAAGAACCGGTTATGCATTTCGATCTGTTTTCCGGACATGAAATCAAAGAGAAAATAGAAGAAACACCAGGTAAAATTACGAGTGAAATAGCTGGTAATTCTACTGTTGATAAGATGTTTTACACCGGAAATGATATTGGTATAAATTCGTCCACGAAAACTGAATCCGTTACCTCCCGAAACGAAGAAACTCAGCAAAACAGTATTAAAGATAGTAGTACCCCGTCGCCTGCAGCTTCCGGGGGCTACCTGGCCAGACCGTCCAATATTTACGCGGAAACAAAACCAGAGGTATCAACCTCAATACCTTCTGCCGAAGAACCGGTTCCGCAAGCCAGTGCTACTACCCCGAGAGAGGAAATTTTACCTGATCTCCACATGCACCTGGTCGTGCGGGATGACATTCCGGCGGCGGATGAGCCGTTGGCCGACCAGACTCAGCAACCTTTGCCATCTTCTGTTGAGGAACCTGCGATGCAGGACGAAGCGGAAGATCAAAAACGTAGGGCATTTGAACGGTTACAGAAATTGCGTAATCTGTCGTTCAACGTAAACGCAAACGACCCGAATAATGAGTTTGAAACTGTGCCGGCATACATCCGCCGCAACATGGAATTATACAACAGTAATTCTCATATCGAAAATTTCTATAGCAATTACGAAGTGTCCTCTGATGGAAAAAATCAGGGCAATATCAGCACGATCAATACTTTCTTAGACGGTAAAAAACCCGACTAATAAAAAGAACAGCCTGGCATCACTGCCGGGCTGTTTCCGTTCCAATGAACTATTCTTGGAAACGTGTTTTTAGTTGTTCCCCCCGGTGTTTTCATCGGGGGGTATTTTTTGGGGAAGGCGTAATGCGTAAGGTATAAGGTGTAAGGTATAAGGTATAAGGTATAAGGTATAAGGTATAAGGTGTAAGGTTTTAGGTTATAGGTAATAGGTCCTTACGAACCAGCAAAGAGCATGTTGTAGATAAGGAGTAAGGTTGGAGGCTTAAGGTTACTTGTACCTTAGGCAGAACCTTCGGCCATAGGTTTTAGGTAATACGTTACAGGTATCCCTAGTTAGTATGTGCCTGAACGAAGGGAATAGCAATCCATTCACCATTCACCATTGACGATTCACCATTGACCATTCACGCTTTCTTCTTCCACTCCGGCGCAGGCAACGGTTCCATAATAACTTTAGGCGCTCGTGTAGTAGCGGCAATGGATGCATAAATAAGTCCGGCAATGGCCAGAAGGGCGATGCCACTTCCGATGAGGAGTTGTTGTTTGGTAAAGATGGCTGGTGCCTGTTTCTTCTTTACTACTTCAAATTCTTTTTTTGCCAGCAGATATTCTCCTTTCAGGCGCAGATAATCAGGCACCATGTCTTTTACCTGCCGCAAAACCAATTGCTCGGCAGCCGAAGGCTGCGGTTTGGGAGGTGGTGCTTTCTCTTCTGCCGTTTCCGTTGCGGTAGCAGAAGAAGCATATTGCCCGGGACGCGGATAGAATTGATCCTTGAACGAATGTGTTTCAAACTGCTGGTCATAAGCCGCACGGCTGGCAGGATTACCAAGGATGGCAAAGGCTTCATTGATCTTCTTCGACCAGTCTTCGAAGTACGTATCGCCGGGATTTTTATCGGGGTGAAATTTGAGCGAGAGTTTACGGTATGCTTTTTTGATCTCGGCATCCGTGGTATGCTTGGGTAATCCTAGTATTTCGTAGTAGTTGCTGTTGCTCATGGTTCGGAATTGCGTGGTCAGTTACGGTCTTTCCAGGTACTCACACGGTTTTGTTCTATGGTGATCTCGGTACGATAAGCTGTTTCCTGTTCAGGTGTGGTAAACGGATCGTAATACCATACTTCCTTATTCATTTCATCCGTTGCATACGATACCTGCGCCGGCTCGCCCCATGATACCAGCAACAACTCAGAAGGCATACCGGTACTGATCGTTTCGGTCTTCACATTCTCCGCCATGCGGTTGCCGAATTGTTTGCTGATCAATCCCTGCAAAGGTTTGTCGAGCAACTCGAAGTCTTTGCGCGCGGCAGCCAGACGGTTTTCCGCCATTTTCAATTCAGCAAAATAGCGTTGACGCACGTTCTTATGATCGTTGTAGGTAAGAAGACCGTAGATGAGCAGTCCGGCCAATATAGCTATGCAAAGAAAAACCAGGAGCATGATATTGTTCTCGCTTTTGTTTGAATATCCGGAACTGTCTTGGTACGCAAAGACCGGTTTTGGTTTCTTTTTTGATTCACTTCTCAGGCGGACCGGTCGGCGAAGGGAAATAATCGCTTTCGAAAAGGACGCAATTATTCCATGAGTTTTTTTAAGATAAGAAAAAACCATGCCACCGATCGGTGCGTTATATAAGTAATACTCTTAAATTGAACCCTCTATGGCCACTGTACTCATCACCGGCGGCACAGGTCTGGTTGGCAAAGCGCTGACAAAGGCCCTGCTTGACCGTCAACACACCGTGATCATCTTGTCGCGCAATGCGGATAAGGATGATGCCAATGGTATCCGCTACGCGAAATGGGATATTGAAAAAAATGAGATTGACCGCGCCGCAGTCGCCGCTGCCGATGTGATCATACACCTGGCCGGCGCCGGTGTGGCGGATAAACGATGGACGGAAAAGCGCAAGCGCGAAATCCGCGACAGCCGCGTCAACAGCAGTGCCCTGTTGGTGAAAGCCCTCCGCGATACACCGAATAAAGTAGAAGTGGTCATCAGTGCTTCGGCCATCGGCTGGTACGGACCCGATCCCACCATTCCCAATCCCCGGGGCTTTTCGGAAGAAGCTCCTCCGTATCCCGATTTCCTGGGCAATACCTGCAGAGACTGGGAAGCGTCTATCGATCCGGTGGAGTCGCTGGGAAAACGGCTGGTCAAACTCCGCACCGGTATTGTACTCAGCACGAAAGGTGGTGCGTTGCCGCAATTTGAAAAATCACTCGGCTTTGGTGTAGGAGCCGTGATGGGCAATGGCAAACAAATCGTCAGTTGGGTGCATATCGACGACCTGGTAAACATGTACCTGGCCGCGATGGAAAACAGTAGTTATTCCGGTGCTTACAATGCTGTAGCGCCAAATCCTGTCAATAACCGTACGTTGATCAATGAGATCGGCAAAATCAAGAAAGGCCGGTATTTTACACTATTGCATGTACCAGCCTTTCTGTTAAAGATCGTATTGGGAGAAATGAGTGTGGAGGTATTGAAAAGCACAACGGTCAGCAGTGCACGTCTGCAACTGGACGGCTTTTTGTTTCAGCATCCATTACTGCCGGAAGCGCTGGCTGATCTGTACAAGGGAAAATCCTAGAATCGTGTCACTCCGTGTTTAACTACCCCTTCTTTCACCACGCCATTGGTGATACGGATCGTTTTGCCTTTGTCGCTTTTTGCTTCTCCTTCAAATTTTGCCTGCAAAATTCCTGAGGCTGTATCGATGGATTGAATGGTAACCGCACCTGTCTGGAAAAAATAATGTTCTTGTTTTCCGTTTACGGGCGGCGTCATGTATTCGCCGTAAGCTTTGCCCATGGCCTGTAATGCGCCTTGTCCGGCGGTGAAAGGATAGGTGCCGGGCGCAATACCGTTTACATTCAGATTGACGGAAGCGCGGCCGTTGTCCTGTTCGCTGGTGATGTTGAGGGCAATACCGTTTTCATTGTTTTTACCAAAGAGATTGATGTTCCATACGGTTGTTTCTACCTGTGCGGTATCAGCGTGGAACGTGATCTTGTTGGCGGGTGGCGGAGCCGGAGCGATGGTGGCTGTGCTGTCACCGCTTTTGTCTTTGTTGCTGCCTGCTTCCTGGCTGTTGCAGGACAGTAATAATAATAGCAGGGGCAAACCGTTAGAGAATGACACTTTCATGTTATGACGTTTAGGTGAACAATAACATACTCAGGTCTTCAGGTCGGCGTTTTTAAAGCGGTTAACAATGAGATAAGTGAAAAGAGAAATGTACGCTGCTGTAGAAACCAGTAATGAATAATCAGCAACCGTACGAAGCTTCATCATCTCCGGTGTAAAAGGACTTGGCACCAATGCGTCCACCGTTTCAAACGGAAGGAAATATCCCATCTGGTTACCCCGTGCTGTCAACAGCAACCACAACAATCCATCGATCACGTATACGGAGATGAAATACACAATCACGGCCAGTCCTGTACGCTTTACCAAGATAGCGATAAAAAATCCAATTAAAAGATAATGGAAGGCCATTAATGCAAAATAAGCGACGTAATGTACGTCTTCGAATATGTCGGTTCCGGAAGGAGAGAATGCCAGTCCCGTAATAATACCTGTAATAAATACGAGTACAGTGGCCGCAATGACAAAGAAGAACATCACGGATGCTTTGGCACGGAGAAAATCCAGGCGGCTCCAGCCATCGATAATGTTTTGCCGATGCGTCCGGTATTGTACTTCATTCGTGATGAGCATCACAAACAGCATCCCGATGATCACAAAGAAATGACCGCCAAACCAGGCAGAGGTTTGCCAGATCTTCGGAAATACGAACGGTGCGCCGATCAGGGCTTTCGCCAGATCCTCAGGGCTGGGTCCGCTTCCCCGCACTCTCGACGTTTGTTCCATGTATTTACTGGCGGAAAAGAAAGTCGTCAGCGGAAAGAACACCACGAACGTACCAAACAGTAACCAGAATGTCCGGTAAGTATTTATTTTGAGCCATTCGATCTTAAAGAGTTTCAACATAGCCTTGAGCTTTGGAAGGATAAAAATTAACGGTCACTTTGTTTGCCGGTGATCTCGAGGAAACGGGTTTCGAGATTTTTCTTTTTCATGTTGAGCTGTGTCAGCACCACACCTTTTTCAAAACAATATTTATTGATCTGTCCGGAGCTTACGTTATCGGTGCACAATACACTTAACACCTGCCCGATCACTTTTACATCTTTCACGCCCGGAAACTGTCTGATGATTGTTTCGAGACCCGTTGCATCGTCTGCAGCGATTTCTATCAACACATCCGTTTCAGCGGAAGCAGACAATACCTCCTGCACCGTACCGCTCGTTTTCAGCACACCTTTCTGAATAATGGTTACGTGTGTACACACACGCTCCACTTCATCAAGAATATGGCTGGCCATGATGATGGTCTTGCCCTGCCGGTTCAGTTCGATAATCAGTTCGCGGATCTCTGCGATACCGGCCGGATCCAAACCATTGGTCGGCTCGTCGAATACCAGGATATCCGGATCGCCGAGCAGGGCAGAAGCGATGGCGAGGCGCTGTTTCATCCCCAGTGAATAGGTACTGAACTTGGATGTTCTGCGTTGATGCAGGTTCACCATCTGCAACACCCGATCGATGTCATCGAGGCCGCGTTCTTTGATGCGGGCGGCTATTTCGAGGTTTTTTTCGGCACTGAGATAGCTATAGAAGTTCGGCGTTTCGAGTAAGGTGCCGATCCTTTTACGTTGATCGGCATCACCGGGCTGACCATTCCAGCGGAATTGTCCATCCGAGGCTTTCAATACATCCATCACAATACCCAGCAGCGTGGTCTTGCCACTTCCGTTGGGACCGAGAATGCCGTAAACAGAACCCTGGGGCACTTCAAAGCTCACATTGTTGAGCGCTTTGACCGCACCATAGTTCTTGCTGATTTGCTGAACACTTAATACAGACATGAAAAAAGAAGTTTAGCGTATGGAACCGAAAAATAGAGAAAAGCGGCCAGACGCAATAGAAAAAAGCAATATTATAGGTAAACGGTTATTCTTCTCCCGTGAACGGTGAAGGATGCCAGATGCTGGAGAATTCGCCGAGGACGGCGTGGCCGTCATGGAAGGGTAAGCGGTGCAATTTGAGATCGTCGATATCTTCCTGCCGCACGCGGCGGTGAATGGGGTAAAGCGTGCCGCCTTTTTTGCCGGGCAATTGCTGCGGATCGTATTGAAAGGCCGGATCTACCCAGGTGCCGCGCGGATACATGATGCCCGGCACGCCCTTACCGCGGTAATCCACGTTATGCGGATGCGGCAGGCCCAGCGTGTGACCGTATTCGTGCGCCGCCGTGGTAGAGCCTTCGTACAAATTTTCCAGTAAAAAATAGCCGGTATTACATCCGAGGCCATCGACAAATGAAATGTTACCCGCCGCTTCCGGTTCCACGCGGAAATAATTATTGCGCGGGTCATCATTGCCCAATACTTCTTCGGGCCGGATATCGGCGCGGTATTGTGCAGTGACTTGAAAACGTACTGTAAATAAATGGCCTTTGCGTTGGATGCGGGCCTGCGGCTCGTTCCACATGGTATGGATTTCGCGGCCTATCCGTTCGGCCAACGCTTCATTGGCAGCGCTCCCGTAAATAATGATATGGGACGATATCAACAGCGTTGTATCGGTGAGTTCCACGATGCCCATAAGAGTGCTTATTTTACCGCGTGAAATGATTCTTGAAATCTTCAGCCAGGGTGTCAAATTCTTTCCGGGATGATTTTATCCCAATCAATCCGCCGGAAACAAAAAAGTTCATGGGGCGCTTCAGCGTCACTTCAAAAGTCTGCTCGTCTATTCGCTTTCCCGTAACGCCTACCCGGAAATATTTTACAAATACGCCCAACAGTATACGCAGTACCAGGTTTCCCCGGGCATATAGTTTCATGCCGGCCTTATCACTTTTATATTTCAGATCCCGCGCCGCCAGGAACAGTTCAAGACTGTTGTTGAATTCGGTTTCACTGATCCCGCTGATGCGGTAGCTGCGTGAGTCGGTGCTGAAGTCGGTGACAGTGGTATTCATAATGAAGGTATGAGGCTTAAGGTGAAACAGCCGTTATAGGTTATAGGTTTTAGGTAATAGGTTAAAGGTTTTAGGTTATAGGTATCCCTGGTTCGTGTGTACATGAGCCAGGGGAATTGCAATCCATTCACCATTCACCATTGACGATTCACTTATTACTCAATTCCTCACCGGTTTGCCGCTCTTCAATACGCTCTGAATCCTTTCCAGTGTTTTCTTTTCGCCGCAGAGGGAAAGGAAAGCTTCACGTTCGAGATCGAGCAGGTATTGTTCGCTTACATAACTGGGTTCGCTGAGATCGCCGCCGCACATCACGTAGGCGAGTTTGCGTGCTACAAAAGCATCGTGATCGGTAGCATAATTGGCGCGCCACATGCCGTTGATACCTGCGAGCAAGGCTCCGAGCGCCGAACGGCCCAGCACTTTCACGTCTTTGCGCTGAACAGGTGTTACGTATCCGCTGTCATATATTTCGATCACTGATTTTTTCGCTTCTGCAATACGGCGTCCCTGGTTCATTACCACTTCGTCGAGGCCTTTTCTGTACACACCGATATTAAATCCTTCCGCTGCGGAAGTGGCCACTTTGGCCGTAGCGATGGTCAGAAAACGGTTTTTCAACGTGATGGTGTCTGGTTCGTCTTCGTGCATTTCATCCGCTGCACGCAATACAAATTCTTTTGTACCGCCACCGCCGGGAATAAGTCCTACGCCCAATTCCACTAAACCGGTATACGTTTCTGCCGCAGCACATACTTTATCGGCATGCAGGCTCAGTTCACATGCACCTCCCAATGCCAATCCGTGCGGAGCTACTACTACGGGCACGGACGAATAGCGTGCGCGCATCATGGTGTTCTGGAAAAGACGGATGGCCATATCCAGTTCATCGTATTCCTGCTCGATGGCCAGCATAAAGATCATACCTACGTTGGCACCGGCGGAGAAGTTGGGACCTTCATTGCCGATCACCAGGCCTTTGAATTCTTTCTCTGCTTTTTCGATGCCGGTTTGTATACCGCTCAATACGTCGCCGCCGATGCTGCCCATTTTGGTATTCCATTGAATACCGAGCACGCCATCGCCGATATCGTACAATTTGCAGCTGTTATTTTTCCAGACAATTTTATCCTGGAAGTTGCTTAACACGAGGAAGGATTCACCACCGGGCAAAGCCTTGTATGATTTGCTGGCGGGATCGTAAGCCAGTTTCTTGCCGTTCTCTACTTTGTAAAAACGTTGATGGCCTGCATCGAGCATTTCCTCTACCCACGGTGCTACGGCATAACCCGCGGCTTTCATGGCTTCCACCGTTTTCTTTACACCTAGCACATCCCAGCTTTCAAAAGCACCGATTTCCCAGCCAAAGCCCGCCATCATCGCATCGTCCACGCGGTACAATTCATCACTGATCTCGGGAATGCGGAAAGAGATATAGGAAAACAGGGAGTAGTGAAACTGGCGATAAAATTCACCGGCTTTATCCGTACCGGCTACTAATACTTTGAGGCGTTGTGCCAGGTCCTCGACGGGCTTGCCTGCTTCCACGGTGGCAAACTTTGGTTTTTGCCGGGGTTCGTATTCAAGCGTGGAAAGATTGAGTACATGAATATCTTTTTTGCCGTCGGGACCGGGAGGCATTTTTTTGAAAAAACCTTGTTTGGTTTTATCGCCCAGCCATTTATTTTCTACCACTTTATCCAGCCATGCAGGGATGGTAAAGGTGTCGCGCGCTTCGTCGTCCGGGCAGTTGTCCTGCACGCCTTTGGCTACTTTTACCAGGGTATCGATACCTACCACATCAGCCGTGCGGAAAGTGGCAGATTTCGGGCGGCCGATTGCCGGGCCGGTAAGTGCGTCTACGTCGTCAATTGATAAACCCAGTTTATCTACGAGTCCGAAGATGGCCATGATGCTGTATACGCCAATGCGGTTGGCGATGAAGGCAGGGGTGTCTTTACAGAGCACCGTTGTTTTACCTAAAATAATATCACCATACTCCATCAGGAACGATACTACTTCGGGGTCGGTGGCAGGAGTAGGAATGATTTCAAGTAAACGCAGGTAACGCGGCGGGTTGAAAAAGTGTGTGCCGCAGAAATGGCGGCGGAAATCTTCGCTGCGTCCTTCGGCCATCAGGTGAATGGGAATACCTGATGTATTGGAAGTGATCAGCGTGCCGGGCTTCCGGTATTTCTCTACCTGATCATATATCTGTTGTTTGATATCCAGGCGCTCCACAACTACTTCAATGATCCAGTCGCAGCCGGCAATGTCTTTCATGTTGTCTTCAAAGTTGCCGGTGGTGATCTTTTTCACCACGTCCTTTGTATATACGGGAGAGGGATTGCTTTTGATGGCAGCGGTCAACGCATCATTGACGAGTTTGTTCTTTTCAGCGGTCGTCTGCGCGCCCTGCGGCGCAATGTCGAGCAACAACACCTGCAGCCCTACGCCAGCGAAATGACACGCAATACGTGAACCCATTACACCACTGCCTAACACAGCTACTTTTTTGATATTTCTTTTCATACAGCTATGCTTAAAAATTAGTTAGTTAAACAACTATTTACTGTGAAGGTAAAATAAAAAAGTGTTGAAAAGACAGCGGCAGGTCAATTTTTATCTTTACTATTTTGTTGCGTCTTCAACGGAGGGTAACTGTTTTTCCTTCAGCGTCTGCCGGTAGCGCTTTGTCTGTTTTTTGTTGCTGCGGGCGCCCACACTGCTGGTTACGCCACTGAGTGTGATCTTTACCAGGTAGTTGATGGCAGAGCGTTCGCGGTGGCGGCGGAAGAATACCACGCCTTTGCGGGAGTCGTTATTTTTTTTCACCACAAATGCATTGGCCAGTCCGCTCATTACACTGGAAAGGAATGATTTTTTGTCCGGGTTTCCTTTTTTCAGGATCCGTATACGCAGGTTTCGGTAATGCATGTGCATTTCTCCGTAAGCTAAATATTCACGTCCATTCACCTGCATGGTCAGCGAATCGAGATGGCCCGATTTTAATTCTGCCGATGCCAGCGGTGCCAGCACGGGATTGAGAATGGTCAGATCTGCAGGTCCCATCCGCAATTGCATGCGGAAGCCGGAAAGTGTGTCGATATAGGATTCTTTTAATTGCAGATGAATGGCAATGCTGTCTTCCAGGCGGCCATTGGCATGTATAACAAGACTGTCTTGTTCACCAAGATCAAAGTTGCGTAAATGCGTTACTGTGGCATTGAGGTCTCCCACGCGGATGAGGCCGCTCTTGCCCGTTTTCTCATTTAATTCTTCATACAATACACGGCTGTTGGCAATCACCAGCGAGTCTGCACGGAATTTTGTGCCGATCTGTGTCAATTGATCGACCGGCAATGGTCTGATGATGTCCATGCGCATCGGCAATCGCTTGTCACGGAAGTTATACAGGTAAGCATCCGATAACCGGATCGTGCCCAGGTCCAGTATGGTATCTGTTACAAAACGGTCGATATCCAATGGACCTACTTCCAGCTTTCCGCCGTTGGCCGTGATATAGTCGATCTGGTGTTTTTGTGTTTCCATGAAAGCTTCTTTCTCCCGGGCTGGTTGATAACGGAATGAATCCAGTGATAACAAACGGCTGCGTTTGTCATAAGCCGTATTGTACCAGTTCCAGTTAACCGCGGAGTCCTGGTAGGTGCCGGTGAAATTGCTGAGGCGGAATTCTTTGTTTTTTTGTATAAGCTCCGTCAGTTTCAGTATTGATGCGGCATCTACGCGCAGGCCTGAAAGACTGGCCGTTTTGATTTGCAGGGTTGCATTTTTTTTGCCGATGCTGTCGATGGTAAAGTTGCGCGCATTCAGTTGATCGAGTTGGCCTTCCCATTCCATTTCATTGCCTTCCAGTTCCTGGTAACGGAGGTTGCTCAGCTTTGCATCGATTTCACCGGAACCTGCATGATAGCGCCTGCCCGATGGGCCCGCTACGGTAAAACCATTCACCAGAAATTGTATCGTGCGCGCACTGAAGAAGGTGTTTGTTTCATCGGAAACAATGTCTTCCAATTGAAGATAATTGCTCGGATCGTTGCCTTCCCATTCGAGCTGAAAGTTTTTACCGGCTTGCTCGTATTGCAGACTGAGGGTTGGTTGTAGTATTTTCAATGAGTTGATGCGTGTGTCGGGGAGCGGCCAGCCGGTTTCCTGTGTGCTGGTCAGTGTGTCGTGATGACGCGCATGCCAGAAGAACTTTGGACGATCGAGTGTGATAGCGGAAGCACCGATATCGCCGCGGAAGAAAGCGTCAATATCCGGTACCAGTTGTACCATGGGAATGCTGGCGATTATCGTATCATGGGTACGCAAACGTTGATAACGGATCGATTGAAAGTGACTGGGTTCTCCGTCGCGCAGATCGAAACGGTCCATTTCCAGCGAGGCTGCGCCGTGATGGTAACGCAGATTGCCTCCTGCTGCATCAAGTGCTTTGATACGGAAGTGCCGTCGCTTTCCTGAAGAGAAGGATTCTGCACCGATGTGTTTGAAATAAACTTCCAGTTGCCGCGCATCGTCGGAGGCAAATACTCTTGTGCGCCGTCCATCCACATCACGCAGGATAAAGCCTTCTCCTTTTTCCTGTGGTGCGCTTCTTCGTCCCAGCGGAAGATGGAGCACGGCACTGTCCCAACTGATGCCTTCGATGCGCGTTTGCTGCAGTTTGTCGTCGATCACCAGTGTGCGGATGTTAACGCCGCTTGCTTTGATCTTTGCTTTGCTGATATCGGTTACCTCGAGCATATCGGCACGCAGGTGATTGGTTTCACCCGTAAATTGCACGCCCTGCAACAACGCGGTTACGGGACCGACATGCAAACGTCCTTTTGCAAAATCCAGCCGCGTAACTGATCGCTGTATGCCTTTTAATTGTTTTGAATTGACAAGGTCACGCCCGGCGATGTGCAGTGTGGTTTTCTGCAATTCCAATTCGCTTTTGTTGGGAAAAATAAGACTGACCTGTCCTTCTATAAGATGCAGGTTGCTCAGTTGCATCATCTCTCCAAGACCACTGAGCACATCGAAAATGTTTTGTGATTTTCCCGGATTGTTGCGCACATGATAACGTATGGACGGTTTATACAAGGTTACCTTTTCTGCCATCAGTTGCTGTTCCAATACAAGATTATCCCACGACAAACCCTGCAATTCGAGTTGCGGAACGGTTAGTGTATTAATGGTTCGGTTATTCGTTAATTCCCTGTAAGAAAAATTACTCAGGCTGATCCGGTTGTTATTGAAAAGAATACTGTCGAACTGAATGGAGTAGGTGCTGTCGCGCAGGAAATTTTCAAAATTACGGATGCCCATTTTAAAGCCGTCGACAGACAGTGGCCGTTTGGCGCGCTGTTGTACGCTCAGGCCGGTGATCTCAAAATTGTTGTGCTCAGACGTAAAGGAGCTTGGTCTTCCTGCGCGCACGGTATTGATGTCGAAGGAACCGTCTTCCACGATCACAAAGGCCAGTTGCATATCGCCGGTCAGTTGTTGTACGATTTCGTTCAACGATGGCGGAGGTTTGGTAGTGCCGCCCTTTTTACGTTCGGGCAATTGCACATCCAGCCGGAAGCGCGGACGGAAACAATACACCGAATCGGCTTTGATCACTTCGCTGTGATACAGCGTGTCAAAATCGATATTGGTGAGTTTAAGTTTTTCGAAAAAAACGCGGAACGAATTACCGCTGCTGTCCTGCCGCGAGGCGGAGACGGTACAACTGTCGATTTCCACGAGTTTGCGCAGCACATTTATCCGAAAATTTTTAAAGGCCAGCCGGTGGATGCCATCGGGCAGGGCGATGTCCTGGTTGTGCGTAGACAAAGAGATATTATCGCTGAAAAAAATCTTTTGTGCGGCGTTGGTGGTGTTGGTATCAGCTACCTGCAGGTTGTCGAGGTTGAAAAAAATCCTGCTGATCTCCACCGGTTGCTGCTCCGGCCGCATGCGGTTGTAAAGGGAGAACCTTCCATTCTCGATCTGGAAGCGTTTTACTTTCAGCACACTCAGCGCGTCCTGGATGGAATTATAAATACGTCCCATTTCCCTGGGAATGGAAATGTCGTTGTCGGAAGTGGTATCACGCTGAACGGTGCGGAGTTTGGTAACGGTTACATGCGGGTTCACCAATCGTAAAGAATCGATGAGGATCTTTTTTTCAAACAGGATCGGAAACACGGCTTTTACTTCCACTTGTAATCTTTCTACATCGAATTGGTAAGCGGCAGACGAAGTAGCGGTGTCGGTGGAATAGAAAACGGCATGTTCCAGTTCCATTTTTTTGCTGAACCAGTTAAACTTGAATTTTTTGACTTTGAGGTGGAGTTTGCCGTTGGATTGCGAGCTGACGAGGTTCTCAATAATTTCTTCCGCGTGGTTGACGAACCAGAAATGAAAGCTTACTGCCAGGGCCACCAGTGTGCCGATGATCCAGGCCAAGACTTTCAATATTTTCCTGCTTCGGGCTTTCGCGTTCAAGGTGCGGAGAATTTAGCTGAAAATTACCGAAAAATACTGAGAATGAGGGAGTTTGATCGCGATTAAACAATGTGTAAATGTGCAGGGTTGAGGCTTAAGCCCGAATTCTCGGCTTAACTGGTTGGTTCGTGTATACACGAACCAAGTCGGCGATCAATAAGTCAATAGTAAAGGGCTGCATTGTTACGCAGCCCTTGTTATTTTTTATTTTCAAGCGAATTAACCTATTCACAATTCCAATTGACCATTCACCATTCACTATTCACGATTGACCATTCAGCTGACTCCCGAGCCGCTCGCCACCGCTTCTGCCGGGCTTACAAACCTTAATTTGCCGTCCTTGTCTTCCGCCATCAGGATCATGCCATTGCTTTCGATGCCGCGCATTTTGCGGGGCGCAAGATTGGCTACGATCACTACCTGCTGACCAATGATATCTTCCGGTGCAAAATGCAGGGCGATACCGGAAACGATGGTTCTCTTTTCAAAACCAAGGTCCACTTCCAGTTGCAGCAGTTTATCAGCTTTCGGTACTTTGCTCGCCGCAGTAATGGTGGCTACCCGCAGATCGATCTTTGCAAAATCATCGAACTGGATGGTTTCTTTTACAGGCGCGGGTGCGTTATCTGTCGTTTTGGTGTTGGTATTTTCTGTCGTTGCTTTCACGAGACCGGCTTTTAATTTTTCTACCTGGTTTGCTATTTCTGCGTCTTCAATTTTGCGGAACAGCAAACGCGGTTCGCGCAGTGAATAACCAACGCTCAGCAGTTTCATTTTTCCTGCATTATCCCAGTCCAGCATTTTCTCTACCACCTTCATCATGTGCAGCATGCTGTGTGCCGTTGATGGCAGGAAGGGATGAATGAAAATGGCGAGGTTGGCTGTGAGTTGCAGGCACAGGTGCAGGCTGTTGTCGATCTGTTGCTGTACGGCAGGATTTGCTGCCAGTTGTTTCGCCAGTATCCACGGTTCTTTTTTCTGCATGTACTGGTTGCCTTTGCGCGAAAGGTCGATTACTTCATACAGCGCTTCACGGAATTTGTATTGCTCGATCAGGGATTCGATTTTTTCTTTTGCATTCGCAATATCCGTGATCAGTTGTTTATCGATATCGTCGATGATGTCGTTGTGAAAAGGAGGTACTTTGCCACCGCAGAGTTTGTGCATGAGCACGAATGTGCGGTTGACAAAATTGCCGAAGATAGACACGAGCTCACTATTGACGGCGTCCTGGAAACCTTTCCAGGTAAATTCGCTGTCCTTTGTTTCGGGGGCTATCTGCGTCAGGTAATATCGGAGCATGTCCACACATTGGCCCCCGCCGTTTTCCTGTTTTACAAAATCGTTGATATAGTCGCGCATTTCGAGTTTCCAGTTGCGGCTGGTACTCATCTTGTCGCCTTCGAGATTCAGGAATTCGTTGGCCGGTACGTTTTCCGGCAGAATATTTCCGTGCAGTTTCAGCATCACCGGGAAGATGATGCAATGGAATACGATATTGTCTTTACCGATGAAATGTACCAGCTTGGTATCTTTTTCATACCAATAAGGTTTCCAGTCGCGCTTGTTGTCGATGGCCCATTGCCGGGTGGCGCTGATATACCCGATCGGCGCATCGAACCATACGTACAACACTTTGCCTTCGGCATCTTTCAGGGGAACTTTAATACCCCAGTCGAGGTCGCGCGTTACAGCGCGTGGCTGCAGCCCGCCTTCGATCCAGCTTTTACACTGGCCTACTACCGTGGGGCGCCAGTCGTCTTTGTGTTGTTCGAGGATCCATTGACGTAAAAATTCTTCGTGACGGTCAAGTGGCAGGTACCAGTGTGTGGTCTTGCGTTTAACCGGCGGCTGACCGCTGAGTGTGCTCACCGGATTGATCAGTTCATCGGGGCTGAGTGAACGGCCACAGTTTTCACACTGATCGCCGAAGGCACGGTCGCTGCCGCAATTGGGGCAGGTGCCTTTGATATAACGGTCGGCCAGGAAGGTTTTGGTGGCTTCATCATAAAACTGCTCGGTTTCTTTTGTCTCCAGTTCATTGCGTTCGTGGAGATAAGTGAAGAACTCCTGCGCGGTTTCGTGGTGCAGCGGATCGCTGGTGCGGTGATAAATATCGAAAGAGATATTGAGGTCGGCGAAATCCTGCTTCATCGCTTCGTGGTACTTGTCGATGATGGCTCGGGGCGTGGTGTGTTCTTTGGTGGCCTGGATCGGAATCGCCGTACCATGTTCGTCGCTTCCGCAGACGAATACCACATCTCTTTTTTGTGCGCGCAGGTATCTTACATATATATCGGCCGGTATATAAGCGCCGGCCAGGTGACCGATATGTTTCAATCCGTTCGCATAAGGAAGAGCGCTTGTTACCAGGTATCGTTTAAAATCGTTCATAGCAAATTGAGCCTTTTCGGCGTTGCAAAAATAACTCAAAGCGCACACATTCTTCCAGAAGGTTGACGGGCAAGGGAATAACAGCCTTTTTTTCCTGAAATCGGCTTACCTTCCGGGTGCTCAGATTTATAAAAATGAACCGGAAAAATTTTTTACAATCGGCGGCTGTTCTCGCGGCTGCAACAGGATTTCCCGCTACTGGCAAGGCTTTCAACACAGGCGACAATTACAGGCCCGTCCATATTCCGCCTTATTTGAAGAAGGGAGACCTGATCGGCATTACGTCACCTGCGGGTTATCTCAAGGTGGAAGATATTCAATCGGCCCTGGCAGGACTGAAAGAATGGGGATATGAAACGCGGGTCGGCGATACGATTGGCCGGCGTGACTATTCCTTCGGCGGCACCGACGAAGAGCGGCTGGCAGACTTTCAGCGGATGCTGGACGATCCATCCCTTAAGGCCATTCTTTGCGCCCGCGGCGGATATGGAGCCGTACGCATCATCGACCGGCTCGACTGGAAAGCGTTCCGCAAGCATCCCAAATGGATCATTGGTTTCAGCGATATCACGGTTTTCCATTCACATCTGAACCGCGTGATCAATGTGGCATCCATTCATTCCAAAATGTGCAGCGGATTCCCGGAAGATTGGAGCAAAGCGGAGCAAATACAGGTCGATACTATTCTTTCTCTGAAGAAAGCGATAGAAGGGGAACAAATGAACTATGCATTTGCGGCAGCGGAAGGCAACAAGTCCGGTGTGGCAGAAGGTATATTGGTCGGCGGTAACCTGCGTACGCTCGAAACGCTCACCGGATCGGCATCCGATATTCATACCGATGGAAAAATATTGTTTGTGGAAGATGTAGGCGAATACCTGTACAGCATCGACCGGATGTTCTGGAACCTCGACCGCAGCGGCAAGCTGGCGAAACTGAAAGGCCTTGTTGTGGGTGGTTTTCGCGTTAAACCTCCCTCGGATCCGGAAGAAGAATTCGGAAGAACGATTCAGCAGATCGTACTCGAAAAAACAGGGAAATATAAATTCCCGGTCTGCTTTGATTTTCCCGTAGGGCATCAAAAGAATAATTTTGCATTAAAATGTGGTGTCCGTCACCGCCTCGAAGTAAAAGACGGACTTTGCTCCTTAACTGAAATAAGATGATAACGACTCCTCCTTACCTGCAGCCCGGCGACCTGATCGGTATCGTTTGTCCTGCGGGATATATGGCGAAAGAGAAAGCCGCTGAATGCATCCGTGTGCTGGAAGAGGAGTGGGGTTATCGTGTGCGGATTGGTAAAACATTGGGCGGCGCATCGGAAACTTATTTCTCCGGCACAGCGGAAGAAAGACTGGCCGACCTGCAGGAAATGATGGATGATCCCGAAGTAAAGGCGATCCTCTGCGGACGCGGTGGTTATGGCATGACGCACCTGGTGGATCAATTGAACTTTAAGAAATTCCGCAAGCAACCCAAGTGGATCGTTGGTTACAGCGATATCACTTTATTGCATACACATCTTTACAGCAACTATTATATTTCTTCCTTACATGCGCCGATGGCGGGTGCTTTCAACGAAGCAGGATATATCAATCGTTATGTACAATCCTTGCGCCACGCGCTGGAAGGGAAATGGGCACGCTACAATGCCGAAGCGCATGAACTGAACCGTCCCGGTGAAGCCGTGGCAGAATTGGTAGGCGGCAACCTGGCGTTGCTGGCACACGGCATCGGTACCGATTCCGAATTAAAAACGCGCGGACGTATTCTCTTCATCGAAGACATCGGCGAATATTTATACAATGTGGACCGCATGATGTACCAGTTGAAACGCGCCGGTAAACTGAAAAACCTGGCGGGGCTGATCATTGGCGGCTTCAGTGACATGAAAGATACCGAGCGTCCTTTTGGAGCAGATGTGTATACGATCATCGACAATATTGTAAAAGAATACGATTACCCGGTGTGTTATGATTTTCCGGTCAGCCATACCGAACGGAATTATGCGTTGAAGATCGGGGTAGGATATAAATTGAAGGTGACGAAGTCGAAAGTGACGCTGGAGGAATAAAATTCAAAAGCGTGAGTCGTCAATGGTCAATAGTCAATAGTGAATGGTGAATAAGTGTACGTCTCCTTGGTTCGTGTATACACGAACCAACAGCGGGAACCTTATGCTTTAAATCTTACACCTTCTGCCAAAAAAAAGCCATCCCGCTTAAAAAAGCAGGACGGCAACCATTAACCATTAAACCTGCGTCTAAATTACAACTTTTTCTTTTTTCCCCATAGTTTCTTCTGCTGTCATTGTTTCAAATCAATTTATAAAGATAGCTGCGGCCCTTGGTGAGGTCATTATCAGTGCTATGGGAACGTTCCCGGAGATTGCTGAAATTGATTAATTTTGATTTTTTAATAGAAATAATCTATTGCAATGACCTTCACACAACTTGAATATGTGGTAGCCGTTGACAACTGGCGGCACTTCGCCACCGCAGCCGAAAACTGCTATGTAACCCAGCCTACCTTAAGCATGCAGATACAAAAGCTGGAAGAAGAACTCGACCTCAAAATATTTGACCGCAGCAAGCAACCAGTGGTACCCACCGAAGCCGGTATAGAAATCATCGAGCAGGCACGCAAGATCCTGACCGAACGCACCCGCCTGCTCGAAACGGTACAACATAAAAAAGGGATACTGATGGGGGAGCTGCGCATCGGCATTATCCCCACACTGGCACCTTACCTGCTGCCGCTGTTCGTACAGTCCTTTACCAAAAAATATCCCTCGGTCCGGCTGGTGGTGCATGAGATGATGACCGAACTGATCGTGCAGCGGCTACGCGAAGGCAAGATCGACGCCGGCATACTGGTGACGCCATTACAGGAAACAGGTTTGCAGGAGTTCGTTTTGTTTTATGAGGAGCTGATGGCTTATGTGTCGCGGAAGAATGCCGTGTATGAAAAAACATACGTGCTGCCACAGGATATCGATCCTGATAAATTATGGTTGCTCGAAGAAGGACATTGTTTCCGTTCGCAGATCGTTAACCTTTGCGAATTGAAAAAGATCAGCCGCGAAACCAGCCGCTTTGATTATGAAGCGGGCAGTATTGAAACCCTCCGCCGTATGGTGGAAGTAAACGACGGCATCACCATCATACCGGAACTGGCCACACTCGATATGCCTGCGCGGCAGACACAATTGCTGCGGCCATTCCGCAAACCCGCGCCCATGCGCGAAGTAAGCCTTACCGTACACCGCAATTTTGTCAAGAAAAAACTCATCGATGCATTGAAGCAGGAAATACTGCTGACGATCCCGGAAAAGATCCGCAACAACAAGACCGCCAACATCGTTCCGGTAGTCGACTAAATGAACTGCTTTTTTCTTCCTAATTTCGGCCATGTTTTCACGTAAACGAATTTTATTCTGGGTTAAATTACTTATCGCTATCTATGTGGTTGTAGGGGTAGCGCTTTATTTTCTGCAAGACAAACTGTTGTTTCATCCCGAACCGCTCGAAGAGGGATATACTTATAAATTTGATCAGCCTTTCCGGCAACTGGATGTGCCGGTAACGGATAAAAAGAATCTGAGCATCGTGCAATTCACGGTGCCCGATTCGGTGCGCAAAGGCGTGGTATTATATTTTCATGGAAATATGACCAACATCAACCGCTATGCACCTGTTGCGCCATTGTTTACCCAAAACAACTATGAGATCTGGATGATGGATTATCCGGGTTTTGGTAAAACAACCGGCAAACGTTCGGAGGAGGCCATGCTGGAAGATGCGGAAGTAATCTACGATATGGCCCGCCTGCGTTTTCCCGCTGAAAAAATTATTCTTTATGGCCGTTCGATGGGCTCCGGACTTGCCACCTATCTCGCTTCGCGTCACAGTTGTCAGCAACTGGTACTGGAGACGCCTTACTACAGCATGTACAGCCTGATGAATTATTATACCAAAATTTATCCTGCCAGTTGGCTGAGCAAGTATGAGTTTCCCAATAATAAATACATGGCGAAGATGATCCCGCCGGTGACAATCTTTCATGGCACCGGTGATGAAGTGATCCCGTATAGCCAGGCCCGCCGTTTAGCGGCATTGTCGCCCAAAGCCCGCCTGATCACGATCGAAGACGGAGGGCATAATAATCTGGCGGAGTTTGAGAAGTTTCGTGCGGAGGTAAGGGGCTTGTTGAAGTGAGGGGGTGAATCGTGAATGGTGAATAGTCAATAGATGTGTTCACAATCTGTAATCACCCGGCAAGCCGTGCAGACCTATTCCGGCCATTTATTCACTATTCACCATTGACCATTCACAATTCACGTCAAAAAATCCGGTGAAAATAATCACTTATCCCGCACTGGGCCTTACTCAAAATTTCATTCGTAATAATATTGGCAATTGCACTGTTGGCGGGAGGCCACTCTTCCCGTTGCGCAACAAGCTTTCTGTCTTCATCGCTTAATGCCCGCTCATCACCGGTGAAACTTGCAAAACGCACGATCCAATTGTATTCACCGCGATAGGTATCACTCCACAACGTACGGTTATCGATATCTCTTACCACTGCCTGCAACAGGCCATCGGCGCGGAGTGTACGGGTGGTGACAGTAATGCGGGCTTTCACCGTAATGTATTCTTTGGTTACCGAATCGGGTTTGTGCACGATCTCTTTCGATACGATCTGTTTGCTTACTTCGCGGGTGCTGCGCTGATCGCGGTAGCGTCCGATGTCCGGAGTGCCCGACCACAGTTCAACGGAAAGATCGGGACGTACGTTGCGGGCGCGTGCATCGTTGTAGGTATAAAAGTCAACGAAATTGCCGCGGTTGTTGCTGTTGAGGTAACGCTGAATATCGTATTCGAAATTCTGGAAGCCGAAGGCAGGCGTACCGTATGCATAACCGGAACGGCTTACCGGGTTCACCACTACATTGGTCATGGCCATTGCCATGGCTTCGTCCATTTTCTGACGCAGCGTAAGATCGCCGGGTTTCAGCGCTAAAGCCTGCTGGAATTCGTAATAAGCATCGCGTGCAGACTTCTTTGTTTGCTGCCCCATCAACTGATCGCCACGGTCTTCACGGGCATTACTGGCCTGCTCTTTATACGTAGTGATATAAGAGGAATAATCCGTTGGTTGCACCAGTTCAAAAATGGCGGGATTGCGGCGGATGGCATTGTACAGTTTCTGCAGGTCCTGGTATTCGCCGTAGATCTGTTCCCAGCGCAGGGTTGAGCTGCTGGCGGACAACTGGCGTACGCGGCCTTCGTGATCTTCCACAGCATAGCGGTAAGCGTTCTGTACCAGTTCACGCAGCTTGGCGTCATTGGGTTTCTTGGAAAGTTTTTTGGCAGCGGCTTCTACCGCCTGATCGTATTGGCCGCGGGAATAAAGTTTCTCTGCCGACTGGCAGGCCGCAAGGCTGAAGAGTACGAGTAATAAAAATGTGTAAAGTTTTGGTATCATGGGCGGTTTTATTAGTAGGACGAATCAAGGCCGCGAAGGTAACATCCGGTGTTGGCAATTAACATGGTGTTGACAAATTCGCTTTAAGCATATTTTAAAATGTCGCGGATGAAGTTGTGATAGCTGTCAAACTTGGGCAGGTTGTTATGTCCTCCTCCTTCTATACGGATAAGCGTGATGCCGGCAGGGTTCAGCTTTTGCAGGTTTTCACTGTGCCGGAGCGGGATCAGCCAGTCGCGCGTACCGTGCAGAATATAAGTGTGACAACGCACTTTTCGTATCCACAGGTCGGTGCGCAGATGATACCGCAATACCCAGCGCAACGGCAGCATCGGAAGAAACCGTTCCACTACTTTGCGAAAGCTGTAATAAGGCGCATCCAGGATCAGGTAACGTGGGTTGTTATCGCTGGCGAGTTTGGTGGCAAAGCCGCTGCCGATGCTGCGGCCGTACATGATCATGTGGTCTTCGGGATATCGTGTTTTCAATGAATCATAAACGAACTGCATATCGCTGAGCATATCTTTTTCACTGCGCTTGCCGGTGCTCTTCCCGAATCCGCGATAATCAACCAGTACCACATCATAATTGAAACGGTAAAAATCACGGGCATATTTGGCCCAGCCTTTTATGCTGCGGGTGTTGCCATGAAAATAAAGAATGAGACCATGCGGCGCTTCACGGAAAAAGTGAAGACCGTTTATACGCACACCGGGTTCCACATCAAAAAAATATTCGCGAAAAGGGATATCATACACGAAACGGAAATCCTGCTTAAGCCGTTCGGGTTTGAATATGAAACGTTCCTGCAGGAAATAAGCTGCAACAGACAGGACGGCTATACCGCCAATGATATACCAGATTACATTGGGCAAGTTGGGCAGTTGGTAGCCTGAAGATAAGCTTCGGCACCGGCTGCGCAAAATTACTCTTCTTCTATCCGCTTCAGGCGCAGGTTGGTAACGGGTGCTACTATGAGCGGGAATTTCTCCACCGTTACGTTGGCCACATCGAGACCGAAGCCTCTTTCTTCGCTGAGGCTGTGTTCTTTCAGCCAGAAGTGGAATTTCATGATCACGCGTTCGATAAACGGCAATTCATTGTCCTGGCTCAGGTATTTTTCCATGACCATAAACTGGAAGTCGCCCACCATGTTGCTGCTGGCGAGACTTTCATAGCGGCTGATAATATTCACTTCCTTATTGGCCACCAGGTCTTCCACCACTTTGCGGAACATCAGGTTGATGCGCGGCTCCATACGGAAGCCAAGGCGGAAGTCGATGCGGATGATATCGTTGGGAATGATATGTTCTACTTTGTATTCGCAGGTATAAGGGTCGTCCACAGTGTCTACGTGTACAAACCAATAGATATCTGCGCGTTTCGGTTTTTTATTGAGAATGGAGTAAATGATCTTGTGCTCGATTTCTTTCGGGTTGTTGGCGCTGGTGAGGTACACCAGGTGGGTGGCGTATTTGGCCACGGAGCGGTCATTGCTCAACTCCTGCAGTTTGGGAATGTAATGTTCCAGCCGTACAAATTCCACGTAGCGGTTTTTGATCTTACGTGCGCGAAACCACACATACATTACCAGGAACATGATGCCGCCGACGAGCAGGGTTACGTAACCGCCGTGAACGAATTTATCCATCAGGGCAACCAGGTAACCGGTTTCCACTACGAAGTAACCTACGAGGAATATCCAGATCCAAAAAGATTTGACCCGGTGCAATACCAGGTAGTTGGCAAACAGGATGGTGGTGGTGATCATAGTCACCACGATCGCCAGACCGTAGGCAGCTTCCATATTGGACGATTTCTGGAAATACAGCACCACACCCACGCAGCCAAGGAACATCAGCAGGTTGATGCCGGGAATGAAGAGCTGCCCTTTTTCTTCGGAAGGATAGCGGATTTTCATTTTGGGCCAGAGGTTGAGGCGCATGGCTTCACTGATGAGTGTGAAGGCGCCCGATACCATGGCCTGGCTGGCGATGATGGCGGCGGTGGTGGCAATGGCCACTCCGGGGATGATGAACCATTGCGGCATCAGGTCGTAAAAGGCGTTGATGCCCTGTTCTTTTTTTACGGTTTCGGTAATAGTGAGGCCGGAGCGATGTGCCAGCAGGTAAGCACCTTGTCCGAAATAGTTGAGCAGCAGACAGGCTTTTACGTAGATCCAGGAGTAGCGGATATTGTCGCGTCCGCAGTGGCCAAGGTCGCTGTAAAGGGCTTCGGCGCCCGTGGTACATAGAAACACCGCACCCAGCAACCAGAAACCGGAAGGATAGGTACGCAGGAAGTCTATGGCGTAATAAGGGCTTATTGCTTTGAAAATAGACAGGTCGTCGAAAACGTGGATCACCCCAAACACAGCCAGCATAGTGAACCAGATAAACATGATTGGCCCGAAGATCTTGCCGATGGAAGCCGTGCCAAATTGCTGGAGGAAAAAGAAGAGGGTGAGGATGATCAGTACAATCATCACGACGGTATCGGTGGTCAATCCGCGGAGGGCGGGGAGTTCTTCCAGCCCTTCGATGGCGGAGGTAACGGTCATGGGCGGGGTGATGATGCCGTCGGCGAGCAGGGCCGCTCCACCGATCATGGCGGGTATCACCAGCCACTTTCGCCGTCGCCTTACCAGGGCATAAAGAGCAAATGTGCCACCTTCCCCTCTGTTGTCGGCCCGGAGGATCAGGATCACGTATTTGATCGTGGTCTGAAGGGTAAGCGTCCAGATGATACAGGAAAGCGTACCGATTATAAGTGTTTCAGAAACTTCTCGTCCGCCGATAATGGCGTTGAATACATACAGGGGAGATGTACCAATATCGCCGAAGATAATTCCCAGTGCAATCACGAGTCCCGCGGCGGTGACCCTATTAGTCGGTATTTTCACGTGCTATTATTTGTATGCCAGGCGTTTTTCAAAAAATCCGGCGCAGGAACAAAGGTATAAGCAAAAAAACCAATGGCCGGACTTTAGGCATTAAAAATTTTACGCTTTTGCTAACATACCACCCGCAACTTTCCGCAGCCAAACGCCGTTTATCGGAATGTAATCCCCCGACCTGCTGCATCTCAAAAAAAGTTAGCCCGATTGGGCAGCAACTTTGTATTTTTAATAAGCGAAAAATCAGATCATTATGATGAACAGCAAAGGTCTTTTGCTTCTTGTTTTCCTGTTGTCCGGAATGCTTGCCTTTTCCCAACGTATCGTTTATTCCGAACCTTCCCGCGATGATACCCGCCGGATGAATTTTGAAATAGCCGGCAAGATCGGCAACAATTTTCTTATCTATAAAAATGTACGCTCCAGCAATTGGATATCCGTACTGGATAATGATATGGTCGAGATCGGCAAACAAAACCTTGATTTTATTCCCGATAACGAACGTTTGATCAATATGGATATCTTCTCCTATCCGGAGTTTTGTTATCTCGTTTATCAATACCAGCGCAAAGGCATCGTTTATTGCGAAGCTGCCCGCATTAACGGAGAGGGCAAGAAAGTAGGGGAGGTGATGTTGCTCGATACCACCCGTATCGGTTACACGGCCAATAATAAAATTTATACCGTGCTGGGCAGCGAAGACAAAAGCAAGATCATCGTCTTCAAGATCAACAGCAAGAATAAAAAAATGTACCAGATCAGCAGCCGGCTGCTCAGCGACCGCCTCGATCTGATCAAGGAAAGCCGCCTCACCCTGCCTATGGAAGACAAAGACGATTACCTCGGTGAGTTCAACCTCGACAACGACGGCGACCTGATCTTCACGCGCTTCGACCGGGTGAACAGCGAGAACATCGGCAATGCTGCATTCGTGATTAAAAAAGCCATGGAAGATTCCTTTCATATCCATCCGCTGACCACGGAGAAAATGTACCTCGACGAAATCAAGATCAAGCCCGATAATTTCAACAAACGATATTTCCTCACCTCTTTTTATAATAAACAGCGCCGCGGCAACATCGACGGCTTCTATTTTTACATCTGGGATAAAGTGAATGACCGTGTGGTGATCGAGCGAATGCTCGAGTTCTCGGATGAACTGCGCAAGGAAGCGCGTGGCAATGCCAGCACCAAAGCGGCATTCAACGATTATTTTATCCGCAACATTATTACCCGCCGCGATGGAGGCTTTATCATCGGCGCGGAATCGTATTATACCACTTCGCGTGGCAACGCCTGGAACCGCTGGAATTATTTCGGTTCACCTTTCATGCGCCCGTACGATTATTATTACTATTCTCCGTATTACAATAACTATTGGGGCAACCGCTGGAACGACCGCGGCAGCGTGCGTTACCAGGCCGACAACATCGTGGTATTCTCTTTTGACAGCACCGGTGCACCGGAATGGAACAATGTGATCGCCAAAGAACAGTACGATGACCAGTCTGATGACCTGTTGTCTTACCAACTGTTCGTGACCGGTGGCCAGTTGCATTTCCTGTTCAACGTGATCGAGTCGCGCCGCCAGATCCTGAACGACTTTGCGGTATCACCCGACGGAGAGATCAAAAAGAGCCCTACGCTCAAGAACCTGGACCGCGGCCACGACTTCATGCCGAAGTACGCCAAACAGGTCAGTGCCCGCCAGATGATCGTGCCCTGCCAGTACCGGAATTATATTTCTTTTGCAAAAATTGATTTTAACTAGGCCAGGTTGTAATTTGGCGGCACCGGTTGTATGCCGGTAAAGCAATACACTTTCCGTGATCGGTCTGTTCAAACAGAAAACTCCTGCCAATCTGATGTCCCTGCTTGTAGTGGGGATCCTGATCAAGTTGCCTGCATTCTTCAATCCCCATCCGCCCTTGCTGCGCGAAGGAGATGGCGTGTTGTACCACCGTTTACTGGAAATCCTGCAACCGGCCTCCGCCTCGTTTGGCGCGTTGTTTCCCCTGCTGGCCTTTGCCCTGCTGTTTGTACAAGCCGTAACACTTACGCGGTTTGTGAATAATCACCGGATGATGGCGCGGCCCAACTACCTGCCGGGGCTTTCTTACATGGTGCTCACCTCCCTGTTGCCGGAATGGAATTATTTCTCGGCGCCTTTGCTGGTGAACAGCGTGTTGTTGTATGTACTCACGGCCCTATTCAATACATATAACCGTCCGCAGGCGCGGGGAACAATATTTAATATCGGGCTGGCATTGGGTATTGCTTCGTTTCTTTTCGTGCCCTCACTGGTATTTGGATTATGGATATTGCTGGCACTGGCCATCCTCCGGCCGTTCCGCATCGACGAATGGCTGCTTTGCCTGCTCGGCATCACCACCCCGTTTTATTTCTATGCCGTTTACATTTTCCTCAACGACCGCTGGGACTGGAATACCTTATTGCCGCATATATCGGTGGCCTTACCGTCTCTGAAGCAATCGGCCTGGCTGGCGGGCAGTATATTCCTGGTGATGGTGCCGTTTATGGCCGGCGGTTATTATATACAGGAACATTTGCGCAGGATGCTGATCCATGTGCGCAAAGCGTGGAGCCTTTTGTTGCTGTATCTGCTGGTGGGATTGCTTATTCCTTTTGTGAATACAAGTAATACACTGGAAAACTGGATCATGGCCCTGATGCCGATGGCTGCTTTTCATGGCTTCGCCTATTTTTATGCAAAATGGAAAGCGTTGCCGGTCATTGTATTTTGGTTGTCCGTTGCGTTTATACTCTGCTATCAATACGCGGGACCAGGCTGGATGTAAGTACGCGTTACTAACTTGCCTAGATTATCGGTTTGTTGGAGAAATGAAGTTAATTTCATTAAATAAGCAATTTTTTTTTACTTTTTCTCTTAAAATGAAATACTTTGCGCCAAATTACTGATGGAAAACGAAATAAAATCTAACTTATGGAGATAGTTGCTGTTAAGATCTCCGGATACGCAAATATTGAGGCTGTGGAGATCAATTTGGGTAAACTTAATGCCCTTGTAGCCTTAAACAATTATGGAAAGTCTAACGTACTCAAGGCCATAGACTTTGGAGTTGATTTCATAACCCAACCAAATTCAACAAAGGATCAGATGATGGCATATCGCCCCGTCATACCAATAAATTCTTTTTTAGAATCTTATCCTTTTTCTTTTGAAATTCAGTTGAATACAAGGTTCTTGAATGAAGAGTATACGATCCTCTATGGTTATTCTTTTGAATGGATTAAGACAAATAAAGAAAAGGGGCAGAAGGTCGTCAGTGAATACTTAAAGATGAGGCCTTTAAAGGTAGGCTCAAAATATAAGATAGTTCTCAATCGTGATTCAAATAAGGCAACTTACATGTCTTCAACAACAAGTCGATGTGATAAGAAGTTAAAGATTGGCGAAAGGGAATTGGCGATTAATAAAATGTTAAGTTATGACGATTTATTCTATTGGGATATATTGAAAGAGCTTAATAGCTTATCAATAGCAACCGTAGATACTTTGCAAAATCCCAATAAGATTTTCAGGAATATCATTATTAAAGAAAAATTGGACGATATAGTAAAGAACGATTACTCTGTCACACTAGATGAGGTTGAGAATGTAGCTTTTTTTATTTATGGTTTGATGAAAAAACGTCCTCTTTTATATGAATTGTTAAAAGACTCGGTTAAAACTCTTTTACCCAATATTGAAGATTTTGACCCCATCGAAATAGACTTAAAGAAAAATATTCGATTTAGCGGCGAAAAAACTAAACTGCCTCTTGATTTTCCCGAAAAGTTTTATGATTTAAGAGTAAAAGAAATAAATAATAATCAGCAAACAAGTATTGATAGCCTGTCCTCCGGATCTCAAAAGCTATTTTATGTACTTGCACTTACAATAGCCGCGGAAGTTAATAAAACTCCCCTTGTTACATTCGAAGAATTAGAGAATTCGATTCACCCGGGATTGTTGCAGAAATTACTTATTATAATTGATAGTTTAACAAAGAATACAAAAGTTTTATTAACCAGCCATTCTCCTTATCTAATTCAATATCTTGATATTAGCACAACCAAAATTGGCATACCCAATGCTAAAGGATTGGCGGATTTTAGAGAAATCAAGAAATCAAAGTTCAACAGATTAATCTCTATAGCGGCTCAGGAGGGAATTTCTATTGGAGATGTCATATTTGATCAAATGATGGAGTCAGTAGGAGGGGAATCTGAAACTCTTAATGAGCTTTGCAAATAATGCCAAAAAATGATTACATAGTATTATTCGTGGAAGGCGAGACAGAGAAGGAATTTTATGAAGTTCTGTTCAAATATTACCTTTCATCCTTTAAACTCACAATCGGCGGGTATAGGATTGTCAATATCAAAGGTATATCACGCTTTGAAACTAAAGTCTCGGCAAAACTGAAATATGAAATATTACCCAAGCACAGTTCCTCTACTGTAAAGGTGTTTTGCTGCTATGATACTGATGTTTTCGAACTGGCACAAAAACCACCTACTAATTGGGAAATTGTTAGAAAAAAGGTGAAAGAATTGGGTATTAGTAGTTTTAATGAAGTTAAAGCCATTCGCATGATTGAAGATTGGTTTTTAAAAGATATTGACGGCTTATGTAAATTTCTTAATATCAAAGTTCCTAAAAGGTTGCATGGAGGAAATGCTATTGAAAAGATCAAAGGAATTTTTAAAATGGGGAAAAAGCCTAAAATTTACCAAAAGGGCTCCTATACACATAAATTTGTAGGCAATCTTAATATTGCGAAAATTAGAGGGTCAATAAGCAATGAACTGCAAGAACTTGAAACTATATTAGGTATTAGTATCAAAAAGAAATAGTAGGGTTGTTTTAAATGAGTGAGTTTGTTGAACACACTTCAAATTGTAAAATCGCAGGAGGCCCCTGAAAATTGACCTATCTTTGCCCACCTCAACCTTCAATCAATCAAGTATGAAATTTGGCGTAGTTGTATTTCCGGGTTCAAACTGTGACCGGGATATGCAGGATGCATTGGCAAACGATCTCGGACAGGAAGTAACGATGCTCTGGCACAAAGACCGCGATCTCAGTGCCTTCACAACAGACGACTGTATCGTATTACCCGGCGGATTTTCTTATGGTGACTATCTCCGCTGCGGGGCCATCGCGCGTTTCAGCCCGATGATGCAGAGTGTAATCGATTTTGCCAACGCCGGTGGTAAAGTGCTGGGCGTGTGCAACGGTTTCCAGATCCTCTGCGAATCGCACCTGCTGCCAGGCGCTCTGTTGCGCAACAACAACCAGCAATTCATCTGCCGCAACGTATACCTGCGTCCCGATGGTTTTGTACGCGACCTGTTGCCATCCGAAGATGCCAACGGTCCGATTGCTTATAAAATTCCCATCGCACACGGTGAAGGCCGTTTTCATGCAGACGAACAAACGCTGAACCAACTGGAAGCCAATGGCCAGGTGATCTTCCGTTATTGCGACGATGCAGGCCAGATCACTGCGGCTGCCAACCCTAACGGGGCGGCACGTAATATCGCCGGAATCTCCAATGAGGCGCGTAACGTATTTGGTATGATGCCTCACCCCGAGCGGGCCTGTTCCTCCCTGCTGGGCAATACCGATGGCCGCGCCATCATCGAATCGCTGCTGATGGCGAAGCAACTGGTGGGCTGAGAAAGCCGTCTGATTTTAGTAAGTTCTTAGCTTTCCACACCGCCCAAACGGTTTAAATTTGTAGTCTAACAAATGAATATGAAAAAAATATACTTTGTATTGCTGCTGTTGGCAGCGGTCATTACGGCCCAGGCACAGCTCAATCCTGTAAGCTGGACATTCTCCGCCAAAAAGATCGGCGACAAAACATACGAAGTACATCTCACTGCTAAAATGCAAACGGGATGGCATCTCTACTCACAGACACAGCCGGATGATGCTATTGCACAGCCCACAAGCTTCGCGTTTACGGCTAATCCGTTGCTCACGCTGGATGGCAAGGTGAAGGAGAAAGGGAAAATGGAGAAATTCCATGACAAGCAACTCGGCGCCTCTGCCAATCAATATTCCAATACAGTGGATTTTGTGCAGGTGGTTAAACTGAAATCCAATGTGAAGACCAGCCTGGCGGGGGTTGTGGAGTTCCAGACCTGTGATGATAAAAAATGTCTTCCTCCCAAGAAAGTGAATTTTACGGTAGCGCTTTGAGGGCGTGAATTGTATAAAAAAGCGCGGCTTCGGTCGCGCTTTTTTTTGCCCTAAAGGCAAAAAAAATGTGTAAATGTGAAAATGAAAAAGCCGATCCATTATGCTTAATACTTTCAGTGCCGGAAAAAGAAATGTGTAAATAGTTTATTTAAACTCCCCTGTATTCATTTCCACATCCGCCGCTTCAGCGGCGGCACATTTCCACATTTTTTTCATGCGTAAGGCGCATGAAAAAACCGGGCTGTTTAGGCCCGGTTCAATTTGGTGTCATCCTAATACCAGCCTGCCGGCACGGCAAGCAAACCGATAAACTGCTCGATATCGAATTTCTTCTCTCCAGCGGGAGATACAGGATGACAAGCTTTTATAAAACAAAAACTAATGATCGTTCGTGTGTGCAAATATAGGGAAAAGCTTATAAAGCGATCTGTTTTTGCACCATCATTTTGCGCAAATTTATGAGTCCGTAGCGCATACGTCCCAGCGCGGTGTTGATGCTGCAATTGGTAGCTGCGGCAATTTCTTTAAAACTCATGTCTGCATAATGACGGAGAATGATCACTTCGCGCTGGTCTTCGGGGAGATGGTCCAGCATGTTCCGCACACGATCGTAGCTCTGACGTTTTACCATAGCGGTTTCAGCCGTGTCATCCGTGAAGTGCAACACTTCAAAGATGTCTTTGTCATCACCGGTACGGATGGTTGGCGTACGTTTTACTTTGCGGAAATGATCCACACATAAATTGTGCGCAATACGCATGGCCCAGGGAAGGAATTTTCCTTCTTCCGTATAACGGCCGCTACGCATCGTATCAATAATGCGGATAAAAACGTCCTGGAAGATATCTTCGGCAAGATACTTGTCTTTAACCAGGAACAGGATGGAGGTATAGAGCTTGTCCTTATGACGGACAATCAAGGCCTCCAGGGCTTCGAGATGACCTTCGGTAAAAAGGTGAATCAGCTCGTTGTCGGTTTTCTTGCTAAAAGCTTTCATATAAACTCCTACAGGTTTAGGTTGTCGACCGGGCACAATAATGCACGGAAAAATGGATATTGGTCTGGAAAAAATCGGTTAAAAAAACGTGTAGAAGTTTATTGCAATAGGCGGGTTGTTTTGTGGTTTTTCACAATTTGATTTTTTTACTTTTTAAGGACATTGGACAATAAAAATAACCCTTTTTGTGATACGGCCAAATAGCCATCCGCCACTCGTCCCTTAATTGTTGTAAAATTATTGTTAATGCTGAAGGGATTTCGATGACCGGAGCTTGCAAAGGAAGAAAGGACATTTGCCGGTTTTAATGCAAAACATCCGGCTTTTCCTTGATATATAACGATTTTTATCAATTTTATAATTACGCAAAAGCCTTCCGCTATTTACCGCCGCCAGGTGCTAACTTTGCCGTCACTACGAATGGAAAAGCGAATAAAAGAGAAAAAACCCGGTACATCACGTACCGTAAATTCTGCAGATAATATCTTCATCAAAGGTGCCCGCGTACACAACCTCAAAGACGTTTCAGTGGAAATACCGCGAAACAAATTGGTGGTGGTGACAGGCGTATCCGGTTCCGGGAAGTCTTCCCTGACCATCGACACCCTGTATGCCGAAGGGCAGCGCCGCTATGCGGAAAGCCTCAGTGCCTATGCCCGTCAGTTCCTCAACCGGATGAACAAACCGGATATGGACTACATCAAAGGCCTGTGCCCGGCGATCGCTATCGAGCAGAAAGTAATCAACCGCACGCCGCGCAGTACTGTCGGCAGCATGACCGAGATACAGGATTACCTGCGTTTGCTATATGCCCGCGTTGGTATTACTTATTCTCCCGTATCCGGCCGCAAAGTGAAGAAGGACGATGTGACCGACGTGGTAGAGGCTATCCGCAAAGGCAAAGAAGGCGACCGCATTTTCATACTCGTTGCCTTTCGCCAGCACCGCAACCGCAGCACACGCGAAGAATTGAACATCCTTGCACAGAAAGGTTTTTCACGCATGTATATTCCCGCACAGGGAAAAGAAGAAGCGCAGGTATTCCGCATTGAAGAGTTGATGGAAATGCCCGACAAAGAATTGAAGGCGCGCATTCCCGAAAGCGGAAAGAAAATAGTATATCTGCTGGTAGACCGTATCGTGGTCCGCGAGTTCGATGAGGATGACCTGCATCGCATCGCCGATTCGGCCGGTACCGCTTTTTATGAAGGTGAAGGGGATATGTATCTCGAAGTACAGACATCCACACCCAAGGCTTCGGTGAAACTGCTGCATTTCAACAACCGTTTCGAGTTGGACGGATTGCAGTTTGAAGAACCGCAACCCAATCTTTTTTCCTACAACAATCCCTTCGGCGCCTGCCCTACCTGCGAAGGTTTCAGCCAGGTACTGGGTATCGATATGGAACTGGTGATCCCCGATAAACGCCTCAGTGTTTATGAAGGAGCCGTGGCTCCATGGAAAGGCGAGAAACTGGGTTTGTGGAAAGAACAGTTTATCCGCGGTGCCAAGAAGTTTGATTTTCCGATTCACAAACCAATAGCCGACCTCACTGCCACGCAACTAAAAGCGTTGTATGAAGGCAATCAATATGTGAATGGCATCAACGACTTTTTCAAAGAGGTTGAACAGAATCTTTACAAGGTTCAATACCGCGTTTTACTGAGCCGCTATCGCGGCCGTACGATCTGTCCTGATTGTCACGGTTACCGCTTGCGCAAGGAAGCGTTGTATGTAAAAATAAATGACAAGCACATTGGTGAACTAACCGAAATGCCTGCGCGCGATCTGCAGACATGGTTCAAAGAACTGGAGCCAACGTTGAGCGAACACCAGCAACAGATCGCAAAGCGCATCCTGCTTGAGATCAATCACCGGCTCAATACCCTGCTGGATGTAGGGTTGGGCTATCTTACGCTCGGCCGCCTTGCCAATACGCTTTCCGGTGGTGAAAGTCAGCGCATACAACTGACACGAAGTCTTGGTAACAACCTCACCAACTCTTTATACATTTTGGATGAACCGTCGATCGGTTTGCATTCACGCGACACGGCTAACCTGATCCGTGTATTGAAAGAATTACGCGATCTCAATAATACGGTGGTTGTAGTGGAACACGATGAAATGATGATGCGCGAAGCCGATCACATTATCGACATGGGACCATTGGCTTCGCATCTCGGAGGCGAGGTAGTGGCCGAAGGGGACTACGACACCCTGATCAAAAATCCCAAAAGCCTGACCGGGCAATACCTCAGTGGCAAATTGAAGATCGAACCACCTGCCAATCCGCGCAAGTGGACACGTTCGATCAAAGTGGAAGGTGCCCGTCAGCATAACTTAAGAAACATCGATGTGGAGTTTCCGCTCAATGTGCTTTGCGTGGTGAGTGGAGTGAGCGGAAGTGGTAAAACAACCCTGGTTAAACAAATTCTTTATCCCGCTTTACAGAAGATCAAAGGAGAGTTCACCGGCGATAAAGTAGGTTTTCATAAAGCGGTGACCGGCGATATCGACAGCATTCAGCAGGTGGAGATGGTAGACCAGAACCCGATCGGCAAATCTTCCCGCAGCAACCCCGTTACCTATATCAAAGCTTACGACGAGATCCGCGATCTGTTTGCCCGCCAGCCTTTGAGCAAGATGCGTGGCTTTCAACCCAAACATTTTTCGTTCAACGTAGACGGAGGCCGTTGCGATACCTGCAAAGGTGAAGGCGAACAGGTAGTAGAAATGCAGTTTCTTGCAGATGTACACCTGGTATGTGAAGGATGCGGTGGCAAACGGTTCAAGGAAGAGGTGCTGGAAGTTAGTTTCCGCGAAAAAAATATCTATGATGTATTGCAGATGAGTGTGGACGAAGCGATCGAGTTTTTTAACCTCGATAAAGAGTCTGCTGCCATTGCAAGAGCGATACAGCCTTTGAGTGATGTGGGATTGGGTTATATCAAACTCGGACAATCATCCGATACTTTGTCAGGCGGTGAGGCGCAGCGGGTGAAGCTGGCATCGTTCCTTGGCAAAGGACGGGCAGGCAACAAGATCCTGTTCATCTTCGACGAACCGACAACCGGATTGCATTTTCATGATATACGTAAGCTGCTGGCTTCTTTCCAGGCATTGATCGAGCAGGGGCATTCCATTCTTGTGATCGAGCACAACACCGATGTGATCCGTTGTGCAGACTGGCTGATCGAATTAGGGCCCGAAGCAGGTGATGGCGGTGGTGAATTGGTTTATGCCGGCAAGCCGGATGGCATCCGCAAAGTGAAAGCCAGCCATACCGGGAAATTTTTATAAATAAGATTATACAGTTGCTATAAAAACAAAAGCAGGACATTCGTCCTGCTTTTTTATGGTAAGATGTCAATCGTCAGAAGTCGGAGAAATGCAGCGGAGAGGGTGCTACTTCGATCACCTTCTGTTCACTCATTTCGATGTCAAGCTGAAAGCCTTCATCGGTGCGGATGGTTATTTTATCGCGGACGATTTTTTTATAGCCTGATTTCTCAAAAACGAATTTGTAGACGCCGGGTTTAAGTTCGTCGAACACATAATGCCCCAGGTCGTTGGTCTGGATAACGGTGGCTTCCTTACGGTCGACCGGATAAGCGGTAACGCTCACATTTTTCAATGGGCGTTTGCTATCAGACTGCGTCACTTTACCATTGACGTCATTTTTCTTTTTAAGATTGCAAGTGCCGGATTTTTCACAAGGCTCTTTCGGGTCGATATTACCCGCATTAGCTGCCTGCACAGCGATCACTGCAGGCACGAGTAAAAGCAGCTTTGCTTTCATAAAATAAGTTTATTCGGTTTTGGGAGAAATCGGTTGGTATAAAATTAAAGCATTTTCAGTGGATTTTCCAAAGCGGCTTCCCACTCTTTCCATACCTCTTCCACGATCTGGCCGGCGGGGAGAATATCCCTGACGAGTGCGGCCACCTGTCCGATCTCGAGTTCTCCCTCGTCCATATCGCCCTCGAACATGCCTTTTTTGGCACGGGCACGTCCCAGCAGTTGTATTAATTCCTCCGGCGGGGCGCCGCGGAGTTCGGCAGCCTGTACATCCTGGAAAAAGCGGTTTTTCAGCAGGCGAACCGGTGTTAATTGTTTCAGGGAGAGCTGTGTATCGCCTTCCGTTGCTTTCAGTACGGCTTCTTTGAAATGCAGGTGAGAGGAGGCTTCCTCGCTGGCTACGAAGCGTGTGCCGAGCTGGGCGCCCTCGGCCCCGAGTACCATGGCGGCAAAGGCCTGACGGCCTGTAGCGATACCTCCTGCGGCAATGACCGGTATATTTACGGCAGCCGAAACGGCGGGAATCAGGACCAGGGTAGTGGTTTCTTCGCGTCCGTTGTGTCCGCCGGCTTCAAAGCCTTCGGCCACCACGGCATCGCAACCCGCTTCTTCGGCTTTGCGGGCAAACTTGCTGCTGCTGACTACGTGAACTACTGTAATGCCGTCTGCTTTCAACGCAGATGTCCAGGTTTTGGGATTGCCGGCAGACGTAAAAACGATGGGCACTTTCTCCTCGCGGATGATCTGCATGTGCTCTTCAATATTGGGATAGAGCAGGGGCACATTGACACCGAAAGGATGGGATGTGGCTTCTTTGCAACGGCGGATATGTTCGCGTAATACGTCGGGATACATGGAGCCGGCGCCAAGCAGACCGAGGCCGCCCGCGTTGCTCACCGCACTGGCCAGCCGCCAGCCGCTTGCCCAGATCATACCTGCCTGCACCAGGGGATAACGAATGCCGAAAAGCCGGGTAATGCGATTTTCAAAAGCCATGTACAAGGATTTATCAGCCCAGGTCGATGCTGGTATTGTCGCCGATATTCAGGGTCCTGGATTCTCCGCGCAGCGCTGTGTCGCTGCCGATGATGGATTCTTCCAGTACGATATCATACAAGTTGGAAAAAGAACCGACGATTGAGTTTTTGACGATGGAATAATCCAGTTTGGTATTTTCTCCGATAGTAACATTGGGACCGATGATCGAATTGCGGATGGCACATCCTTCGCCGATGCTCACGGGTTTAATGATTACCGTGTTCTCAAACTGGTATTCATCCTGGTCTGCGTTGAATTTCTTGAGCAGGATGGCGTTGGATTCGAGCATGGTTTCTTTACGCCCGCAATCGAACCAACTGTCTACTTTGAAGGAATCGAAACGCACGCCTGTACGGATCATGCAGTCGAGCGCATCGGTAAGACTGAACTCACCGTGGCTGCGTAGTCCCTGGAGGATATTGTTTTCGATGCATTCAAACATCTGTGTGCTTTCGCGGATCTTGTAAATGCCGACCATGGCCATGTTGGACTTGGGAATATGCGGTTTCTCCACCACGTGTTCGATGGCTCCGTCGTCGTTGATCTCGGCTACGCCGAAATCGCGCGGGTCGTCTACTTTGCGTACGCCGATCATGGAATGCGGGTGGTTGACCACGGCCTGCACATCGTATTCGCAGATGGTATCGCCGAGTACCACAAAAATTTCATCGCCGTTAACGAGGTTGCGGGCCAGGCGGATGGCGTGGCCTACACCCTGGCGGTCGGGCTGGTGAACGTAATGGGCCTGAATATCGGGATGTTTGGCCTGCACATAGTCGAATATCTTATCACCGAGATAACCCACGATGAAAATAAACTCCTGTATGCCGGCTTCGCGAAGTTGCTCAATAATGATGCTCAGAACGGTTTTACCGGCCAGAGGGATAAGTGCTTTGGGCTGGGTGTAACTGTGCGGACGCAGTTTGGTGCCGGCCCCTGCTACGGGAATGATTGCCTTCATTAACCTAACGTTGTTTTGCTAAAAACAGCCTGTGAAAGTAAGGAAAAATTTGAAAGTGTGTTTTTGACATAAAACAGGCTGAATGTGAAAGTGTGTAAATGTGCAAATGTGAAAATGGAAACAGCCGGTTCCGGGGCCAAAGTATCGGCTTCAGGGACCGCGACATGGCTGTTTATTCACGATTCACGATTGACCATTCACGATTCACGATTGACCATTCACCTATTCACGATTGACCATTCACCTATTCGCTGACTGACTTATTCACTTATTGCCCTCACCTTGTCAAATCATCAAATTTTCAAATTATCAAATTAGTACCTTTGCGCCATGCAAAAAGATACCCTGGTCTTCGACCTCATCCAGAAAGAACTGCAGCGCCAGCGCAATGGTATTGAACTGATCGCTTCAGAAAATTTTACCTCCCTGCAGGTAATGCAATCAATGGGCTCTGTACCTACCAACAAATATGCGGAAGGCTATCCCGGCAAACGTTATTATGGCGGTTGCGAGGTAGTGGATGAGATTGAAACCCTGGCTATCGACCGTTTGAAGCAAATCTTCAACCTGAGCTGGGCCAACGTGCAGCCACACAGCGGCGCACAAGCCAACGGCGCGGTGTTCCTGGCGGTGATGCGTCCGGGTGATAAAGTACTGGGTCTGGACCTGAGCATGGGCGGACACCTCACACACGGCAGTCCTGCCAACTTCAGCGGTAAAACCTACGAAGCACATTTTTACGGAGTAAAAAAAGAAACCGGCCTGGTCGATTACGAACAACTCGAAGCCGTCGCGCTGAAAGAAAAGCCCCGCATGATCATCTGCGGAGCGTCCGCTTACAGCCGCGACTGGGATTATAAACGTATTCGCGAGGTGGCAGACAAGATCGGCGCCATTGTACTGGCCGATATTGCACACCCTGCGGGGCTGATCGCCAAAGGGCTGCTCAACGATCCGTTCGATCATTGCCATATCGTAACGTCTACAACGCACAAAACCCTCCGCGGTCCCCGTGGCGGTGTGATCATGCTGCGTCATGACTTTGAAAATCCCTGGGGCATCAAAGACCCGAAGGGCAATACACGCACCATGAGCCAACTGCTCGATCTGGCGGTATTTCCCGGAACGCAGGGCGGTCCGCTGGAGCACGTTATTGCCGCCAAAGCAGTTGCCTTCGGCGAAATACTCAGCGATGATTTTGCCGTATATGGCAAACAGGTGATCGCCAATGCGCAGGCCATGGCCAAAGCATTCGTGAGCAAAGGATACAATCTCATCAGCGAAGGCACCGACAACCACCTGATGCTGATCGATCTGCGCAATAAAAACCTGACCGGTAAAAAAGCACAGGAAACACTCGACAAGGCACACATCACGCTGAATAAAAATGCCGTGCCTTTCGACGATAAATCACCGTTCGTAACCTCGGGTATCCGTGTAGGCGTACCGGCTGTTACCACCCGCGGACTGAAAGAGGCCGATGTAGCAAATATTGTTGACCTGATCGATAATGTACTGACCAATGCGGATGATGAGAAAGTGATTGCCGCCGTGAAGGATGAAGTGAAGAATTTTATGCAGCAGTTTCCGTTGTACCCGGAGCTGGGGTGAAACGGCCGTTATAAGTGGTAAGTAATAAGTATATGATGACTGACGGATTATTTATTCACGATTGACGATTCACCATTCACTTTTTGAATTTTGATTTTTTACTTTTGACTTAAAATAACTTTATGATACAACGCCAGCAAACACTTTGGTTGATACTTTCGGCCGCTTTCGCTGCCTTGACCTTCAAGTTTCCTTTCTATGAAGGAACGCGACTCAATGATGCGAAAATGATCGAGGCAGCTTCACTTGACAGCGGGGATAATTTCTTTCTCCTGATCCTTGCAGCGGCTATCATCGTCATGTCGCTGATCACTATTTTTCAATACAAGAATCGTTCGCTGCAACTGAAACTGGCTATTGTTGGCTTACTGCTGAGCCTTGGATTGATTGCCGTGTATTTTAAATACGTACAGGCCTTTAATTCCGGCAGCATGGCTTTGTGGTGTTTGTTTGCTTTCGGTACGGCGGTCGGCTTTATCATGGCTATCCGCGGTATCAGGAATGATCAACGCCTGGTTAAGAGTCTCGATAAACTGCGCTGATATTTCCCTGTAAAAAATAACTGAGAAGCCCGGCCATGAATAGCCGGGCTTTGTTGTGGTATAAACTAAACGCAAATGAAATGGTTGGTTTTGGCTTACTGCCAATAATCATTCGTTAATGGTGAATGAACCATCGCTCTTGCTCACACGGAAGCTTTTATACTTGTTGAGGATCGAGCGGTATTTATCTGCTACTTTGCTATCGGCTTTTGTTCCGTTGATGAACAGCTCACCGTTTTTGGCTTCTATTTTATAATCTTTGTTTTTGTCGATCAGTCCGGCTTCGTGCAAACCGTCAATCACCACTTTGTAATCTTTTACTTTCACACGGGCTGCTTCGATTTCCACTTTGGCTTTTTCAAGTTCTTTTTTAGCGGTAGCCATGGCCTTGTCTACTTCGGGTTGCACTTTCTTCAATTCTTCCTGTACTTTTTTCATTTCCTCGGCTACCTTCTTCATTTCTTTTTCGTTCACTTTCTCGATGTCGGCTTTGATCTTTTCCATGTCTACGCTTTTCATGGCAGCCTGTACTTCGGTCTGGATCTTTTGCCAGTCTACTTCCTGCAAGGCTTTTTTGGCTTCTGCCATGGCTTTTTCGATATCGGCCTGGAATTCTTTGCTCTTCACGTTTTTGAGCGCATCTTCCACGGTAGCGCGGATTTCATCGAAATTGACCTTTACTTCGGCTTCATCAAGAGCGGCAATGGCATCATCAATATTGGTGACTTCGCTGCGGCTTTTGGGAGTGGTGTCTGCTTGTGGTGCGGTGTTCTTAGCGTCTGATTGAAAGTCCCAGGAAACGAGGGCTGTCAGGAAAGTGGCTGCGCACAAAGTGAGGAGCAGGGGGCGTTTGCGGATTGGCATTGGTTTCATGCTATTTGTGTTTTTTGGCTGTTAAACGAAATGTTTCGTAAATATATACGATTGAATTCGTAATTTGTTACAGCCTTTTCTCTGTTAACATAAATTTTAACAAAAACGGCAATAGTGAATGGTGAATAGTCAATAGTGAATCGTGAATGGGACGAAGACGCAAAAAAAAGCCGCGGCTCTCTGCTTTCGAGAACCACGGCTGTATGCTTATTTACACATTTTCACACTTTCAAATTTTCACATTCCGCCGGAGGCGGATCCTCACTTCCTCATTGCCCACTTAAACATTTCCTTCCAGGTTGGCTTCTTGCCATACATCAGGATGCCCGTGCGGTAAATTTTGCCGGCAAACCAGGTAGTGAAAATGAAACCGGCGATCAACAAGCCCATCGACAACGCCAGCTCCCATACCTGTACGGTTCCGGGTATGCCAAAGGGAATACGTGCCATCATCACGATAGGTGAAGTGAGCGGTATAATGCTGCCCCAGACTGCTACAGGTCCGGTAGGATCGCTGGTGGCAATGGTCATCAGGGAAATAGAGAAAATGATCAGCAGCGTTACCGGGAAGCTGAGTGATTGCGCCTCACGCATGTCTTCATTCACCGCGCTGCCGATAGCGGCATACAGGGAGGAATAGAAGAAGAAACCGCCGAGGAAATAGAAGCCAAAACAACCCAGTACTACCGGCAGATTCACACTCAGGAACACGCTCTGCACATTGCCCACCATACCGCTTACCATAGAGCTGCCCGCCCCGGACGCTTTGGTTACGTTATAAATGATAAAGATGAACGCGATCCATAATAAAAATTGC